>SDBS01001312.1_pt1 | contig 25194 bp, 19 predicted proteins | sample 2277091 | NCBI WGS metagenome assembly SDBS01 (sample SAMN10404972, study PRJNA504765) | marine sediment metagenome | isolation source: marine sediment core GS10_PC15, 163 cmbsf | place: Arctic Ocean: Southern Knipovich Ridge | collected 2010
TGGTCCGCCGCGGATGTCAGACCCACGGCGTAATCCACAGCCGGTCCCGCCGAGGAAAGCAGCGGCCCGAGTTTGGGCACCCACCCCAGTCTAGAAAGCAGTGGGTTGAATGGTTGAAGCTCAAGCTGTAAGTCGAGCGCGGTCTGGTAAGTGGTTCGAACCTCTTGACCCAGCAAAGGAATGTCGAAGGTGCCGCGCTCAACTTCTGCATAGCCCGCAAGATGGCTGGCCTGTGTGCGCAGATCGCTGGCAAGCTGGTATAGGCGCCAGGCTTTGATCGAAATTGCACCCATCAAAACCAGGAATAGTGTGAAAAGGGCGATCCATCGCCAGCGACGGGATTTTAAGGAGGAGGACATGTCACCAAGATTTTGCCGAAAGAAAGGTGGATTGTCAAATGATGCTGCAAATTGATCACCCATGGAGAAGCTGGAAACGTATAGCGCGGATATTGATTGCCGTGTTGATTTTTCTCCTCGCAGCTGCGGTCGGTCTGCTCGGCGGAGAATGGGGTCAGGCTTCGGCTCAAACAATTCCAACCCTGCCACCCACCTCAACGTCTCCGCCGGCTACGCAAGCGCCACCCGAGAGGGCATCTTCAACGCCCACGGCGACGTTCATCATTTTGCCTTCGCCCACCTCAACGCCGCCCCAAACAGCGACCGTCGTTGAGGCGACGGAAACGGCCGTGCCATCAGACCCAACAATCGAGACGTCCGCAGTCACGCCGACAGATAAGCCAGAAGCGGTGGCTTCTACGAAGGTGACCGTCACCCCACCACAGGATGATCAATCCGGGCTTGAGGCAGATCCGTGGTGGCAATCACCGTGGACTCTTGCCATCGGGCTTGCGCTCCTGTTGGCTGTCATTGGCTTGATCAGGGGCCGAAAGGGGGCGCAGGATCGATAAAAAAAAGATTATCCGGATCATCTGGGATCGTCAAAAAGTTGACTCAAGGGAGGGATTAATGCAATGATAGTGATGTGCAGCATTAAGGCTATAGAGTGCGAAAAGACCTATACGCTGCTGCTTGAGCCTTGTTCACTTGAAGTGGAGGGGAATATCCTATGAAATCTGTGAAAAAGAGAAATATACGCTTGGGCATAACGATCGCGCTGCTTGTCGTGGTCACCGTGCTCGGATCTTCCGGTGTCACCTGGGTGGAACGGGCTGAAGCGGCGCTTAGTCTTCCCAGTTGGTGCCCATCCATACCCACTGTGCCCACGATCCCAACCGTGCCGACCGTGCCAACATTTCCTGATGTGCCTCCCAGCCACTGGGCATTCGAGTACATAGAAACGCTAGCACATTATGGATATGTCGCCGGTTATGTGGATGGCAACTACTATCCCGCAATCGCGGTGAACCGCGCCCAGATGGCCGTGTTAATCGAACGTGCAGCTCAGGGAACGTCCTATACGCCGACAATACCAACTGTGCCACCCTTCCCGGATGTCCCCTTGACCTTCTGGGCTGTGTCCTGGATCGGAGCGGCGGCGAGTGATGGGTATGTTGTCGGCTTTGTGGATGGGAATTACTATCCGTTGAACGACGTTACCCGCGCCCAGGCTGCGGTCTACCTCACCGGTCTGCATCAAGGCACCAGCTTTGTGCCAACGGTGCCCTCTGTGCCAACGTACCCGGACGTCCCGCTAGTCTTTTGGGCTAGCAGCTGGATCAGCCAGGTGACTATAGATGAACTCATGGTTGGCTTCGTGGATGGAAACTTTTATCCCAACAACCCGCTCAATCGAGCGCAAGTTGCCGTCGTCTTGACGAATGCTCTATGCCTGCCAGGTTTCCCATAAACCGAACAGCTTCCATACCAATCTCATCCAGATAGCAGGGGCGACATCGACCGTCGCCCCTGCTTCGACCTCGCTGCTTGATGAAAACATTCAAACAAATCCAAAAGCGCATCTACACAACTGTGGGAAGTCCTTTCCTGGTAACCGTTATCCTGCTGGCGATATACGGACTGACGCTGGCGCCCGGGATCACCTGGGCAAATTACGGCGTTGACAGCGGGGATTTCGCAACCGCGGCAGCGCTGCTGGGCATCCCCCACCCACCTGGCTATCCAACATACACGATCCTCACCTATCTTTTCCAGCTGTTGCCCCTGGGGGAGCCAGCGTATGCGACGAACTGGTTCTCGGCGCTGTGCACCGCCATCGCCGGCGGGCTGTTTGCACACCTGGTGACCGAAGCCATTGAAGCCCCGGCGCGGTTCCGGGTTGTACTGGGTGGCTTAACCGGGTTGGCATTAGGCCTGGCGCCGCTGGTGTGGTCACAGGCGGTGATCACCGAGGTGCACGGACTAAACCTGTTTTTTGTAGTGCTCGGGCTATACCTGGCGCGAGCGCTCGCCGATGATGGGCGGGTGCTGGATCTGAAGGCATTCGTGTTGGCGTTTGTGCTCGGGCTTGCTGTCGGGAACCACGTCACGATCACCCTGTTACTCGTGGGCATTGGTGTGTTGGCTATCCGCCGCGGTTGGACTAAGCCCCAGGACCGCAGGAAACTGGTTTGGCTTGGATTTGCGCTGCTGCTTGGATCGCTCGTGTACCTTTACCTGCCGCTGCGGGCACATGCGAATCCGATCCTCAACTGGGGTGATCCTAAAACATGGGATCGATTCCTATGGATGATCAGCGCCGCTCCCTATCAAGGATTGGCTTTCTCACTGCCCAGCGAACAGTTCCCCCGCCGCATCGCGGCCTGGGCCACACTCATGCGTGAGGCCTTCGGGTATCTGGGATTGATCCTTGGTGTCGTCGGGTTGATGTACGGGCGCTCGAAGGTCCGTGCGCTGGACGCGCTGGCGATATGGGTGATCCTGGTGTTCTCCGCATTTGCCATCGGCTACAGCACGGCAGACTCGCTGGCATACTTGATACCCGCCCAAATGGGGTTCCTATGGTTGATCGTGCTGGGTCTGCAGTGGGTGTATGGGTGGATCAGGGGACGGCTGTCGGATCAAGCAACCCGTGTTCAAGCTGGATTGCTTGCCATCTTCCTGGTGAGCATACTCTTCGGGGCGTGGGTGAATTATCAGTCGGTCGATGCCAGCCGAGACCAGCGTGCTATCGACTACGCCAGGATGGCAATGGCCCAAGCGCCGGGAGACGCCGTGATTATGACCTGGCAGGCGCTGGATGCTTTTCCGCTTTGGTATGTCCACCTCGCCCTTGGGGAGCGGCCCGACCTGGCCGTTATCGTCGTTCCCTTGCTGCAGTACGATTGGTACGAGGAGCAGCTCAGTTTGCTGTACCCGGACCTGGAGATACCGGATATGTCCATCCTGCTCATGGAGGATCCTACAGTACCGACGCCGCCCGAATTCTGGGGTCGTCCGGTATGTTTCCCCGAGATCCAACCGGGGGAGGAACTAGACTTGGAGCTCATTTGCGAAGAAGTTTAACCCCGCGCCGGGACCATGCCGGAAGCATCCGGCCTCTTGAATGATCGTGTCAGCCGTGAAGTGCTGGACCCTGGGATTGATCCTGGCGTTGATTATCTTATCCCTGGGAGCATGTAGGCAGGGATTGTCTTCGGCCGCGAGGGCTACGGCTACACAGGCCCAACCGACGTCGACCGAGGACCCAATAATCCCGACCCACGGGCCGCAACACACAAACAGGCCGGATCCAACCGCGACCTCATCCATGCAGGTGGGCCCCTGTGGGATTGCGGACGTGGTCTGGGATGCGGATGATGTCTGGCGGTTCGGGTTTTGTCTAAACACATGGACCGACCCCGGGCGGTGGGCGCAGGCTCTAGGAGCCTCCTGGTACCTGGATTGGTCTGTCCAGCCCCGCCCTGTGCACCAGGCCCCGCAACACTGGCAAATGGTGCGCCTTTCAGAGAGTGGATTTCACCCTCCACTGGCGGATATCGTCGAGATCGTCAGTCACTTCCCAGGCAATGTCTGGCTCATCGGTAACGAACCTGATGTGATCTGGCAGGACAACACCACCCCGGAGCGCTACGCCGAGCACTACTACACACTCTACCAGGCTATCAAGCAGGCCGATCCAAGTGCCCAGGTATCGGTTGGGGGAATCGCCATGGTCTCGGATTTGCGGTTGGCCTATCTGGAGCGCGTGCTGGATGCCTATCAAGGACGCTATGGGGAAGCGTTGCCGACGGACCTGTGGAACATCCATGTCTACATCCTGCGCGAAGAGCGCGACAGCTGGGGCGTCGAAATCCCGCCTGGCTTCGATGTCGATCAGGGTGCATTGTGGGAAATCGCCGATCACGACCGGATTGATCTATTCGAGGCACAGATCCGCATCTTCCGGGCATGGATGTTTAAACATGGCTACCGCGATCGTCCACTGGCGATCACGGAGTATGGTATTCTCCTGCCCGAATCCTATGGCTTTCCCGGGGAGGCGGTGCAACGCTACATGATGGAGAGTTTCAACCGCCTGCTGACGCTGCGCGATCCCGACCTGGGGTATCCCGCCGATGGGCACCGGCTCGTCCAGCAGTGGGCCTGGTACAGCCTGGGCTCCGAACGCTATACCACCAGCAATTTAACCGACCTGGAAAATGGAGAATTGTCGAAACTAGGTGAGGCTTTCCGGGATTGTGTCGCCGAAGTGGGTGGCAAGAGGTGAAGCTTGGATAATCTCGAACTGATCGACTGGAAGATGGTCGCTTTCGCTTCCCTGTGGATCGTCGGGCTGGCCGTCTTGCTTACGGCAATCAGTTTTGCATACTATAACACGCAAGTTCGAGGGGGGCGTTTGCGGGAGGAGCTGCGCAATAGTGGCTATCAAGTCGCCATCAACGGTAGCCTGGCCATCTTCTCAACCGGCCTTCTCGGCAGCGCAAACACCTGGTGGGAGCGCAGCGCCTGGGGGCTGCTGACGATCGCCTTCCTCTACTATACCGTCACAAGCTGGAGAGGTAGGCGTGCGCAGGATTCCGACCAGGGAGATCCTGTTGGATGAACCAGACGAGCTAAACTCGCTCGGTAGACTTAGGATCCGTACTGATTAATGTAGGAATCGAGAATGGAAATGCCTGATAAGCAGCTGAATAATTGCGATAGAAGGCGGCACCCTGCCGCTCGCCTGGCGGGGATCCTGGCCGGGGTGATGGGTATGCTGATCGCCATCGTTCTCTGGCACCAGTTCTGGAGCCCGCCAACACCAGCGCTGGCCGTTGGAGAGCGCACGTGCCGCTTCAATATCACGGTCTCCCAAGGTCTTACCGGATATACGGATAAATTCCCGGATATCAAGGTCGACTCGTACCTGGATTGGGCGAACCGGATGTCCCCCGCCAATCCCAATGGCGCCGAGTATATCCAGATGATGCGTGTCTCGGACGCAGCCTATGCCACCGCTCTGGCCGATGTGCCCACAGTCGTCCCCGCCAATCCGGGTTCGTACTGGATCATCGGTAACGAGCCCGATCGGGTGGGTCTGCAGGATGATGTCATTCCAGATGTTTACGCGGAACGTTACTTCGCCTTGGCGACGGCGATCCGGGCCGCTGATCCGACCGCCAAGATCGGCTTCGGCTCGATCGTGCAGCCGACGCCCATCCGCCTGCGCTATCTGGATCAAGCCTGGGCCCGGCTGGTGGAGCTGGCCGGGAACACGCATGCGGCTTCTGCGTTGATTGATTTCTGGTCGCTGCATGCCTTCATCCTCTGCGAGGATTGTGGCTGGGGTGCCGCGGTGCCTCCGGGCATGACCCCCACGCCTGGCGAGCTGCTTCACATTGAGCTGGTGTGCACGACATGGCCTGCCGCGGATTGTTTCCCGGACACGCATGACAACGCCATCTTTAACCAATTCGTACAGGATTTCCGCGACTGGATGACCGCCAAGGGCGAGCGTGAGAAGCCGTTGTGGATCACCGAATACGGCAGCCTGATGCCTGAATGGTGGGTCCCGATCTCGGAGACCACGCGCTATATGACGGAGACCTTCGATTATTTGCTTTCCGCAAGCGATCCGGCGACTGGCTATTCCGCCGATGGGGATAAGCTCGTTCAGCGCTGGTTCTGGTACAGCCTGAATCACGATGCGGATGATATGGGTGGAAATCTGTATGATCCGGACAGTGGTGGCGCCATCACCGACGTCGGGACGAGCTGGGTCAATTACGATTACATCCTGAACACGCCGTCGTTCCCCGCGGATCCTTATCCCTTCAGTCTTACGGCGAGATCGGATGGCCCCTCAGGATGGACATTTAACGTTTCCGTCGCTAATCAGGGCGATGCATCCTTCCAGGGCGGCTACACAATTGAGCTTTACGACGGCGATCCGGATGCGGGCGGGACCCAGCTGGGATCCGGTGTGCATCTCACCAGCGCGCTACGCGGCTGCGGCGCCCAGGATTCCGTCGAAATCGATGCCGCGCCTGCTGCCTTACCACCGTTGGACCTTTATGTGCGGGTCGTACCCGATCAACCTACCAACGACGATGACACGACAAACAACAAGGTCGCGTTTTTGGGCTTCAAACCGCAAACCTTCGTCGATGTGCCCCCGGCGCACTGGTCGTGGTCTTATGTAGAGACGATCTTCGCAAATGGCATTATCACGGAATGCTTCGCGGAGCCGCTCTTTTTCTGCCCCGATGTAGAAGTCAACCGGGCGCAGATGGCAGTTTATTTGCTAAAAGGGATTTTTGGTGCTGGTTACACACCGCCAATGCCTGGCGATCCCCCGGCATTTCCCGACATTGACGGACATCCCGACGAGGCCTGGATCGAAGAACTCTTTGAAATGGGGCTGGTCGCAGGTCACCCAGACGGAACGTACCGGCCGGATGATCCCGTGAACCGGGCCCAAATGGCCGTGTTTCTACTGCGCGCAAAGAATAAGGACAATCTCTCTTATCAGCCCCCTCCGGCGAGTGGTGGTGTTTTCACTGACATCGACGGCCACTGGGCACAGGCTTGGATCGAGGAGCTGGAGAGCCAGGGGATCGCCGCGGGCCATCCCGATGGAACCTATCGCCCCGATGATTTTGTGAAGCACTCGCATATGTCTGTGTTTCTCATTCGGACCTTCAACCTGGTTCTTGTCGTATGAGGGAGTTTTCTCATGGTGCCCGAGGTGCTCGTATTGAAGCCCCTTAAATGGGACTCCTTTAAAGCTTCTCTGAATCTCGAAAGCATTCCTTGTTTATCAATACAAACTTCAATATTGCGCCTCATGGGAAAATTCCGCCTCATGAGGCGCTGTTTATTCAGTGATCCGTAGAGTGCACGTCTCCCGGGAAAGTTTCCACGTTAGGAATAGAGAATGCGTTTATAGCGTTATGATGCGATACTTGGCGGGCCCACACTGTAGGATTAACCGGATAAGTGTTTAATCTCATCACCATCTAGCCGCAGGAGCTTCTTCGTCGTGTTAGAGCATGATCATTCGGACCGCGTGGCGATCGAAAGGTGGGAGCCAGATAAGCCCCTCGTGAGCGTTGTCATTCCCTGTTACAACTATGGGGAGTACCTCGAAGATGCCGTCGCCAGTGTGCTCGCGCAAACGCTTCAAGATTTCGAGATCCTGGTTGTAAATGATGGCTCTACGGAACCCGACACAATTGCCGTTCTGAAATCGCTGCCCAAGCCAAAGACACAGGTCATCCATCAAGACAATAAAGGTTTGCCGGCGGCGCGCAATAAGGGTATTGCCGCGGCGAGGGGAAAATATATTTGCCCACTCGACGCCGATGATGTGCTCGGGAATACTTACCTGGAGAAAGCCATATGCCTTTTGGAAGCACATCCAGACCTTGGATTCGCATACTCGTGGGTTCGAAGATTCGGCCTTGCTCATGGGGTTTGGCGGCAACCTGTGTATAGCTTTCGAAATTTGCTCTCAAACAATCACATTTCAGTAAGTGCGGTCTTCAGGAAATCAGCCTGGGAGCAGGTTGGAGGTTATTCCCATAAAATGTGTGAAGGATACGAGGACTGGGAGTTCTGGCTCAGCCTATCAAAAGCCGGTTACCCAGGCAGGCTCATCCCTGAAGCGCTCTTAAACTACCGCAAGCATGGTAATTCCATGGCGGATCGTATCGAACCGTTTCGTCAGACACTGCTTAGGAAGGTGCACGTTTTGCATGAGGATATTTTCGAGGACCCCGTGAAGGTGTCCTTGGTTGAGGCTCAATTTCGTGATCGTCAGGCGGACTCTCCCTGGGTCAATCTTGGGCGTGAGGACCAATATTTACCAATCAGCGAAAGTGATCACCCTTGCTTGCTCCTGTGGGAGCAGAAGCTCAACACCGCAAGAGGGGACTGGATGGAAGCGCTCCTGAAAGAACTAGGTCTTGGGGATGAGTTTGCAGTGATCTCTTTTTCGGATGTGCTTATGGAGGAGGACGATTTCCCGAGGGCTATGGGACTCCCCACCTATACACTCCCACACTTCCTGCCTTCCATCCATTGGTCCGGATATGTTAAAAATTTCATCAAGACACGCAGCATTGACACACTAGTCGTCCACGCAGATCTTTCTTCCCGTTTTCCGGAAGCCGTGGTGGAGTGGGGTTCCGTTTCCGCGGTGGTCTTCCTGGTGATCACAGGGGATGTGGCGTCATTACCCCCCGAGACCATTGAGGGTGACCATCTGGTGGACTTCTTCGTCGTGCCCTCACCAAAGCAGCGAACTGATCTTGAAGAGTGGGGTATTGAGCAGGCTAAGATTCGGATGTGTCCACAGCTCAATCTCTACCCACGTTGAGCGCATTTTTTGCCTTAGCCATTATCTTGTGGCGTTCCTCGAATTCCGAGAGTTTACGGGGAAATTGGAGCTTCCATGGCGGCCAAACGCAATTATGTTAGGGCTGGGATCGCCTGAAAACTTCGTTGGTCCAACCCTGGTAACTCCTTTATAATAATCCCATTGACGGAGCAGCCCAGGTTGAGCTTGGCAGAAGAGTTGAGCAGTTTCGAGGAGAAGGATTTGGCTTCACCTACACTTCACTACTATGACACTTCGATCAAACGCCAGCTGATTGAAGCTGAGATCCGCGATATCCTCCGGTATCGTAACCTGGTATTCCATCTCGTAAAACGCAATATCACCGCACGCTACAAGCGTTCCTTTTTAGGAATTGGTTGGACACTCTTGGATCCGCTTCTCACCATGATTGTCATGGCGGTGGTGTATTCAGCACTTTTCCGGAACCAGATCAACGACTTCCCGGTTTTCTTGCTGTGCGGGATTGTGGTCTGGACCTTCTTCTCGCAGGCTAGCACACAAGCGATGACGGATATCATGTACAGTGGCTTACTGCTTGGGAAGGTCTACCTTCCCAAATCAGTCTTTGCCGTCTCAGCAGTGGGAACGGGATTGGTGAACTTCTTGATATCACTCATCCCTTTAGCGTTTTTTGTGGTTATATTCCAGCGACCTATAAATTGGACACTGCTTTTTTTGCCCATCGCAGTAGTATTCCTTTCCGCATTCACCCTGGGTCTCGGTTTGTTCATGTCGGCACTTGCCATATTTTTCGCGGATATGGTGAATATCTTCGGTATTTTGCTACGTTTGCTGCTTTATCTCTCTGGCATCTTCTACTACACAGAATCCTTGCCGGAGTGGCTTGCATGGATGGTGCGACTGAATCCAACCTATCATATGATCCGTTTGTTCCGGGATCCGATCTTTGAGGGCATCTTACCGCGTTGGGAGAGCATCATCTATACCGGCGTATGGGCGATCCTGATGTTCTTCCTAGGCTATTGGTACTTTACACGGCGTGCTGATGAATTTGTTTACCGTATCTAAAAACGCTCCGATAGATCAAGTGCAGCTGCCTGACGGTATCGCGGTCAAGCTTGACGATGTCATGGTGGAGTACCGCTTACGCCACAATCGACCGACCTCGCTAAAAGAATACTTCGTTCGCTGGATTCAACGGGATCTGCATCTTGATTCCCTGCTTGCACTCGAAGATATATCATTAGAGATCAAGAGCGGCGAGGTATTCGCGATCATCGGCCGAAATGGCGCTGGAAAGTCAACACTTTTGAAAGTCATCGCCGGGATTTTAAGACCGACAGACGGGCGTGTGCGAACATTTGGGCAGACGGTTTCGCTTCTCGGAGTCGGTGCCGGATTTCATCACGAGCTCACCGGTCATGAGAACATTTATCTCTATTCAGCAGTTCTGGGTCGCACGAAAGCCTGGACGGATGAAATCTTTGATCGTGTCGTGGAATTTGCCGAACTTTCAGATTTTATCAATGCTCCATTGCGGACCTATTCAACAGGTATGATCGCGCGATTGGGATTCGCTGTGGCGATGGCTGAGAAGCCTGACATCCTTTTAGTGGATGAAGTTCTGGGTGTGGGCGATGAGCAATTCCAAGAGAAGTGCAGAGCTCGCTTTGAGGAGTTCAAGCAATCTGGAACCACCGTTATTATTGCCACACATTCTTTGTCCTCCGTTCGCTCGATGAGTCAGCGGGCAGTATGGCTCAGCAATGGCCATGTTTCCATGTTAGGCGAGGCTACGCATGTGGCCCAGAGCTACCATGATTTTCTCAAGCAAGAAGATCACCGCGATACCATTCGGAATGGGACCTGATCCCTTTCGTGGCACAATGTCCCCGGTCGAAAATCATTCTTTATCGCCTACCCTGTCAATCTAACCCCATCACTCAACCTCTGATCAACGAAAGAAAATCCTCTCGCTTGCGTTGCCTGTTACCGTCTATCAATCTCTCCTGATATGCGCGGAGCTGTTGCTTAAGGTACTTTCCTCTTGAGCCCATGAGGTCCATAATTATATGAAACATGCATGAAGGTTTAAACCCTATCACCCCCGTACGGTGGTGCGCGGGGGTATAAGGACAGTTTCAAAGGTCGGTGCATATGCGTGTTGTGGTGGTTCGATCCATTCCAGTGGCTCCTGACCCACGAGTCGAAAAAATATCGCAAGCGCTTTCTCATGCGGGGCATGACGTGAGCATCCTCGCCTGGGATCGATCTGGTGAATTTGCGGTCCATGATTTGTTATTGGGCATGAATCTGACGCGTCTGAAGATCCACGCTAAGTATGGACGCGGAATGGGGAACCTGAGACCGCTGTTGCGATGGGAGATGGGGTTGCTGCGTTGGCTATGGAAACACCGGAGTCACTATGATGCCATCCACGCCTGTGATTTTGACACCGTCCTACCGGCGCTCTTGTTAAAGGCACTTGCTAGGAAGCATGTGATCTACGATATTTTCGATTTCTATGCCGAACACCTGCGGGCGACGCCGAGTTGGGTGAAGAGGCTGATCCGAGTTGTGGATCTTTGGTCGATTGAACGCGTGGATGCGGTTATCCTGGCGGATGAACGAAGAAGGGCTCAAATCGAAGGAAGTAAACCGAAGCAACTTGCAGTCGTCTATAACACCCCCAAGGATGTTCGGGCGAACCTCCCCGGTGATACGCGCATCACGAAACCGAATAGCCGTCTGCATATTGTGTTTGTGGGCTTATTGCAGCGAGAGCGTGGCCTCTACGAACTCATCGAGGTGGTCCAGCGCAATCCGAATTGGTCTCTGGACCTCGCCGGATTTGGCGGTGATTCAGAGGGGATCGAGGCACGCGCACGTGAGATAGGTTGGATCCGTTTCCTCGGTCGAGTTGATTACCTTGACTCGCTCATTCTTTATGATAAAGCGGACGTACTCGTTGCAACCTACGATCCAAGCATCCCCAATCATCGCTACGCCAGTCCAAACAAACTCTTCGAAGCGATGATGCTTGGAAAACCGGTCATTGTTGCTGCCGGCACCGGGATGGATGAAATCGTTGATGCGGAACGCTGCGGACTGGTGGTTCCTTACGGAGATCTGGACCAATTGGAGCAAACCCTGAAAAAATTAGAAGAACATCCTGAATTACGGGCCGAATTGGGTGCAGCGGGAAGGAAGGCTTATACTCGTGCGTACAGCTGGGACCAACAGCGAGAGATCCTTGAGGATCTTTACCGTCAATTAGCCTAGCCGGAGTATCTCCGCTACAATCGGCGTGAAAACGGAATCTTGTAGGTATGCATAAACGACCGAATAAAATCGTCCTCTTCGCCAATACCGATTGGTATTTGTACAATTTTCGCCTTTCCCTAGCACGCCAGCTGGTGAAGGAAAACTGGGAGGTCGTCTTGGCTTCGCCCCCTGGGCAGTATGCCGAGCGCCTTGCGCGGGAGGGCATCCGCTGGCAGCCGATACCCTTCCGCCGAAGAGGGATGCGTTATCATCAAGAACTCCTGACGCTCCTGCGGTTAATCGGTTTCTATTCCAGGGAAAAGCCGGATCTCGTCCATCATTTCACGATCAAACCAGTTTTCTATGGGAGCCTTGCGGCGCGCATAAATCGGGTGCCTGCGGTCGTCAATTCTATCACTGGCTTAGGTTACTTTTTCCTATCGGACGACGACCATGTGGCACGTTTGCGTCGTATGTTGCTGCCCTTCTACCGTTTTGCGCTGGCATATAGTCGTTCGCGAATCATCTTTGAAAATTCCGTTGACCTGGGTGTGTTTTTACGACGCAGTCTGGCACACAAGAAGCAAGTGCGTTTGGTGGAGAGTGTCGGTGTCGATCTCGAGCGCTTTAAGCCGAGTCCTGAGACCAAAGGTGATCCAATCGTCATCATGCCCGCACGCATGCTGTGGGATAAAGGGGTGCGTGAGTTCGTGGAAGCCGCTCGATTGATCAAACAGAAAGATTTAAAGGTTCGTTTTGCTCTCGTCGGCGCGCCCGATCCGGGCAACCCCACTGCGATTCCCAAGGACCAGCTTTATCGCTGGGTTCAGGAAGGGATCGTGGAGTGGTGGGGGCACCGGTTGGATATGCCGGAAGTCTACCGGGGAGCCCATATTGTAGCTCTACCATCCTACAGTGAAGGGCTTGCGACCGTTTTGCTGGAAGCCGCGGCAAGTGGCCGACCGATCGTGGCCTCTGATATTCCGGGCTGTCGGGAGGTTGTAAAGGATCAGGTCACGGGGTACCTGGTGGACGTTGGGGATCATGAAGGGTTGGCGCGCTCTATCGAAAAGCTCTTAAAGGATCGGGATTTGCGTCTGCAGATGGGGAAACAAGGCCGCGAGTGGGTCAAAGAGCGCTTCAGCCAGCGAGCTGTTAATCAAGCCACGATTGAAATCTACAATGAATTAATGTTCACCGACAAATGAGATGACTTTCCGTACACATTGATCCCGAGCGAGGTGCGTTTTTCAACACATGGATCGTTTGGCAACCTAGCACATATCGGATTACAAAGGTCATTCTCGTGGGATGGACGATAAACTTGATGTGCAATTCGCCTACCCGCAATATTGGCAACAGAATTACTGATATTTAACGAGGCACAGAATTTCAATTTTGCCCATCAGCGAATTCCACAATGGCGTATTCCCCCGATATGAAGAGTCTTGGCATCTTCCTCGTTGTCGCGATTTCAGTATCGCAGCTGGGCTTTTTTCGTTCCATCTTTGAATAGTCCTCGGCTGGCTCAGCATGCCCGATCTGCCCACGAGACGGTCACCCTGATAGCACTTTCCGACCGGATCCGTCGCGAACGTGGTTAAAATGACTGTTTTCCGGGTCAACACATTTGATCTAACGATGTCGTAGATAGAGTAGGCTTAATACTCCTCTTCTTAAAAGCGATTTGATTAATCCGTAGCGGCTATTTTAGGTTATGATTCAGAAGGATTTGCATAATCAACTGAGGGATCGGGAGGGACCAAGTGATGGGTATTAAATACTTTCGGCTCGGTCGACACAAAAATCAAGCTCTGATAATCCTGGTACTGCTTTGTTTAGTACTCGTTTCGTGCAACGCGCCTGGAAACACAGGATCCGATCAAGATCTTGCGCCACCCCCGACAGCCGATCTAAACGCAATTGGGGAATTGCCGGTCACAAGGGCTGAGTTTATTTTCGAACTCGCACCAAAAACATTTGGCAAGTCCTACCAACCTCCTGTAGCTGCGGATACCATCTTTAATGATTTGAATGGACACTGGGCAGAGGATATGATCACGGCCTTCGCCAATGAAGGGTATATCGCCGGTTACCCCGATGGCACATTCAGACCAGATAATCCGATTAGTCGTGCTGAAGCAGCTGTCGTTTTGCTTAAAGCGAAACATGGGTCAAGATACTCGCCCCCAGCACCAGTAGGGGGTGTGTTTGCAGACATCGATAGCCACTGGGCGCAACCATGGATCGAAGCCTTGGCTGCGGATGGTGTTATAGGCTCTCAAGCCGATTCGAATTTTCGCCCTACTGATGAGATTACACAACGGGAAGTTATCGGGTGGATCTTGGAGGCCTTTGGAGAATCCTAGGAGTAAAACTTAGACTCACAGATATTAGATTCCGTATATACAAGGAGACGAGCCCCAATCTTGCAAAGGGGCTCGTGTTTGTTAAATCTACCATCGCAAGCCCTCGCACGAGGTTAGGTTACTTGTTATCGGTGGCCTGCGTTAACACCTGCTGCAATCGATAACGTGCTCGCTTATTACGCAGATCTATCGCTACGGGAAACCGCGGGCAATGAAAGGGATCAGAAGTGAAGAGCAACCCCTGTTGCAGTTATCAATTATCATGGAAAAGACACTTATTGATAAATATCACTTGTGATCAATTTGCGGACATACGTTCAGCAAGGGCGAGTTTGCGAAAAGAGAAATTGGCGCTCACTCGCTGAGAGAGATATTACCTATAATAGCGGTTAAACCATTTCGAGAGGCCAATCAGGTCTAGGGTAGCGGCAGTTGGATTGTACTTACAAGGAAAATAGCCATCTCGGCCCTGTTCACGGGATTACTCGGGCGGTAGGTGCCATCGGGATAGCCGGATGTGATCCCTTCTTCGAACAATGCCTCGATCCAGACTTCAGCCCAATGGCCATCGACATCGTTGAATACAGGAGGGTCACTTGATGGTGGGGGTGAATAGCTAGAACCAAACTTGGCTTTGAGCAGGAAAACTGCTATCTCTGCCCTGGAGACAGCATTACTGGGGCGATAGGATCCGTCGGGGTAGCCTGCAGTTATGGCTTCGGCATGCAATTGCTCGATCCAATCATGAGCCCAATGGTCCTCAATGTCGTTAAAGACGCCCCCCAAAGCCGGCGGAGGTGTGTAATCCCCTCCATGAATACTCTTGAGCAGAAAAACAGACATCTCGGCTCGGGTGACATCATATGTCGGACGGTAGGTGCCATCGGGATAGCCGGCTGCAATATTGTGGAGTGCGATGGATTGGATGTAGTCAAAAGCCCAATGATCTTCTGGGACATCCGAGAAGAAGGGGGGATACGATGTGAAGGGTGTGTCCAAAGACCATTCGGGGCCATAAGGTGTGCCGCCAATATAAAGCCACCCATTACTCGGGCCGCTGTCATAACCGCCGGTATCGTAGACAACATTCCCGGACCCGGTGTTGAAACGTAGGAGTCCGATTGTCTGAGCATCGGCAGGGTGCGCCTCGGTAGGAGGTGTGAAATCAGCGAGATGACGGAGCCAACCCGAGGTGCGGATATCGTCGATCCACCCTGTGAATGGAAGACCGAACCCATCCTTTCCGCCACCGATAACTAGATAGGACTCGTCTGTGCAGATCTCGGTTCCAGATGAACCGCATGTTGAGGACGGCGCAACGCCGTCGGGATAACTGATATCACCACCGGGTCCTACTTCCGTCGCTTGGAGTACGCCGTCAACAAAGAGCCAGAGCGAACCGTCGAAATAAGCGCCGCTTGAGGAATCCCAGCGGTTTCGCTGAATCAAGATGTGATGCCATTCGCCATCATCTACGCGGGCAGAACTGCAAATCGTGAGCCTGACCCCGGAGGACCCGGTAACACCGAAGGCGATATTTCCACCCGCAAGTGAGACCCCCCATTCGTGCGTCCCGGCTGAGCGGGTGCGATTGAAGATGAGGTTGCCCGCTTTCCAATTATCGTTCGCGCCACAGGTGATTGCAGGTGCTGAATTTTCGCTGGGGTTGGCTTTCATCCACCACTCAACAACAAAATCATGTAATCCGAGGTCCAGAGGCGGACCGGGGTTTGTGCGCGCTGGGTCGTCGATGGGGATTTTTAGCCGGTCGACGTCGCTAGATGTGTCACCGAAAAAGCGCAGGCTGTAATCCTGGGCGTTGCCGTAATAGGTGTGATAATCATTCGTTAACCAGTTCCAAGGGCTCAGTGTAACCCCATCGCGTTCGATGCTCCCCGAAAAATACGGGTTTTCATCGCCAGGTCCCGCGTGAATCGTCCAGCCGGATAATTTCAAGCCTTCCAAGTCATAGGGGGCACCGTTGTAGAAGAGCGCAAAATGGACATGAGGGCCGCTAGCCCAGCCTCCATTGCATGTCTCCTCGCCAATTCCTCCGATGAGTTGGTTGCGGCTCGCAGGTCCAACGGGCCCACTCGATCCCAAATTCACCAGGTGGTAGTAGTGTGTGCTCCAGCCGCCGCCATGGTCGATCTCTACCCAGCATGGGATGTCGGTGATCGCCGGGTTCGGGTCAAGGATGACCTTATCGCCGGGGGCTGCCGCGACGGTGTTCTTGTACGGGACGTCGGGGTAGTTGGTCCATGGAGTGGAGAAATCCAAGGACGAACGGTCCGGGTACGCATCCCCTCCTGACCAACTGTGAACCCCGGAGAATGTCCACGTCGCACCAAATGGAAACGGAAGCTGGAAGTAGTCATCAGGGGGTGGTGTGTCCGGTTCTAAATTATTCGATGAGTCGAGCGGATCGGTATCTGGGAAAAAATACCCAAAGGCAGTTTTAAAGTCTCCAATTCCTCCAATTGCCTGCGCGCTGAGACCCGGATTCAGAAGTCTTCCTTTTGACTCCAATGCGACCAGGGCGTAACTGGCTGAGGAAGGGCTCCAGGTTAATTCTGCAAGGGTGCCGTCTTCAAACTTGAAACTCTGACTGTTTTGAGCGAATAGTGGTGCCCTGCCTTTGCGGCGGGCCCCCAGCTCGTACATGTGTTGGTAAAAGGCTAAGGATAGGTCAGCACTCGTTTCTTCAATAATTTGGTGGACAGTGTCCGGGTTTGTTGAAGGATCCAGGCTCGAGACGAACCCGTAATTTGATTCCAATAAAGCCAGGACAACACGGGGATTGATGGTGTAATACCGCGCCCAACTCTCAATACTCTTTGCATAGGGAGCGAGCGGAGAGTCCAATCTGTTGAGAAACGCTTCAATGTTGAAGTTGCCGACATTGGGTCCCCAAACAAATTGACCGTCAGCAACGAGTGGTTTATCTGTCTGAAAACTCGCGCTTGCATCTCCTCGGGCGGATTGAATGGAACCTGTGCTTGGATAGATGATTTGAGCCAAAGTTTTTGTGGGATTGATCAATACGAGCGAGACGACCACGAGAATAACTAAGAGGTAAAGAAGTGAGTATGCCCTGGGTTTATTGGCGGAGAACCAGGGCTTTCGTACATTATTTAGGGGCGAATGATTAAGCTCAATCATGGATGGCATTGTAAAAAAAGGTTTTTCCTCTGGACTATACTATTCGATTTCGATAACCCATATCAATCAATCCTTAATCCCTCTTGCTTTTTCCCAGATAGCTGCAACCAGAGAGTTATCCAAATGCAGGTTCTGTGCCATCCATGCAAAACTCTTTCCGCTGAGTTCCGCCAGTTCTTGGATCCACCGGCTGGCTAAAGCCATAGTAAGCTTGAGTTTGTGCAGCGGATTGCTGTCGGTGTGGGTAGCGCAGGTCTCCTAGAACCCACCGAGGAGGTATTGAGGGCGGCGATGCTTTGCGAGCGGGTGCGGTTGGTGCCGTTGTTGAGTATGTAGGTGACGGGGAGATTGACCGGGTAAAGGTTGGGGTTCTGATGCAGGATGAAGGTCCTTAAGTCTGCTGTGGGATATGGATGAGCCTGGTTCACCAGCCGACTGAGTTTGCTAGGTAAGCACCTTTCCCGGGCTTTTGGGGGAGTTGGGCTGCAAATTATCCTGGTGCTGAGTATTTTATTGTGTGTCGGGTTAGCTGCGAGGTTGCAGGAGGGGGGAGGATCCAGTTCGGAGAGGGATTGGAAAGCTTCTCAGGGCCATAGGACTTTGCCTGCAAGCGAGATCGGTGCAACTGTGAGAGGGGAAGTATTCGAGAAATAACCGGACGAAAGAATGGACCTAATGCACGGTGTTTATCGATATATACGGCCGATAGGTCACACGAGATCCAACTTCATGGCAATGGAATCGAGAATGTCCGTAGCAGGAAGACCGCCATCTCGGCCCGAGTTGCCGCAAATTGAGGCCTATAGGTCCCATCGGGATAACCAGCGGTAATACCCTCCTCCGAAAGGGCTTCGATCCATGCTTCTGCCCAATGCCCTGCTATGTCTGAGAAGAGACCCCCATCAGGGGGAGGCGGAGAATATTCGCTGCCATACTTAGCACGTAGGAGAAAGATAGAAATCTCGGCTCTGGTCACACCATTGTCCGGGCGGAATGTGCCGTCGCCATAGCCCGAGGTTATCCCTTCCTGTGCCAAGGCTTCAATCCAATCCTCTGCCCAGTGACCCTCTATATCGGTGAAGGTTCCACCGGTAGCAGGTGGTGGGGTGTAGCTTCCACCAAGGTCATAAATTCCCTGCAGCAGCATCACAGCTAATTCGGCGCGCGTGACGTATTCATACGGTCTGTAGGTGCCGTCGGGATATCCAGATACTAAGCCCGCTTCTGCAACAGTTTCGATGAAGATAAATGCCCAATGGTCTGCTGGCACGTCTTCGAACGTCGGTGTGGGAGTAGATTTGGTTTGAGTAAACGTATCGATAACTTGATCTGAGCGGTTGATGAATTGATAGGTGATATCGGTTTCGTCCGCTACGACCAACATGGAGCCGTAATCGCCGTTGTAGCGGACTTCACTACCGGCGATGGGCGTGCCAAAATCGTAAATAGACATGCCCCCCAGGCCGTTGACAAAATAGGGGATACTGCCAACCGTCAGGCGTTCATACGTGTGGTCGTGGCCAGCCAGCACAACATCGGCTCCCCAGGTCTCAAATGGCCATTGTAGCTCTGTCGTGGAACCATGGTTGTTCGATGAAGAGAAGGGGGCGTGGTGCAGGTACACGACCTTCCAGGGCGCCGCAGAAGCGCTCAGGGCGGCTTGCAGCCACTGCGCCTGGGTGGATGCACTGGAGATGCCATCCGGCTCGCTTACGTCGCTGTCGATGGCGAAGAAGTGAACCGGTCCCCAGACAAAATCGTAATAGCGCTCATTCCCGGGCAGGGTGAAGTAATCGAGATACGGCTGCGCGTCCGTTGTGTACCAATCATGGTTGCCTAGAGATGGAAAAAAGCGATTCTCGGTCGCTGAACTACCGTAATTACCAGTATATGGATAGATAAACTCGCTGTAATACTGACCGATATTGTCATCGATCGTGCCGGCCGCGCCGGCTGGATAGTTGTTGTCACCGGTTGTTAGTATGAGGTCCGGGTTCCAACTTGAGACGAGCGTGCCCACATCGCTTGCCGCGGTCGAGGTCGTGCCATAGTCACCGATGACGGCGAAAGTTACGCTGGTGGGCGCAGGCGTCGCCGTTGGGGTCGGGGTTGGAGTCGGTGGTGGGACGTACCAGACGGTGTCCAGGCTCCACTCGGGGCCGTTGATGGCGCCGCCATAGATGCGCGTTCCGTCGCTGGGTCCGCCGGTCGCTCCAGACGTGTCGTGAATCAAATTCCCGTAGCCCTCATTCAATGTATAGAGCGCAACGGTGTCGGCATCGGTTACAAACGGATCGGCGGGTGGGCTGAAGTCAGAACTGTAACGCAATACGTTTGAAAAGCGGATCTCATCCAGCCAGCCGATGAACGATGGCGAAGCGGCATCCATGCGGTGCTTCTCGGCGCCGATGGCAAGCATGGGATCGTAGGGCGTACAGGAGCTGGTCCCTGAAGGGCCGCACGTATCGGGGGGAACGGCATCGTCGGGGTAGGAGATGTCGCCCTCGGGACCGTCCACTTCAGCTTCCATCACACCATCGACATACAGCCACATGTAACCATCGGATAACCGGCGCTGAACAGCGACATGGTGCCAGTTATCATCCGCAAGGTCGCTTGTACCACAGATGCTCAGATCACCGGTACCATCCCCGGACACGCCGAAAACAACTTGGCCGTTCGCCAGCGAGAGGCCGAAATCGCGATCGGCACCATTTCGGTCTCGGTCGAAGAGTAGGTTTCCTTGCTGCCAGGCTATGTTAGCGCCACAGGAAGCGGCGGGTGTGTTATTCTCCCCCGGTGAGGCCTTGATCCAGAATTCAAGCGTAAAATCCTCGCCTCCCACGTCAACCGGCGGCCCGGGATCGTTTGTGGCCGGATCATCCACGGGGATCAGAACCCGATTCTCCGTGTCGTTGTAAATGCCGTCAAAACGCAGTGAATATCCGCCGGGAGGGTTCCATACCTGTGTGAGAGCCGTGCCTTCGTAGAAATAAAATAGGATCTCATCCCAGACCCAGCCGCTCAAAGCCAGATCGCGTGAATCCCATTGACCCATGCAGTCTGCGCTGCCGCACTGATAAGCGTAAGCACGGTATTGGGTTTGGATCAATAGATCATCCCGGGTCAGCCGCCAATTCCAGGTATCGTCTACGGCTTGATTGGTGCTGGCATAGGAGACGGCTGGGTTGTACACCTGGTCGCAGGTGCTGTCATATACATCGGCATCGCTCCACTTGCCGCCAGCTGCAACCCAGTACCAGGCGTACATCTTGGTCGCCATGGCGCCTGAGCGCAGCGATTCCCAAGGCCAGCTTGAAATCCACTCATTCGGCAGCACGTGTTTGACGTACTCTTTAAAGTCGATCACCTCGACTGTGTAATTGAGTGAAAGGTTGCAGATGGGATTGCCCGTCACTCGCACCCGAATGGTCTCTGGGATGGAGATATCTTCTGCGCCGCCCATTGCAAACAGCATGGGGGCCCTCTCGGCTGCTGCGGCAAAGCCCATCGGTCGTTCATTGGAGGGTGGGGGGACGGTGATCGTCTGGGGTGTGTCCTTGAGTTCAGCCTCAAGAATGAGCGTCTCCGATCGCAGGATCCGCACGTTTTCCAGGGTCCAGTTTCCGTAGCCGGCAGCCTGGATTTGAACCGTAACGGCTTGAAAGTCCCCGGAAATACTCAGCGCACTCCACGAGAACTCGCCTCTGCTATTCGATCGGGTGCTCAATCCTAAAGCGGGAATCTCGATGAGGGCATCGGCAACGGCCACTCCTGAGGCGGCTTCGCTTACCAGTCCATGGATGGCGGTAGATTCATCCGTATAGGCGACGGCGGGGATGATGAGCGCCAACACAGCGAGCAGAGCAGCCAGAAACAGGACTGCCAGCTTGCGGTGAGACCTCCAGAGAAGGGTTATCTTAGGTGTAGCGATGTTCTTTTGTTTATGCATATACATCAAAGAGGAACCAGGTGGAATTGAACAAACCTTGTGATTGTTCTAAACTCTAAGTCTTCACTCGAAGCATGCTCCTGTCAAGAGCACATGGGTCATGTCATTAACTTGGCAGTTGAATCTATGCCTTGGCGGTGTCCATTGACGGTAATACCGTTCTTAGGTAGCATACTCTTCGATAGATTCTTACCGGATGTCTCTCGGTCGTTTTCCTCTCTTTGTGAAGCGACAAAGGGTCTCCCAACCGTAGCTGTTCAATTATAAACAAAAAGAGATGTCATGCCCATTGATGAAGAAAAGATGGAAATGCGCAAAGCAGGAGTCGCGAAAGAGCATCAGAAAAAACAGGAGACTCTGGGCGACAAGAACAACCAGGACATGATCAATGTGATTTATCGCGCTGCTGGTCAGCTTGAGATGCCTGAATGGACATTGCTCGCAAAAGTCGGTCTTGAAGGTCTCGTTGATGCCCGCTCCGATCCTTACACCGGTCCGTCGGTCGCAGACTTTCCGGAATTGACGGATGAACAGAAAGCGGTCATTCAGGAAGTTCTTGAGAGCTACGTCCGACCGAAGAAATAGCCGTCATCGAAGCCTTGGCGGCGTGTTACAACCTGCCAGGCCGAAATAAAATGTTAAATCAGCCCTCTCGGGGGCTGATTTTTTTTAAATTCCCTTGGCGAAAACAGCATGCGGTCTGGACGATGCATGCTCGAACGGGAATATGGGTGAGAATGCCCTCATGAGGGTGAGCCTACCCCCTTTTTCCCTCCTCGGCGATTATGTGCTGCATCTACCCTCCTGCCCCAAATTGACACGTAAAACCGCGCATGGTATGATTCTCGCCAACAATTCAATAGCCCCATGACACTCTTATCCAGAGAGGTGGAGGGAACGGCCCTGTGAAGCCTCGGCAACCTGCCGTGTACGTAAAGACGGTGTGGTGCCAATTCCGACAGACGGAGTACTGGAAGATGAGAGGGTGGCCAATGCATATTTTGTTGCCCCTTCTCAGGTTGAAGGGGCAATTTATATGAGGAGGCCAGATATGAGCCTGACGTTTATGACGTCTCCGCGCACGGTTTTTACATCCGAGTCAGTTACAGAGGGGCACCCCGATAAGCTCTGCGATCAAATTTCAGACGCTGTTTTAGACGCCTGCCTGGAGCAGGACCCACGCTCCCGCGTGGCTTGCGAAGTCGCGACCAAAACCGGTTTTGTCATGCTGTTGGGGGAGATCACAACTGAAGCGCATATTAACTACGATGAGATTGCCCGCAAGGTGATCACCGAAATTGGCTATGACGACAGCTCTAAGGGTTTCGACGGCAAGACTTGTGGTGTTCAGGTTGCCATAACCAAGCAAAGTGGGGATATCTCCCAGGGTGTAAACCACGCGCTCGAGGTGCGTTCGGGCTCGGTGACGGATGAGGAAGTTGAGACGCTCGGCGCGGGAGACCAGGGCATGATGTTCGGCTACGCGTGCAATGAGACCGAAACCCTCATGCCCCTGCCGATTGATCTTGCCCACCGCTTGAGCCGCCGCCTGGCGGAGGTGCGCAAGGCAGGGACCCTCCCGTGGGTGCGGCCGGACGGCAAATCCCAGGTAACGGTCGAATATAACTATGGCAAACCGGCGCGCATAGATACCGTCCTCGTCAGCACGCAGCATGCTCCGGAAGTAAGCCAGGAGGAAATCCGTCAGGGTGTGATCGATCATGTGATCATGCCGATTCTCCCCGAAGATATGATCGACGACGATCTGAAAATCTACGTGAATCCAACCGGCCGGTTCGTCACAGGCGGACCGATGGGGGATTCTGGCGTCACCGGACGGAAAATCATCGTCGATACGTATGGCGGGATGGGAAGGCACGGCGGTGGATGCTTCAGCGGGAAAGACCCCACGAAGGTGGACCGCTCCGGCGCGTACGCAGCACGCTGGGTGGCGAAGCACATCGTTGCCGCGGGATTGGCCGATCGCTGTGAGATACAGGTAGCCTATGCCATTGGCGTCGCAAGCCCGCTCTCGGTCTTCGTGGAAACATTTGGAACGGGGAAGCTGGCGGATGAAAAGATCAGCAGTCTGGTTGAGGAGATCTTCGATCTCCGACCTGGCGCGATCATCCGCGATCTCGATCTCCGCCGCCCGATCTATAGAGCGGTCGCTGCGTACGGGCACTTCGGTCGTGATGACCTGGATTTGCCCTGGGAGCAGCTCTCGAAGTTAGATGAACTGAAGAGTGCAGCAGAGTTGTCCGGAGAAAACATTGCAATAGCGTAAAGCGGCCAGATTAATCTGGATCTCCAGGTGGTCAATACTGCCTGGAGATCTGTTTTTGACAGGCCAATTTGCGGTGTCTATGATTTCGATGGAAAATTTGAATTACACTTAGTGTGCATGGGGTAACAGGAACTGCTATCTGTCCCCAGCGTGTATTGGATTTCGCCATGGACTTACAAGAACTAACACAACGCATGCACGCATTTGTACTCTCCAAAGGGTGGTACGGCTTGGATTCTGTGAAACCCCAGGCGCCAAAGAATCTCGCCGTCTCCTTGGTCCTGGAAGCGAATGAGGTTTTAGAGCTCTTCCAATGGTCCGACGAACTGGATGACCAGGATGAGCTCGCCTCTGAGCTGGCTGATGTTATGCTCTATCTCATCCAATTAGCGAGTGTGAGCCAAATCGATCTCGAAGCGGTGGTGCTATCGAAGCTGGATGAGAATTACGACCGCACTTGGTAATCCAACTCGGTACCACTAAGGCGCTGAGGGGAATGATTTCGCTGAGGAAAGCCTGTTGATTTTATAGTAAAGCTCGAATGGATATTCATCATTCGATTACTCAGTTTTCACCGGGGAGGATCCTTTTTACGAATATTTTAAGATGATGATTTCCACCCAGACTAGCTCACCAGGTACGCATGAATGGAACTGGCCCTTCAGCCTGGCCAATCTCACTGCAGGCTGCCGGCGCCATTTCGAGGATACTTCAATCCATGTAGAGCGGGTTGAGCCTTACCCGCTTCACGATCGCCGGCCATCCATCGGCCGTATTCGAGGCATTAAAGTCCATTTCCGCGCCTCGGCAGGAGAGCGGGAATGCATTCTCGTAGTGAAGGAGACGCATGGCACGACACGAGCCGGCCTGGCGGGAGCCGGACGCCGGGAAGTGGGCGTTTACCAATCGCTATCCGACCATCTGCCTTTATCAACACCCTCGATGATCACCGGTTCCCCCAGCGGGGATTGGCTTATCCTGGAACTTCTCCCTCCGGCTTCCGATCCAGAGCAGTGGAGCAAAGAGGATTATCTTCAAGCGCTCGATGCGATGGTCGTACTTCACGACCGATTTTGGGGACTTGGGGAGGATCTCTATGCCTTCCCGTGGTTGAGCAGGGCCTTGGAGGGTGATTTCGAGGTTCACGTAACAGCAGCGGCTCAAGCGCTCGAGCGCATTGTGGAAATCAAGCGCCCAATTTTGATTGCCAATAAACCCCGCCGAATTGAGTTGTTTACGCAGCTCATTGAGAAAGCGGATCGAGTGATCGCGCCGTTGATCAGCCAACCCGGCACACTGCTGCATGGCGATTATTGGCCAGGCAACATCGCTGCTGCAAGTGGCCGTAAACAGATTGTCTATGATTTCGATGGAAAATTTGAATTACACTTAGTGTGCATGGGGTAACAGGAACTGCTATCTGTCCCCAGCGTGTATTGGATTTCGCCATGGAC
>SDBS01001313.1_pt1 | contig 25179 bp, 12 predicted proteins | sample 2277091 | NCBI WGS metagenome assembly SDBS01 (sample SAMN10404972, study PRJNA504765) | marine sediment metagenome | isolation source: marine sediment core GS10_PC15, 163 cmbsf | place: Arctic Ocean: Southern Knipovich Ridge | collected 2010
ACGGGAAGGCAATGTTATACATATCGGCGATGCAAGCGTTGCGGTAGCTGAGGCATGCAACGGCTTGAGAATGATCACCGCATTCTTTGTGATTAGCGGTCTGGTTGTCCTGTTAGTCAAGCGGGCATGGTGGGAAAAACTGATAGTCTTAGCTTCGAGCTTGCCCATCGCCTTACTGTGTAACACTATTCGATTAGCAATCACAGCAGTATTTTTCACAGTGCTTGAAGGCGAGCACTGGGAACAGATATTCCACGACTTTGGCGGATATGCAATGATGCCGTTAGCCCTTGCAACTATGGTCGCTGAGCTTTGGCTTTTGACAAAACTTACTACCCTTCCAGACAAAGAAGAAGCAATAATAATCACACGGCAAATGGGCGAGAAACCCCAGAGGCTATAAAACACATGTGGGACCCGCTTGTGGCGGGCCATCCCCGCTTTCGCGGGGACAAGTGTACTCCTACGGAAGCAGGAGCGAAAGATTACAAAATAAGGCTCGAGCCCTGATTAGTATTACAAATCATTACCGGAGGAATACCAGAAATGAACGATTTAGAAAAATATCATAATAATGACCAAGTGATTGAACACAAGGTTGTTAGTTTCGAACCCCTACCTGAACCTGGCGGTGAAGACACATCCAACTTAATTAAAGGCGTACTGCGACACTGGTACATTGTGCTACTGGTATTCTTTATAATGTGTGCAATTGGACTGCCCGCAATATGGTTTCTGATTGAGCCTCTTTACACTGTAACCGGCGCGATAAGGGTCGCTCCTATTATCGAAAACATAATCACAGGTCGAATAGACCACGGAGAAATATCAAATTATGAAAGCTTCATGGCCACTCAGGCAGAGATGTTTACCAGCAACCCGGTCATACAAAGAGTAGCAGACGATTTGATGGACAAAAACCTTTCATTTGTTGAGAATGAACCTATCAATCTTGTCACAAAATTAAAACAGAAACTAAGCAACACCAAGCCAAATCCTGAGCCTGCAGCAATGTTAAAACGAGCAATATCTACTGGAGTTATAATTGTGACCCCTGGTCGTCGTACTGAGCTAATGTATGTAACTATGAAAAGTCTAAAGCCGGGAGAAGCTAAGCAGATTGTCGATGCTTTTATTACAGCCTATATGGCTATCGAGGTCGACAGCTCAACCAAGAGCCAGGATCGCAAACTGACGTTCCTGGACGAAGAACGAAAAGTACTGGCCGAAAAATTGCAAGGCCAGCGAGACGAAATCCGTCTATTGGCACAAGAGTATGGAACTACAGTCCTGGTCGACAGGCAGAGCATGATGCTGCAACGCGTTACTATGCTGTTATCTGAACTTGCCAGGGTAGAGGCACTTAGAATTAACCTCGAAATCCAGGTGAATTTACTCGAGCAGTTCCCACAGCAGAGTATGGAACCGGAAGAGCTGCTGAAAATGCGAAACGATTATATAAATTCCGACCCGACAGTCCGGCAACTTTCCCAAGAAATTATTCAAATGGACCGGGACATGATTATTGCCAAACAGACCTTTACGCCTGAAAACCCGGTTATTCGACAAAAAAAGGAGCTTGTGGATGCATTTCGAGCACACCTTGAAGAGAAACGTCAGGAAATAGCTAAAGAGTTCGACGCTATAGCGTCACAAGAAACCGCTAACGCCAGCAAACAAAAACTGCGTGCAGCAAAGGCAGAGTTGGAACAAACCAAAGCGCACGAAAACGGTCTGCGGAAGATGTTGGCCGATGAAGATACACAAACCGTCAAGGTCGGCCGTACGCAACTGGACATTCAGGATGCGCAGTTTCGATTTGACATGGACAAAGGAATGTATGATACAATCCTCCGGCGTATACGAGAATTGGAAATGGAACGAAAGCGTCCGGCAAGGGTTTCTGTCGCCTACCTTGCAAGCATCGGTCCTATTCGAGATAAGCGTGTCAAATACATAATAACCCTGATATTCGGCGCAATGGCCTGCGGAATGATGTTAGCTTTTCTAATCGACAAAGCGGACCATACTTTGCATACACCTGATGATGTGACTAAACGCATTGGTATTCGAATAATCGGCACTACGACCAGTTCACACGATATCAAACCGTCTCTTCTTCCGGAACAGATAGCCGGAGACTACCAAACCATTCGTGCCAATTTAGGATTGATGAATGGCGAAGGAATACCACGGAAATTGGTTGTTGTAAGCCCGGGGATGCGGGAGGGCAAAACAACTTTTGCCGTTAATCTGGCAACAAGTATGTCCAGGGCGGGGAAAAAGGTCTTGCTTATAGACGGTGACTCGAGAAAACCTGATGTCGCGAATTTGCTGAATATCCCCGAAGGCTCAAGGGGGCTGCAGGATGTACTTTTAGGGAAGGAATTCGACCAGGCTGTTTACTCTATAGCTTCGACCGGTCTGGATGTGCTGGCCACCGACTCTCACAGTAGAATCAATAGCTACGAATTATTAGCTTCGCCGGGGACACGCCAGTGCATAGATATGCTCAGCCAAAACTACGATCACGTGATTATTGATACTCCTCCTATACTGGCATTTCCTGATGCGCTTATATGGGCCAGGCTTGGAGATGGGGTAATTTTGACCAGCTTCGCCGGCCACACTACTTCGCCGGCTCTCAAAGAAGCAAAGGAACGACTGGCGCAAATAAATGTCAAAATATTAGGCACAGTGCTAAGTAACGTCCAGCCTGAGCACAGTTATTATCGTTACGACTATAAATATTACGCACAAAATACCAAATCAAGGAAAATTACCAGGCGGGCAAAAAGAAAGCTGATGCTCCCTATTCAGAGCATAGAAGACAATCCAAGCAATTCCACAACTCCTGAGTGAAATCAACCAGCCGAAGATTATTCACAGGACATTAGTTCTTAATCTACAAATGAACCTGATTATCATACATAAAAACAATCCGCCGGTCGCGGACGCAAAAAGCAACAGTGATAATCTACTTCGATTTGCTTTAGCCAACGAGCCTATTGCCGGCGTCGTTCTCAACGGCTTAAGCAGATGCTTACATTGGGGCCGCAACGGAAAAATTGTTTGTGCCATTCCGGAAGAATACAGAAGTCAGAAGACAGGAGACAGAAATCAGAAATCAAAATCTGTTTTCTGTCTTCCTTATGCGAAAAATGTGCCAATCCGGCCGGAGCTCCTCCAGAAAGCTAAACGAGACAAATGGCTTGTTATTTCCAACGGACGGTTTGCTACGCAAATTGATAGCCAACTGCTCAATAAAATGCTAACTAAAATCCAGGCGGACATAGTGACAGTTAATGTCGAGCCTGACTTGTTGGGCAAACGAGAAAAAATGCGATTGACGGCTGAAGGGCATGTAGCAGGTTTCCGTCGATTGTACTGTGATTCGGCTGAGCTCGCCCCTGTTTCCACCGATTGGCCTCATCATCTTTTTATAAAAACCAGTATTATTGACAAGGTCCTCACTGATAGTACTTTGCCTCAATCCTTCTCCGCTTTTTTAGAAAAGTGCCGGTCAAATTCATTGAGGCCGTGCGGAATTAATATAGGCGGGACTGTATTGGATTTGGGGACGCAAGATGGCTTGCTGAGCTTTTGCAGGGCAAGGCTTTCGAAAACCAGAAGTCAGAAGTCAGAAGTCAGAAATTTAAGTACAATATCACAGGATTCGAGATTAGTTGGAAAAGTACTGTTAGGAAAAAACGTTTACATCGGCCCGAAGGCAATCGTGGTTGGCCCAACCATTATTGGCGATAACGTTAAAATTGAACAAGGAGCGGTAATAAACTCATCTATCATTGGCCCGGAAGTATCAGTACCGCAGAACAAACTTGTGCAGAACTGCATTGTAAAAGGACCACGAACGAATTGGAAACGGCTAACTCGCTCGGCTAACAATGGTTCAAGGCAAATTTGCTCTCCAGCCTTCGACCTGGATCGCAAACAACGCACCAACGATACCTTCCACACTTGGCCGAGGTTCTCTTACGCAGGCAGCTTTAAGCGAATTGCCGATTGTTTCGCTGCAATAATAGTACTAATTCTATTTGCCCCCATAATACCCTTTATCACCTTGGCAATAAAATTAACTTCGCCGGGCCCGATATTCTTCAAGGATAAACGACAAGGACTGTATGGAAAAAAATTCAACTGTATAAAGTTCAGAACGATGACAATCGGCGCTGAAACAATACAAGATAAACTGCGGTTCGTTAGTCAGGTCGATGGCCCACAATTCAAAATGGATGATGATCCGCGAATCAGTACTGTCGGTAACTTCCTGCGAGAGACTTATTTAGATGAAATACCTCAATTCATCAATGTTCTGCTTGGCCAAATGAGCGTTGTTGGCCCAAGACCTTCTCCTGAATCAGAGAATACGATGTGTCCATATTGGCGTGACGCCCGATTGTCTGTTCGCCCGGGAATCACGGGACTCTGGCAAATTTTCAGAACACGCGAGCCAATGAAAGACTTCCAGGAATGGATACATTATGACACCGAATACGTCAGGAATCTGTCACTAAGGATGGACTTATGGATATCATGGCAGACAACTAAAAGGCTGCTTGATAGCTTCATCAGCCAATTTTAAGACAGAAATCAGAAGTCAGGAAAAGATGAAAGATTTCAGGAAAATGCAGGTTTGGCACAAAGGGCATAAATTAGCTTTGGAAATTTATAAGTTGACAGCTAAATTTCCAAAAGAAGAAATTTATGGACTATCCAGCCAAATTAGAAGGGCTGCCGTTTCCATACCGACTAATATCGCTGAGGGTTGTGGCAGAGGAAGCGCTAAAGAGTTAAAGCAATTTATAACAATTTCGATGGGCTCAGCATCAGAAGTAGAGTATCAAATTTTGTTATCATATGAACTGTGTTATATGGACAGAAAGACATATGATAACTTAAACTCTGATATTCAGGAAATTAAGAAAATGTTATCGAGCTATATTGTCAAAATCAATTGAAATCAGAAATCTGACATCTGATATCTGAACTCTGACATCTGACTTCTGTCGTCCGTTTAATTAGAAAGGGCAAAGAGATGCCAAGAAGATACTTTAACTGGAAACTGGCAATTGTTCTGGTAATCGGTATTTGTGTTTTAGGCGCAACTGCCTTTGGCCTGCGCCAATGGCAGAGAACTAATAGGGCCGAAGATGGACTTGTCCTTGGCAATAAGGCGTATGATGAACAAAGGTGGGAACAGGCAGCAAGCAATCTGGGTCGTTTTCTTGCTGTTGAACAGGATAATGTGCCCGCACTGCTCAAATACGCCGAGGCACAGCTCAAAATCAGGCCTTCCAAACGCAACCATATTCAACAAGCCATAGCGGCTTATCGAGCCGTCTTGAGAGCAGACAAAAACAATTCCGAAGCTGCTATGCGACTTACTGAAGTATATTTAACGATGGGTATGCCTGGCGAGGCCGAGTTAATTGCCACAAGACAACTCGAAATAAATGATGATCCTGAACTTCGCAGAATGTTGGCCCTGGCCCTGGCCGGACAACGAAAGTTCAACGAAGCAGCAGCGCAATTGAAGGCCTTATTACAAGAACATCCCGACCAGATATTGGCCTACGAAATATTGGGGCAGCTTACAGAGCAGCGTCCTGAAGATTTCCCGGACTCCCCCGCACATTGGTTTGACGAAGCGGTAAACAACAATCCGTCTTCGGCCCTGGCATATATAGTCCGTGCCGGTTTCCATCGAAGAACCAAAGGCAGCACCAAAGCTTTAGCTGACCTGGAACAGGCAGAAAAACAGGATTTATCTGACCCTAACGTGGAGTTGAGCCTTGCCGGCGAATTTATCAATGCAAACATCCTGGATAAGGCAGAGCAACATCTCACGGCTGTGCAAATAGCCATGCCGACAAACCAGCGTCTCTGGCAAATATGGGCTCAGCTCGCACTGAAATCACAGTCGCAGGAAAAGATGCTACAGATTGCCGAGACCGGCTTAAAAGAGCTTTCCTCTCTGCCCTGGGATTTTATGCCAATAGCTACAGAGCTGTTTATCCGGTGCGGCCAACTCGACCGCGCTGCCGACTGCATCTCCGAAATGAACCAAAAGGATGTCTCACCCGTGACAGTTGCATTTTTGGAAGGTTTAGTTGCTACCGAGAGAGGACATCTGTTCGAGGCCGTTAAATATTGGCAAGAGTCGATGGGGTTGGGTAATACGTCCTCACAAGTTCGATTGGCGTTATCATCAGTTCTGTCTCGCTTAGGCAATACACAATTGGCGCTGGGGCATTTACGCACGCTCGTTTCCGAAAGGCCCAATCTCTTCACCGGACGTCTGGCCTTAGCCAAACTGTTAGCCCGGACCGGAAACTGGACTGAGGTAGCAGAGCACGCCGCAACGGCAATGCGACTTTCGCCGGAAAACCCTGAACCTGCTTTGCTGTATTTACAAGCTCAAATGCAATTACTGGCGGCAAGCTCAGCAAGTGAACCCATTCGACAAGCTCAGGGCAGGAATGCCCAGATGTGGCAGGAAATAGAAACACGATTATCCGCATGGGAAAAGGCCACCGACGGCGCTCTCGAGGTCAAACTTTTACAGTACCAGTTCGCAATGCAACAGGGCAATTTCACTGATGCCCAAACCTTGGTAACTCAACTGAAAAAAGACCATCCTTTGCAAATAAGGATTGCTATGGCTGAAGCTGAGCTGCTTGCTGTTCAGGACAAAATAAATGAAGCAATATCGATATTAGGTAAAACAATAGAGGAATTTCCCCAGGCTCTTGAGCCGGTAAGATACCTTGCAATTTTATTAGATCGGCAGGACGATCAAGAAAAATGCGAAGCAGTTATTAAAGATGCACTGGCACGCATTGACCAGCCTATAACGCAGCGCCGATTAGGCCTGCTGCTTGCCCAATTTTATACTAAGTGGAATCAGAAAGACAATGCTTACCCAATGCTTAGTGCACTTGCAGAAAAACTGCCTGAAGACATCCCTGTAAAACGAGGGCTTTTACTGTGCGAACAGGTTATCAAAGACCCCGAAAAAGCCCAGCAGCTCATTAACGACATCAAGTCATTCGAGGGCGAGGATGGCTGGCAATGGCGATATGAACAGGCAAGAATCTGGTTCGCAGCGGATGATTTCGAGATTCGCTATCCCCAAATTGTTTCGCTCCTGCAAGAAAATATGCGGGCAAATCCGAACGACCAGGCAAGTCGTATTCTCTTAGCGACAGCCTACGATCGTTCCGGCGAGCTGCAATTAGCAATTTCGACATTCCGTGAAGGCGTAAGCCGCTCTCCGAATGACCCTCGCGTAATAATCCCGACTGTCGCTGCACTCTACAAGGCAAAGGAATATGAAGAGGCCGATCAGCTTCTCAGCCGCGTTTCCCGGCAACAGCTCTATCACCCGCAACTTCAGCAACTACAATTACAAAGTTACCTCAGACGCGGCGAGTTAAGTTTAGCCTCAGATATTCTGCAGGATTTTATCAGCAATGACCCTAATAACCAGGCTTCCCGTTTTTCCCTTGCATTACTCAAGACACAGCAAGCTCAGTTTGACGAGGCTGGAGAATTACTGGAAGAACTAAAGGCCGAGACCCCTGACTCGCTGCCTATAACTTATGCACAGGTCCAGCTCAATATTCGTCAGGACAAGCCCGAAGAAGCACTGAGACTCTGCGATGAATTAGTAAACAACCTCAACAACGCGTCCGCTCATATCCTCCGTGCCAGAACATACACATCGCTAAAGCAAATCGACAAAGCAATAGAAGACCTTGAGCAAGCCACTACTATCGAGCCCAACAACATTGAGGTCTGGATAGCCAGGAGCGAGTTTTACCGTTCTATGGGCCAACCGGATGAAGCTATTGCTGATATAGAACAGGCACTATCTCTGGACCCGAACAACGTCCAAATCCAGAAACGTGCTATTCCACTACTCTTTGTATCGGGAGACGCCGGAAAAGTTCGTCAGGGAAAAGCCCTCCTTGAGGAGGCACTGCCATCAAATCCTGAGGATATCGAGCTGCGGCTGCTCAAAGCTAATTCACTGCTCTTAGAAGGAACGGCCCCAGCTATCGAAGATGCCATGCGGATTCTTCAAAAAATAACCGAAGACCGACCCCAAACCAGCCAGGCCTGGGCGTTTATGGGCGAGATCTTGCTGTCGAAGGGACAGCTCTCGAATGCTTTGGATGCCGCTTTGCGAGGCCTTGTCCATACATCCAACGATAGGACGTTACTCCTGTTGAAAGCTCGTGCCGAGGCAGCACGCTCACCTGTCCTGGCAATTCCAACTCTCAAGCTGCTGTGTGAACTGGACCCGAATGATACTCAAACAGCAATACGATTAGCCAACACATATATTGTAACAGGCAATCCGCAAAAGGCCGTAAATCTTCTCAAAGCACAATTAGTCCCTCGCGCCGGCACGCTAGAGGGGCGAAATATAAATATCGCTCTTGCTGTAGCGTTGCATAAAAACGGCAACAAGGTGGATGCCCAAAAGGAATTTAACTCTCTGATTCAGTCTGAACCCAATGACCCAGGTCCGTTATTTGCACAAGTACAGTTACTTAAAGACGACCAATTATGGAACGAGCTTAGCCTGAAGGTCGCGGACTGGTACCAAAAGTACCCAGAAGATAGCCTTACACCCATTGTCATTGCCAGGAACCTGGCAGCAACTGAGGATAGCCAGGGCAATAGAATACCCGAAGACATAATTCGCCAGGCCAGGAAAACAGCAGAAGATTTACTTCGGATGGTACTGAAAAATGATTCCGATTCTATTGAGGCTCTGAGTACTCTAGCAATACTTTTACACACCGTCGGCCGTTCTGACGAATCGGTTCCACTCTATCAGCGGGCGCTTCAGCTTGAGCCTGAGCCTGACAATCTAATCGCCATCAACAATCTAGCCTGGATAATGTGCGAAGAGCAGGGCAAGTTCCAGGAGGCGCTCGAGCTTGCCCAGAGGGGACTAAAGATAGACTCTAACTATATTAACCTTATCGACACCATTGACCTTATCGACACCCGCGGTGTTGCATATTACCGGCTGGGCGAATTCAACAGGGCCATAGAGGATTTCACGACGTGTATCAAACTCTACCCGGACGGAACACCAGCTGCTATCTCTTCACGTTTTCATTTAGCAAGAGCTTTTGCCAGGCTCGGACAGAAGGGTGAAGCTATTAAACATCTGAACCAGGCCTTGGATCTTAACCAGGCTTTGGACCCAGACAACAGAGCTTTATCAGACACAGACCAGACAGAGGCACAGCGTCTGCTCTTACAATTACAGGAGGGCAATTAACCATGCTCGAATTACCAAATCCACTAATCGAGAATGTTGTCGGGGGTGATTCCAGCGGCAAGGGCCAGGAAACCATATTGCTTAACAGAAAGGAGTGGTTATATGTAAAGAAGCTATATAGCTTAACACCTCGTGAGTGCCAGATAGCAGAGTTGATCTGCCAGGGTCTGCGCAATGGTAACATAGCTAAGTATCTGCGCATAAGCCCCGGTACGGTAAAAACTCACACAAGAAATATTTATCGAAAGGCCCGCGTCAAAAGCAAAATCGCAATGCTCCTAAGATTTATCACTGACGCAAGAGTAATTTCTCCCAAATTTGACCAGACACATGTCACTCCTATCTCAGGTTAAGAAAAGTTCGCCGGGATATTGCCACCTTTTTTATCCCAGCCACTGTTGGATTTTACCGAAAGAAAAGAACATATAATGAAGAAAAACAGGAAAATTGATCGCTGCCGTTCTTCCGAAAGAACCGATACGATTGCAATGATAACTTAACCGATTATATTATAACGGGCTTGGTTTTAATGTTTGAATATTTTTATTCCCTCATAAACTTTTAGTGTCAATAAAGTGTCGGCCGTTGCTGGCAAACCACTTCAATACTCCACTTTCTTTTATTCACACGTCAATCACTTGTAATCCTCACCTTTAGCTCAAAAGTCACCTCTAATCCCAATTCGCAAAAGCACTTACAACCGCAGTATCGGACTGTCTGCGCTTGTTATGCAAGCGTCGACCTTCGAGGGTTTTGTTTGAAGAGAGCACCGAACCAAGGCCTATCGTTACCGAAAATAACATCCGCAGTTGAATAGAGCCTTAAAAAAGAGTTATTCCTTGAAAAGTTTATAACGTTTTGAACGCTCAGGTGGCTGGGACCTTCGAACCACAAGACCTAAGGTTATCGGTTTGGGATCTGCTGGGCAGCTTTTGCTAAGTACCTTTATATCAAAAGACTTATCGCTCAATCTGACAATCGTAAATCACCTTCAAACAAAAGCTATGGGTCATTTTTGAGTCACTTTTACGTTAAGATATATATCTTGACGTTGATTTTACTCCCATCCCCGCACCCGGGGCTATTGCGATTGGCAGTATTGGCATGAGTATTGTTGGCTGGCTGCAAAGAAGAAGAACGCTGTAAAAAGAAGTGATTAACGCTAAAAGCAATAAGGTCGAAGCTGTATGACTTCACCCTTTGTTGTTATGCGCCCAGGATACTGAATTCGCTGGATTTATCTGATAAATAATTCTCGGCTTTCAAGCAAGTAATGACTCCCGCCAGCTTCCGATACCATCCCACCAAACACCAACGTAATCAACAACAGACTCGTCCCCCTCTTTAGCTAAGGCTATTGCCATATCGCGAAGCTCCCGCATACAACTCAGCCCTCCAATTTGCCATGCTTTGACACCAATACCTGCCGCTTCACGCTCTGCCCGCTTGAAGTCGGTTACATTGGTTGTTAGCAGTCCGGCGAGTTTTTCAGCCTGTGGTCTCAACGCTGTCCGCCAGCGGCGGCGCTCCAGCTCTTCCTCAACCAATACCTTTTTTAACAAATCCACACGGTCCTTTTGTTTGATTTGCCGCAGCTCTTTAGCTCGGGCCAGCCTTTCGGCACGGTGCCTTCGGCTTGCGGGCGGCAATAACATCTCCAGCAGACCCATAACGGGATCAACAATCACCCAGACCAAAAACGTCATCCCCAATGTTCCTAACGCAATCCCCAAAAGAAATTGTCCAGCAGTACTGATGCCTATCATTCCAAGGCAGCCCGCCAGTCCACCAAAAAGAGGTGTTATCACGTAAAATACTCTATAGTAACTCGTGCTGGTTAACGGGTGTTCTATTTGCACTTTTTGGCTGCTGCTAATCCCTCTGAAAATCGCGAATAAGTACAGGCTAATCAATATCAGAACTATCAGCACACCGTGCCCGGACAGAGAAAATACAACCCACCAATGAACACCAGCCTGTCGCAATGTTAAAACTAAGATATAGCCAATGCAAATGATGAACCAGACCGTGCTGACAAGATGAACTAACTGCAATGTCCTATGTCTGGACATGATTATATGTCCCCTCACAATCCTGACTACTGTATCAACTTCTTCTACACAGCTCTGTAGCTGAATAACTTATCAATACCCACGGTTGTAATTTCTGTTGTAGTCGCCGCCCCCTCTGCCACTGTAGCCTCCTGCTCCTGCACTCTGAACCATCCAGGCACCGGACAAGGCTTGGCCAATCGGCTGAATAAACTCTGCAATCTTTAATGCTACTGCTGCCAATATCGTCGGCGGCACATAAATTACATCGCCTTCCTGCAACAAAACGTCTTTACTTTGTTCGCCATGAGCAGCCATACGGTCAAAATTCACCTCAAAAATTTTGGCCTTAACATTTTTATCTCTCGACGGTCTTATTACCTGGATACGACTCAACCAGGCCTGAGGAGTGGGTTGCGTAAGAGCAAGAGCTGAAAATACCGTATCACGGCCGGAATAGACTTGCGGTCCGGGAGCAGCGACCTGCCCCAATACGTAATACTTTTGGCTCTGGTACGCAACAATACGAACATCGACAGGGTTATCACCTTCTAATTTGTAAAGCTTCAAAACCTTCCCTCGCAGGATATTTGCAAGTTGTGCCGGTGTTCTACCTGCTGCTTCTATCTCGCCAATATCCTCAAAACTTATCTTGCCATCCGGGCGAATCAACTGACTTTGTTGGTGTATCTTAGGCACCTTGGAACAATGCACCACAATCTGATCCGGCGGCTGCAAAACATAATTTTCGGCTGTAACATCGACTTTATCCGGCCTTAGAAATGCTTCAATATTTTTTGGGTTAGACGAAAAACAACCCGTTAGACTAATCGTAATTAATGATAAAAACGTTACTGATATTACCGGTTTACACCGCATGGTCATTCTCCTTTTTTCCTTACATTATCTTATCTCCCTATATATATCGGTGAGTCCGGAAACAAACTACAATTAAAAGTATATTATACTCGAAAATTTTAATCTCGCAAATATTAATTGGATAACAAAGAATGCGTGGGTGTGGCCGGAAGATCAGCCACTCTCGAAAGCGCCGACATCTACGGTCTCGTTCAGTATACGCGATTTGCCTTCGATGTCGAATGGTGTCGGCTCATTGGGATCACCGTCACCGTCAAGGTCGAATGTATCGGCAGGAATCACGGAATTGTCTCCGGCATTGATGCAAGGCGAATCCGAACTCAACCGCAAATCATCGTCTTCCGTGCCGATTTTGTTATCAGCACCATCGGCGTCAACAAAAAGCGGGTTGTTCCGGAAATTGCCTATACCACCGAGCTTCCCGGTCCAGCCCTGGATACAGCAGTTATTGACAACAATTGTTCCTCCCTGAATCTGGGCGGCCTCAACCGAATCACCGTCGGTATTGCCCCACAGAATGCAGTTACTTAACGTCAAAGTGCTTGTAGGCGAAGGATCATTAGGATTATTGCAAACACCCCCTGCACGATTAGACCTGTTCCCAGCGAGGGTACAGTTAACCAGGCCCAAATGGCCCGTATCCCAATTTGATATTGCCCCACCCCTTGTTCTTACTGAGTTGCCAATGAATATGCAGTTGGTCAGCATTCCGGTGCTGGCTCTGTTATCGATCGCGCCACCATGAATTCCTGTAGAATTATTGATGAATGAACAGTTTGTCAGCATCAACTCAGATTTGTATGTGTTATAGATTGCTCCTCCTGCATTCTTCGATATATTACCAAAAAATTGCGAGAGAATCACTGTTGTTCTGCCACCATAGCTTTCTATTCCCCCACCAATATCCTTGGCTGTATTGGTGCTAATCATGCAATCAATCAACTTTAGTTGACCACCATCTTTACATATCGCACCACCTGTGCCAGAGCTATTGCTGCTGAAAACACATCTGGTCAATGTTGCTTTGCCACCTCCACATATGTACAGCCCGCCCCCCCTTTTGGCAATATTGCTTGTGAATTTACAATCAGTAAGAAATAAACTGTTTCCACCGAAGCAGTACATCCCACCGCCGCCGTATTTTGACGAGTTGTATCGAACAATACAGTTGATCATTGTGGGACTACCTCTGTTGATATGCACACCGCCGCCACGGTCGTAACCGTCAACGTTGCCGTCTGCCGCTGGGGGACCATTGGCGTTGCCGGCGGTGATGATGAAACCGTCTAACAAGGCCGTTTCATTGATTCTATTGCCATTGATAACGTGGTAGCTGTTTTCATCGTTATTAGCAAAATCAGGTCCATCATTATCTTTCAGGTCGCCGCTGAGGATGGTTTCATTTCTGCTTGGATTACGCTGATATCGGCGAGTCTCAGTCCCAGAGAACCCACCATAAAGCGAAACGCCGTTTTTCAATTGAAAGCTCGCTTCACGTACACCTGTTCCTCGGTCGGGATTGTAAATGCCGGCGGTTACCCATATTTCGCTGCCAGGTTGGGCGACGTTCAGTGCATCCTGAAGGTCATTGAACGCAGTATCCCAGCTGTTACCGTCGGAGGGCCCCTCAGCGTCCGCTTTTACATATATTCTCTGCATAATTTCTGAACCAGGGGTATGCAATCCAACTTGCCAGGGTTCATTGACCCATCTGTGGAGATTGGCGAATACTTGTTGTGTGAGTATTGTTTGGCCCACTTTAGTTTGAATGACATAGACCAGGTGGTCCGCGATACCTGGAGGCCCACGGTAATCTCCCTCCGGATTGATGGCTATCCCAGGTCCGACCGAGCTCCATAAAGGTAAGAGAACGAGGTATTCCTTGTACGTGTTCTTGACGTCCCAGACTCTGGCTGTGCCATCACTTCCTCCGCACACCAAGAGCTGTCCATCAGGTGACCAGGACAAGGAAGTCACGAGGCCGCAAGAAGCCTTAAAACTATGTAAAAGTTTGCCTGAATCAGGGTCCCAGATTTGGATATTTCCAGCAATATCACCAGAAGCAAGAGTCGTGCCGTCCGGCGACCAGGCAATCGTGGTAAACGTGACCTGCTCGGCTTGGGCGCCGCTTGGCGCGTTTCTCAAAATGCGCAGCATCTGACCTCGCTGGACATCCCACAAACGAACCGTCTGGTCACGACTGGCCGATGCCAGGATCTGCCCGTCAGGTGAGACGGCCAGGCATGTAACCGGACCTCGATGGTCCCTTAAAGAACGTGACAGTGTGCCCTCGTTCGGATCCCACAGTCTGACGGTTCCATCTTCGCCGGCAGTAATCAGCCTACGGCTGTCAGAACTCCAAGTGATCGTTTTTACACTGCCCGAACTACCGGCAAGCTCCGGCAACATCTTGGGTGATTCGGATTCCATATCCCAAAGCAAGGTCGTACCGCCAAGAGTTCCCGTGGCCAGGAATCTGCTATCTGGAGCCCACGCAACGCAAATGATCGGCTCCACATTTCCTTTAAGTGTGTGCAAAACTTTGCCCGATTGCGAATCCATGATTGCCAGAACGTTCTGCTGACCGGCCCGGACTGCTACAGCAGTCCCATCCGGGGACCACGCGAAGACACTTGAGCCGGACGAGGAACCGCCTGTGACGACACCCGCTTGAAACTTATGCAAAGGCTGCCATCTATGGGCGTCCCACAAACAGACCGTGCCGGCACCCGAACAAGTAGCTAAAATGTCACCATCTGGTGAAAAGGCTACCGAGTACACTGGGCCACACCAGGATGGTGTGCATACGGACCTCAATCGACCGGATTCGAGATACAGCAAGTGTATGCTGCCATCGCCATCTCCAAAAGCCAGAGTGCCGCGATCAGGAGACAACGCAAAGGCTGTAGCCGTTCGCTGGAATGACCGTCCTCCGTCCGGCAAGTCAATGTCCCAAAGATTAATAATTTCATCGATTGTACGAGCTGGCATGTCTCCCTCAGATGACCACGAGACACTATTAGTATCTTGCCGGAGTTTTTCTATTGTTGGTGTGTCGCCGGCCAGTTGAACCTTTCCTAATTCAGGGTCCCATACACACTGCTTGCTGCTGCCGAGAGAACCAATGCCGATTAGATTCTTGCTATCTGCCGACCAGGCCAAATCGACAATACTACCATTGGGATCTACAAGAATCTTTGTCAACTGCCCTGATTCTGAATCCCACAGCCGGAGAGTCCCATCACGGCTGCCTGAAGCTAACCATCGGCCGTTCGGGCTGTAGGCGAGCTTGGTAATTCTGCCGCGGTGTCCGTATGTCTCAAGCGTCCATGATTGCACACCTTGGGGCAAAGCGGGCTGCCTGACCAACACCGTTGGCGATAAAGGTTCTCCCTGTATCAAATTGATTCGTTTGGTCGGTACCGGAACTACTCGCTGGTCCAATTTCTGCTGCAGTTCATCAACATTTTTCTGGGTGGCAAGATACTCATCTCGGATGATACGCAGGGCAGCCTGGGCCTCCTCTTGATTGCTGCCGAGCGCTTTCAATTCAAGCTCCGCCCACGTGAGCTTCTTCGATTTCAGTTCCAGTTCAACATCCTGGGCTTCGCGCACCGCTCGTTCTGTAACTATTTTGGTGTAGGCCACAAGGATGATTCCTAAAAAGATCACAGATACAGCCAAGCCTATTGCAACCTGCACCCGGTATTTGAGAGCCTTCTTGCGAAGGAAATACAGGATAGTAGGCACCTTAGCATCCAAAGGCTCCTCATCAAGATAGTTGGTTATATCCTTTGCTAATGCACCAGCCGAGGCGTAGCGATCTTCCGGATTCTGGGTAAGTGCCTTGAGCAAGAGTGCCTCCAGCTCGCTGTCTATTGACTTGTCGACCTCACGTGGACGCCGGATCTTGCCTTCGGCAATCTGATTGAGCAGGTCAAACATAGAGCCGGACAAATCATGGGGTGACTCCCCAACAAGAAGCTCATATAAGATTACTCCCAGGCTATAGACATCCGTGCGAGTATCAAGCTGGCTATGATGACCGGCCGCTTGTTCCGGCGACATATAGGCGGGAGTACCGGCAACCTGCCCTTCTATGGATACAGTAAGAGCCTCATCTTCTTCCAATAAGGCTTTGGCTAAACCAAAGTCAAGTACATGGGGTCTGCCATCCGGACTGACTATTATATTCGAGGGTTTGAGATCACGATGTATCACAGCCCGTAGATGAGCATACAAAACGGCTTGGCAGACCTTTTGCATAAGGGCCAGGACCTCAGTCCTGGACAAAGACTGGCTTCTGACGTACTGATCCAGGGGTATGCCCTCGATCAGTTCCATGGCATAATAATACATTCCCTGATGCAGGCCGCTGTCATAAATGCCAGCTATGTTGGGATGGTCCAAACGTGCGGTCAGCTCTACCTCACGCTGAAAACGAGCTTGGGCTTTCGGGGAGTCGATTCTGTGAGAGACCATGAGTTTCAGGGCCACCTGCCGTCGGGTGCTCAGCTGCTCTGCACGCCAGACTATTCCCATGCCGCCTTCCCCCAAACGTTCAATGATCTTGTATCCCTCGATGTCAGGATGCCTATCTAGCTTGTCAGCACGACGAGTTTGTGCATCCGTAGAAAGTGGCGAGAAGCTCTGGTCATCATCAGGTAACCACGACGCAGTTTCTGCAATTTGGCGGTGAACTACGGGCGGTTCCCCCTCGAACATGCGGACTTCAAATTTGCCGAGCTTTTCTGATTGACCTATAGCAACACGCACCTCGCCGGCCGAGCCTAAACGTACCTTGCATCCCTTCCGGGCTTTTTGCTCATCTACTCGACGACGCGTAACCAGTCTTCCGCTTTTCCAGACTTCTACGTAAGCCATAGTAAACCAGAGATACCTTGTAACCAACGCCTTCAGATTCTATACAATGAGCCGTCTTAGAATTCATTTAAAACCGCTACTACAAGGTGACGGTAAGGTAAGTATAATACGCTCGACACAGACAGCAAGGAAAAAGTTGAAGGGACGTTGAGAATCAAGCACGCTCTCCACTGAATCCCGAAAAACGAAGCCCTAAATCCATTCTTCTGACCATGAAACCCAACTGTTTTTCTTTATTTTAGCCTTTTCCATACCGTGGATTCTATGGGATTTTAGTCAAAAAGGCAATGCTTGGCTTGGTTGCGGTGAGGGTGAGAGAAAAACAACCTTGAACTTTCAATACAGACTTGATATTCTTTTTAATGAGGTTCAATCCCGGCGCGCCGGGATAGTTGAGCAGATGTTAATGGGACAACTTCGGGTTATCCTTGTTTGGTTGTATTTCATTTGATGTCACTATGGCCTACGTAGAAGTCTGGAAAAGCGGAAGACTTATCACTCGTCGCGGAGTAGATGAGAGTAAAGCCCGGAAGGGATGCAGGGTACGTTTAGGCTCGGCCGGCGAAGTACGTGTAGCCATAGGTCAATCAGAAACTCTCGGTGAGTTAGAAGTTCGCATGTTCGCAGGAGAGCCGCCCCCAGCCTGGCAAGAAGTAAAAGAAACTGTATCGAGATCACCTCAGGACGACCAAAGCCTTCCGCCTTTTTCCGTAGGGGCCCCAGGTCTTCGTGCCGAGCAGATCGATAGATATCCCGACATTGAAGGATACAAGATCATCGAACCTCTGGGCAAAGGAGGCATGGGAATAGTCTGGCGTGCAGAGCAATTGAGCACCCAACGGCAGGTAGCCCTGAAACTTATGGTCTCTCACAGAATCGGATCCGCGGAATCCCAGGCTCGCTTTCAGCGTGAGGTAGAGCTGACCGCACGGCTGGATCATCCCAACATCGCCCGCATCTATGACAGTGGCCTTCATCGGGGAATGTATTACTATGCCATGGAGTTGATTGATGGTGTGTCCTTGGACCAGTACGTTAAGAGCAAGTCTTTGTCCAAAACTCAGATTCTGGCCCTTATGCAAAAGGTCTGCCAGGCTGTTCTATTTGCTCATCTGCGGGCTGTAATACATCGTGACCTCAAACCGTCGAACATAATTGTCAGCCCGGACGGTCAACCGCATGTGCTTGACTTTGGGCTGGCTAAAGCCTTATTGGAGGAAGATGAGGCTCTGACCATATCAGTCGAAGGCCAAATTGCCGGTACTCCTGCTTATATGTCACCGGAACAGGCGGCCGGTCATCATAGCCAGACCGATACCCGTACTGATGTGTTCAGCTTAGGTGTGATTCTATACGAACTTCTGACCGGACAGTCACCGTATGATCTATCTGGATCAACGTTTGATGTGTTGCATCAGATTACGGAAGGTAAAATACAGCCTCCCAGGGAATTAAACAAGTCGATAGACCGCGAACTGGAGGCAATTCTGCTCAAGGCACTTGCTCAGGAGCCGGACAGTCGCTATGCCTCAGCCGGTGCATTAGCAAAGGATATCAGTAACTATCTTGATGAAGAGCCGTTGGATGCTCGGGTTCCTACAACTTTGTATTTTCTACGCAAAAAGGCTCTGAAGTATAAGAAGCAGGTAGGGATAGCTGCTGCGGTACTCCTGATTGTCTTCGGAACTGTCCTTATGGCTTACACGAGGATAGTTGGACAGCAAGCTGTTCTTCGGGCTACTGAAGCGAGGAATAAATCCCTTGAAATGGAGTTAGCAGATCTTAGAACTGCGATTTTGAGCGGAGATAAGGACGTGGCGGTGGCTGCTCTCCGCGTACTTGAAGACAAGTATATTGATTCTCAACAGAAGGTTGAGGAGCAGCGCGAGTTGGCAGATAAAAATGTGGAGTCATCCCAACGAGCTTTGGATTCCGACGGAATCCACCTGGCCGACTTTGAGACGTCAGTTTATCCGAAGCGGGACTATGGAATAGTAGACGCGGGTTCCATCGAGCAGGAGCAGAACAATCACTTCTTTCGTTTTGCATACTCGAGAGAGAATACTGCGAATTATTCGGATGATGTAGTGCCACATGCTGGTTATTCTGTAGATGCCCGTAACCTCACTCCGCAAATCAACTCAGTTCTGGTCTTCCGGTACCGTACTCACGGCATTTCTGATCTGCGGCTTCGCCTTCGGCTCGATAACCAACGGCTTATGTGGTCATTAGATCTTTCTCCTGCATCAGAGTGGCGGGACTTGCGTCTTCCACTTAGAAACAAGATTTCCCGGCATCTTGAGGATGCCAAGGTTGAATCGCTTCATCTCACGACATTTGCTCGGATCCCGAAGAATATTGATGAGCTGTTCCTCGACCTCGACGACTTTCGCCTGGAGGTCGACCTACTCACCAATAGCGAAGTTCAGCGTATCGAATCTGAACTGAGCAAACGCATAATTGACGAAGGAAAACTAAAGGAATACTTACGGATTCTGAATTTAAGGACGAATAAAAGCACATATACGCAAGGTGAAGAGATCATCATAACCTATGATGTCGTGAATCAGAGCGATACCAGATTAGAGGTCCCCCTCAATACTCAGTATTCGAGACCTATGCATCTGATTGGTATTACTCACAATTGGATCGAACCGATTGTCTATAGCAATAAGGCTACCGATTTGGGTCGAGCTCTCAGGCGGGAGCCAAGATACGCTGCGGGTTTTAGCATCTTCCCTATAAGCAAGAACTACCTTGCCCCCGGGGAACAGCTCCACAGGAAATCTTCCTTGCACCGCGACCTCAAGCCGGGGCGCTACAGGTATTATGTCGATTTGAAAGCAATCGATGACGATAGTCTTATAAATGAAGTGGTGGTCGAGTTCATCGTGGGGGAAAATAGTCCTTGAGCCAATTATGGACTCCAAAAAAGAGCAAACTAACGCCCTACGGAAACGATCAGGTGGCTATTTCCACATAATCCATTTACTTTCAGCACCTTATTTTCTGAAGACGTCTTGCAGCATCGGATATTGCTCCAAGACAAAGGGGCCTATACCGAATCACTCAGTATAAGCCCCGAATTGATACATATTTGCTACATCAACCACGCAATTTTAATTGCCACCTAAATCCCAGCTTACGGTGCTGGCCGATACAGTCGAATGTCATCAAAGAAAACCATGCCTGAACCGCCAGCCTGTCCCGATACATCGGGATTCTTATCGCCGAAACCAATGGAAATAGTATTGACATTGGCAAGGTTCACGCCCTGAGCTGCAAACTCCTGCAGGTCGATAGTCCATTGGGTCCACTCTTCTACCAGCGCCGCGTCGGGATTATCATGATTGACCACGGCGCTGTCGTAGGCAGTATTGCCGGCGCCCTCATCCAGTTTCCAATGGGAGACTAAACCGTCCTCCAGGCCGGCCGCCACCTCGCCCGCGCACACGCATACGGTAAGAATGGAAACAAATAAATAGACACTTTTTCGAACCATGATAATGCTCCTTCTTCAAAAAGGTCGATAAATATAGATTTGAAATTGATATGTGAAATATTTTGAAAATTTATAGATTAAATCGGATTAACCTTCCTGACATATCAGTATTAAGTATCCGGAGGTCTTTTGTGATCTTGTGTGAGGCGCTGGTGACCGTGACAACCGGCCTTGTGGAGGTGTTTTTGCACTAAATAAGCAACTTATACGCAACCAAACAAGAACGGGATTTTCGGTAGGGACAGGTTTGAATTTAAACGTCAGTCGTGATTATTGAAATGCCTTAACTGCTGGCTATTTCTCGGGAGTGATCACGTGAAGGATAAACATTTGCCGGGTTTTATTCTCAGCAAGGCCGGGTATAAGGATCGCATCGTTGGTGCGGTTCCAACGCGGGGCGCCGTCGATGCGGATATCGCCGCTGTACGCGCCTTTGTCCATCCCCTTGCTACGAACAAAGGCGCCGTCACTACGCCGATATACGGCGTAATAGTTCTTGTCACCTTTCCCGTAACCGTTAACAAACCAGTCACCATTAGGAGAAAGCGAAATGTCGCCCTCCGGTTTGGGGAACATCTCAGGTGTGCCTATTTGTCCGACGATCTTTTTCTTTTCCATGTCATAGAGAACTTGCCTATCCCCTTCTCTACCGATGAGGATATTGCCCTCGTCCCATTCAGGATGCCCGCCGATAAATTGCTCGTGCAGGGTTAGCCCTGTAGCGTCGGCATTGATCGAACATGGCGTGTTGACCTTATCGCCTTTTTCTCGCATTATTTTGCTCCATCCGCCCCGTACGAAGAAGTAAACACGATCGCTATCTCGGTTCCAAAGCGTGTGGTTGATGAACAATCCTGTGTGATCTAATTCCGGTTTGCGCTTTTTTAACTCCTTATCGAGTTGACGGTAAGAAACGAGCAATCGCTTCTTGCCGGTTCTAATATCCACGATGAATATCCCGTCGTTTTCCGGAGCTATTTCGTCTTTGGACCAATCCAATGCTTCCGGGTAACCGGTCACCAGTCGCAGTCGCGCCAAGCGACCGTAATTTATGGCAAGAAAGGCCGAGCCGTCGGCGGCGACACCACCGTTACCGATAGGTGTGTCATTGAATTTGTATTCGTGAACGCGTTTTTTCTTTTCAATGTCGTATAGTACGGTAAACACTTTGCCCGTCTTGATATCTCGGTCGTTAAAGAAGAACTGTGTTTCAGGTTTCAATGGGTTCCAATAGAACATTGTCCCTTGCTGTGGATTCCACGCGTGGCATTTATCTAACCGAATAATCTTGTTGTCATGATGGGTATCAACAAGGATCACTGTTGCGAACTCTTCGGGAGTGGGCAAACGATCTATTCTGTCGATTTCAAGGCCCAGCACATATCTGCCACTGGCGTTCCATGGGATCGTCTGGCATTGGCCGATATAGCCGAAGAAATGATGTTTCGTGCCGGAGGTAAGCTGCTCGACGGAGAGTTTAATATCTGCGGATTCGGATCCGAAGGCGGTTATGCCGCCAACAGCAAATGCAAAAATGAAGAAGTAAAAAGCCAGCCTTAAACATAGCAGCGGCTGGTATGGGGTGGATGGGTGTTGAATCAGGTTCTGTGGATTCGAGTGAGTGTTTTTCATTTTTGCCTCTCCTGAACAGATATTTCTCATTAATCATTTAAAAACATTATTGTTTCCTTACGACGTCAACGTGTTATAAGGTATTAGAACAATGCTTATTTCTTGAATTTTGATTTTAGTCTTTTTGCGTATCTTACTGTGAAACCGTAGTCGTTCTTCAGGGCGATGTCGGCTGCGTTTTCTGTTGTTTTGTTTAGCACTTCTGTTTGCTCAATCGCGTTCATTGCATACATGCCTACGATTGCGTTGGTGTTGTTTATTTCGTTTGTCAGGCCCTTTAGGTATTCGTCGTTGGGTTTTATTCTGTGCAGTGCGAGCAATGATGCGATTCGGACGGCTGGGGTTTCTGACTCTGTTAGTTTTTTCAGGGCAGGTTCTGATTGCTTGTCTTTGTTTACTCCCAGCCAGGTTGCTGCCCAGTATTTTTGGCAGTCGTTGCCGGTTTCGAGTAATTTGCGCAGGGTTTTTGATTTTTTCTTTTCGCCTGCTTCGATGGTTTTTATTAATTGCGGGATCAGGTTTGTGTTTTCTTTGGCCTGAAGGATGTTGTATTTGTTTCCGTATTTTTTGCCGAGGTCTTCGGCTATCGGTTCGGGGATCAGGCCCAGGTCCTTTGTTTCGACCATCCAGCCGTAGAGTGTCTTTCTAAGTTTCGCCAGTTGTTTGGCGTACTTGGGATCGGCTGCAAGATTTTTGGTTTCGTTGGGATCGGATTTGAGATCGTATAGTTCTTCTGTCGGGCGTGTTGGGTTGTAGATGCGCCCCTGGAGTTCGTTTAGTTTGCCTTCCTCGTGGAGTTCTCTCATGGTCATGGAAATCTTCTTGCCGTCTTTGTACTGGTTTGGCTGGGTGTGGGGGCGATAGGAGAGGAAGTTGCGTATGTATTTGTATTGCTGTGTGCGCACACAGCGGATTATTTCTATTGTTTCGTCGCATCGGTCGCGTGCGGAGATTATGAAATCGCGCGGGGTTAGTTTTTTTGCGAAGATGTCGTGACCCTGGAAGTATTCCGGTATTTCGATGTCGGCAAGTGCGAGCGATGTCGGTGCAAGGTCTATGTGTATGGTGAGGTCATCTCGTACGGTTTTTGCCAGGCGTCCGTCCGGGAAGCGTATGATGAATGGTACGCGGATGCCTTCTTCGTATAGGAACTGTTTTCCGCGGATGTGACTTATGCCGTGGTCGGTTAGGAAGAAGATCACGGTGTTGTCAAGTTTGCCTGCGTCTTTTAGTTCCTGTACGATTTCGCCAACTTCGCGATCCTGCTTGAGCCAGGAGTTGAGATAAGTTTTCCAGTCATCTCGCATCACCTTATGATCGGGATAATACGGCGGCAGTGTAAAGTCTTTTATATTGTTAATGCTTTTATCGCCGCGGGATTTGCCGCCACCGAGTTGTATCTGTGAGAAGAATGGTTTATCTTTGGGACAGTCTCTCCAGTCGATTCCGTCGTATGGGGAGGTTGGGTTTATGAAGTTGTAATCGGTTTTGCCGCTTGTGAGTTTGGACAGGCCAGATTTGTATTTGCCGTTGGTTGTGTAGTATCCTGCTTTGCGGAAGAGGTCGGTTATCATTGGTACCGCTTTGGGGAGTTTGAAGCTATCGAAGTATTGCGGGCTTGCTTTGGCTTTTCCGGTATCGCTTTGTGAACGGTGGTTGTGTGCGCCGAGTGTGGTTTGGTATATTCCGGTCACGAATGCCGAGCGGCATGGCGAGCAGACGGGGCATGTTACGAAAGCGTTTTCGAATCGTATGCCTTGTTCGGCGAGTGTGTCGAGGTTTGGCGTTTTAATTGCGGTTTCTCCGTAGCAGCCGATATGCGCCGAGGCGTCTTCGGCGAATATCCACAGGATGTTGGGTTTTTTGCTTTGTTTGGCTATTGCGGCAGAACCGGTTGCGGAAATAGTAAGGGCGGCGGTTGCCAGGGAGGCAGATTTTATAAAGTTCCTTCGTGTTATGGTATTTTGTTTTGGTTTCATTCTTACCTCGCTTAGACAGATATTTCCCATTTACAATTAAAAACTGACATTTCCCATTTAAGCTAAATACTCCTCATCCTCTTAGTCAGTCGAGTGAATGCGAAGTTAGAGCGTTCACGATTCGCATAATCTCTGATTCGGTAATATCGAATCAAAGGCCCTTCTCACGGTGTTTCTTTGAGCCACTGCCGATAGACTTTGTCAAGCCCGGCTTGCGAGGGAGTCCCTGCGTGCAGGGCTACGCGATAGCGCAGGCGTATAGATCGTCCCTTGTCGATAGTCCATGGCTTGTCCTGGAAATTGAAAGGCGATGGTGATAGGTGGCCGTAATCCCGGGTGAACCAGATCGGTCGGAACGGGTTCTTTGGATGTGTCATCACTGCGATGCCTTCGACAATATCCGGCCGTCCAGCCCGTTTGCCGTGATAGCCGCACCATTCTGCTTCCTTGCCATAGGTGCCCTTGGCCCCGAGGCCTCCCTGAGAGTTGGCCAGGATGCCGCCGTAGGGCGGTGAGATGTCCGAAGCGGCGCGTATAGCAAAGAAAGAATGCTTGGCCTTCTTTATTGAGACGTCTTCGAGAGCCGTAATTTTCAGATCGGCGTCGATAGTCCAGACCTTTTCATCCAATACAGAGATTGTGAAGATGCGTTCGTCTTTGAACGGCGATGGCGCGTCCTTGCGAATCCATGTGCAGCGATTATTGATGATCACACTTTTCACGGTAGTATCGCCGAGGCTTAGGTCGTCTGCGCGGATTTGTCCGCTATTGAGCGAATTGTCCCCCCAGTAGTCGCCGCCGTTAACAGGTTGACATCCGAGCCATAGGCCGCGATGGTGAGGGTATGGCAGGGCGGACTCGCTCGTTAAGGATATTCCGGTAACGGGGCCATTGACCGGAGAAAAATAAGGATACTTCAACGAATCGTGT
>SDBS01001315.1_pt1 | contig 25173 bp, 22 predicted proteins | sample 2277091 | NCBI WGS metagenome assembly SDBS01 (sample SAMN10404972, study PRJNA504765) | marine sediment metagenome | isolation source: marine sediment core GS10_PC15, 163 cmbsf | place: Arctic Ocean: Southern Knipovich Ridge | collected 2010
AATCAAATAAGGAAAAAATTATAAAAGTTTGCCGAGAAAGATACGGAACTCCTCGCCAGGAAGTTGAAGAGAAAATTATCAAGTGGTCAGGATTTTTAGAGAAACCGACCGCCGCTTTGCCAAAAGAAGCCCCTGTTCTTTATGATGCTGTCTGTTCTGAATGCAGCAAGCCAACCAAGGTGGTATTTCCTCCAGATGGGAAAAGGCCGGTTTATTGTAAGACCTGTTTAAAAAAAGTGAGAGAGACAGGTGCTTCTAAAAAACAATCTTTGTCGCCATCTATTTCTTTAGAAAAAGCAGTGGAAGAAGAACCCATTTCTTTTGGCAGACAGAACAGAGAATCCAAACCTTTCAAAAAAAAGCGAAAACCAGTTGATGTAACAGAATTAAAAAAGACCCTAGAGGAATCTTTAAACAAAAATAATGAAGACGCTTAAAGACTTAAATGTTAAAAATAAACGGGTTTTAGTAAGATGCGATTTTAACGTTCCTTTAAATGAAAAAGGAAAGATAGAGGATGATTTTCGGATTAAACAGGTCATTCCCACCATTGAATATTTGGTTAAAAAGGGAGCCAAAGTAATTTTAATGAGTCATTTGGGCAGACCCGAAGGAAAGGTGGTAGAAAGCTTAAGATTAACTCCGGTTCAAAAGAAATTGGCAGAGTATTTAGACGCTCCTGTGGCAAAAGCCGCAGATTGTATTGGAAAGAAAATTGAAAAACAAACGATCAAGATGAAAGAAGGGGAGATTTTGCTTTTGGAAAATTTAAGATTTCATAAAGAGGAGGAAAAAAATTATGGAAATTTTGCTAAAGAAATTTCTAATCTGGCTGATATTTACGTTAACGATGCTTTCGGCGTTTCTCATCGGGCCCAGGCCTCAATTGTAGGGGTTTCAAAATATTTACCTTCTGCGGCAGGACTTTTATTTGAAAAAGAAGTTAAAATTCTTTCCAGGGTTCTCAAAAATCCGTGGAGGCCCTTAATAGCAATCATTGGCGGAGTTAAGATTGAAAGTAAAATTAAAGTAATTAAACAGTTTTTAGAAAAAGCTGACCACTTGCTTATCGGTGGAAAAATAGCTAATGCTATTTTAACGGTAAAAGGAATTTACGTCGGAAAGCCTTGGCCTTCAAAAGAAGCGATAAAAGAAATTGAAAAGTTTAAATTAACATCCACCAAACTCCATCTTCCTGTAGACGCAATTGCTTCACCAGACGAAACCGGCCAATTTTATACCAGGGAATTGGCGCCGGCAAGGGTAAGGAAGGATGAAAAACTTTTAGATATTGGGCCAGAAACTATCAAAATGTTTTCTAAAATAATTAAAGATGCCAAAATGATTGTTTGGTCTGGTCCATTGGGGCTTTTTGAAGAGCCATTATTTGAAAAAGGAACGAAAGCAATCGCTGAAGAAATTGCCAAAAATCATCGGGCTTTTAAAATTGTTGGAGGTGGAGAGACAGTTTCCGCGCTGTCTAAGTTTGGTTTGAGGGAAAAATTTGATCATATTTCCACTGGCGGAGGAGCAATGTTAAGTTTTCTGAGCGGAGAGGAATTTCCCGGTCTAAAGGTTTTAGAAAAATGAAAGTTGAAATCAAAAATCTAAAAAAGGCAGCCAACCGAATCTTAAAAGCAATAAAATCAAAAGAAAAAATAGTTATTTACGGTGATGCTGATTTAGATGGAGTAACTTCAGTTATTATCTTAGAGGAATGTATAAAGAATCTTGATGGTAAAATCTCCGCAATTTATTTTCCAGACCGTGAAAAAGAGGGCTATGGGATAACCGAAGAAGCTCTTTTTTATTTAAACAAATACGCTCCTGCCTTGCTTTTGGTTTTAGATTGCGGCATTGGAAACTTCAAAGAAATAAAAATGGCTAAAAAAGCAGGATTTGAAGTGGTGCTTATCGAGCACCATGAAATTCTGGACAAATTGCCTGAAGCAGCTATTATTGTTGACCCAAAACAAAAAGGGGACAAATATCCATTCAAGCAATTAGCGACAGTTGGCATTGTCTTTAGATTAGCCAAGCTTCTTTTAAAGAAGCAGATGTCAGAGGGTTTGAAAAAGGATTTTTTGGAATTAGCGGCTTTAGCTACTATTGCTGATATGATGCCAAAAATTGATGAAAACGCAGAAATAATTGAAGGAGGATTGGATTCTTTAAGATCAAGCTGGCGGCCGGGAATTCAGGCATTGTTTAATTTAGAACAGTTTAAATCACTGACCCTGCTCCAGCAGGTTTATAAAGTTAACTCCCTTTTAAATATTCGGGATGTTAAAAATAGATTGCCAGCCGCTTTTCGCCTTTTAACAGTTTCAAATAAAAAAGAGGCGGGGGAGTTAGCCAAGAAATTACTGGAAAAGGGCATTCAGAAGAGGAAAAGAATAAAAGAAATAACAGAAGAAGTTGAAGAGAAGATTTTCAGAAAAGAAACAAATCCTGTGATTTTTGAGGGAGGTTCTGATTGGGGATTAATTTTATTAGGGGTTGTGGCGGCAATACTTTCTCAGAAATATCAAAAGCCAACATTTTTATATAGAGAAGGGAAGAACGAAAGCCAGGGGAGCATAAGGGCGCCCAAAGGATTTAATACGGTTGAAGCGATGAAAGGCTGCTCAAAATGCCTTACAACCTATGGTGGGCACCCTCAGGCATCGGGATTTGGAATAAAAAACGAGAATTTGGAAGAGTTTAAAAAATATTTAATAGAGTATTTTAAATGAAGAAAATTATAATATATACAGATGGCGGTTCCAGGGGCAATCCGGGACCCGCAGCAATTGGAGTTATGTTTTGCAATGAAAAAGGGCAAAGCATAAAAGAATACTCTGATTATTTAGGAGATAACTTTACTAATAACGAGGCTGAATACAAAGCAGTAATTTTTGCTTTAAAGAAATTCAAGGCCCTTTTTGGGAAAAAATTAGCAAAAAATTCTGAAATTGAAATAAGATCTGATTCTGAGCTTTTGGTAAAACAGCTAAAAGCCCAGTATAAGGTTTTGGACTCTAAAATTCAGCAGTTGTTTTTGGAGATTTGGAATTTACAATTTGATTTTCAAAAAATAAAATTCAAGTTAATTCACAGAGAGAAAAACAAAGAAGCAGACAGGTTGGCAAACGAAGCATTAAACCAGCAAGCGAGCAGCCAGAAGTTGTTATAGGGCAAAACTCTACGCGTAGTATTAAAAAAACCCTCGGTTTGGTTGAGGGTTTGTTTTATTTGTTTTTGGTTAAGGGCTGAGAAAAGAAAACGATTTTGTTCTTGCTTCGTAATCTTCCCACGGATGTTTGAAATGAAGCAGTAGCTCGTCTTTATTGTGTTCTGGAAACGGAATTCTGGCTATATACCATTTTTTCTTTCCTTCGCTGCAAGGTATGCTTTTTTTGTTCCATAAATTCTCTAATGGCTTTCCGTCAAGAGAGTCAATAAGCCATCCAAAAGAAAAAGTGCTTTTTAGATAGTTATTATGCTTAGCATATTCAGGAGGCAGCAGGATTTCTATATGATCTTCTTTTTGAGTTATTTCAAATTTTTCTACAAGCATCGTTGCTGTTTCTATCTGGCGATAGTTATAGAGCTTTGATATTGGGAAAGCTCCTGCGCAGTGTATTAAGCTGAACGTGAGGAAGAGGAATAGTATAGTTGTATTTGATAATTTTTTAGGTATCCACTTATCTCTTGATGTCTGCTGTATTGCTGGCGCTAATATGAGTATGCAGATAGCAGAAGGAAGCGCTATGCTCAATATGATACTCAAAATACCAGCATAAAGGGGCATGAAAGTATTGAGCATAATGATTTGTAGCACAATCATTGCTACTACAGCCCATATTATATACAGGATAGGACTTTGCTCAACCGTGTTTACAAGTATGCCGAGTAGAATAGAAAAAAGTATTATCACGGGCGTTGAAAATGCGAAAATGAAAACATTGGTAATGTCTAAGTTTGAAGCTATGAGGAAAAGATTAGCTATTGAAAGGATAATGCCTGTTAGGGTACAAAGGCCGATCCAGGATACAATCCATGGTATTTTCTTTGCATAGATTTCGTGTATTTCAAACAGGAACTTTTCATTTGCTGCTTTGAGTTCTTCGATTCGATCGTGTTCTTTGACTTGATCATTTGTTTCAGTCATTTCTTTCTCCTTCAGATTATTAGATTGTTAAAGTTCATTACGATATGTAAGTATACTATTATTTTTATATAATGTCAACTAAAAAATCCCGCGTCAAACGCGGGGTTTTTTAATATCTTAGCAAGACCGTAAGCCGAATTTTGTTCTATGTGATCATCTATCTATGCGAACTACTTTTTCCAAAAATTCGAGTTGTTTCCCAAATTTTTGATTTGTTCTTGCACCCAGCAAGGATTTAACCGTTTCACCCCTACATCGCTGTAGGGCTCGTCCCGTCAAACGGGATGTCCTCGCGCTTTCGCGCTTGGCCGTCTCTGTTCGCACCTCTCTCCCGCTAAGCGGGAGGGTAGTCTTATTAGGAACTACTACTTTTGGAATAGGTGTTCGGACTTTCCTCCATCCGCCGCCGAGGCGGGGACAGCGATCACTCGTCTTGCTAAGACAATTATATATTACCATTTTAAAAAGTCATTGTCAATAGTGTGTTTGCTTGCTTAAAAAATACCGTCCTTTTGGGACGGTATTTGATTGTTTGTCTCGGGCTTACTGCTGTTTTTTTACTTGATAAAGAGCCCGAGCGATATACTCCAGATTTACGTTATTGAGAGGAATTCCTGCTCCAATTTTTGCCCAAATTACTGCTCGACAGAATCTGTAGACAGTAGCTGCTATCCAAATCTCACTTCTTATACTTCCATCTCCGTTAGGTATAAATATATCATTGATGTTATCAGTACCAAGTTGTACCGGAATGCCAGCTTTTGCCATCTCTAAGATTCGGGCAATTGAATTATGAGTAGGAGTAACAAATGACCTCAATTGCAGCATAGAAAGAGCAGCTGTGGGACAGCAGATCACTCCGATATTTTCTTTTAGCAGTCCTTCGATTAATTTTTCAAAACGTTCTTCTCTATAGCAGGAGGAAGAAATAACATGGATTGCCCAGACGGTTGGTCCGGTTATGCCTTCAACTTTTGGAGAGCCCAAACGATGAACAATCTTAACTAATGTTTCTGTTTCGTTTTCTTCAGGGATATTCTTTTGGTCAATCTGAAAATGCACAGGCTTGTGAAGCTCTTGACCTAAAATGATGATTCTTCTTATATGTTCGTCGGCGCCAATTCTTCCTTCTTCTTCGTCTCTTGAAGGAAGACCCCCTAATATGTCAGCTATTTTTGCTGTTTTTTGATAAATCTCCCATCTATCAGGATTATCTACTGGCCTTTTAAATCCAAAAATAGGAGAGACAGCAATTTGTAAATCTATTTTTGTCTTAAGTTCTTCTTTTAGTTTTACTGCCTGCTCAATAGCCGCAAAGCCAATGTCAGGAGAAGCGTCAATAAAAGAGATTACTCGTTTAGTGTTTCTTGATATCATTCGGTTGAGTTCGGATTTCATTCTTTCGTACAAATCTTCAGCTTTATAGGCGGGGCCATTATGAAGGTCGCCTACCAAATCTTGTTTTACTGAAAGAGGAAGTTCAGAGGCTTCCTCTGGATTGATGTCTACATGGTTCCAATATTGAGGATTGTTGGTGTTGGCTCGATCAAGATGAGTGTGAGCATTAACCCCACCTCCAAATTCGCGAATTTGTCTTTCAATGGCCTGATTCCAATCGGTAGGTTCTGTCGCTTCCATAATTTTTTCCCTTTCTTTTTGTTAAAGATCTAATTTAAAAAGCCTAACGTCCTAAAAAGAGATTACCAAAATATTAAAGATTTGTAAAGTAGTCCTTATTAATTGAATTTTTTAGTTGAAATTTAAGCGAAAAAATAGTAGAATAATAGTATGAAATTTTATTTTATAAAAAATTTGCAGTTTTTAATTTTAGCCGTAGGAATAGGAATTTTCGGCTTTTTTATTTTTCAAGCGGTAGATCAGATTGATATTACAATAGATAGTAATTGGCAAAAAAGCAAAGTTCCTGAAAAAGTTTTGCCTTTTGAGCCAAGCCAGCTGAACTGGATAGAAGCTTCTTCTAATCCTGCCTGGACAAAAAGAGACGCTCATACAACCGTAGTTTTTAAAGATAAGATTTTAGTAATGGGCGGTATTGAAGATGGAGATCCAAAAATAGCTTATGCCTACCATGGCCATAAAAGCGATGTTTGGGCTTCTGATGATGGAAAGAATTGGGAACTGATAACCGATGAGGCGGCTTGGGGAAAAAGAAGAGCTCATGCTTCAGTTGTTTTTAAGAACAAAGTTTGGGTGGTTGGAGGATGGGAGAAAAACAGCTGGGAATTTAAAAATGACGTCTGGTCTTCGGAAGACGGAGAAAACTGGATTGAAGTTACTTCTTCTGCTCCTTGGACTCCTAGGAAAGGTCACTCGCTCGTAGCTTTTAAAGATAAAATCTGGCTAATTGGGGGAGTGGATAGAACAGGCGCTCAAAACGATGTTTGGGCTTCAACTGATGGAAAAAACTGGGAGTTAGTAATTGACAATGCTTCTTGGGTAGCAAGATATGACCACGCAATAATGGTTTTTGAAGATAAAATGTGGTTAATGGGCGGAGTTGTGCCAGGAATGCCTGGAAAAAAAGATATTTGGGTTTCTGAAGACGGAAATGATTGGCAATTACTGGCAGATGATTTTCCCTGGCAGGGAAGGCATGGCCACTGCGCTCTTTTATTTAAGGATAATATTTGGATTTTAGGGGGTTGGGATGGAATAGGAAAAGGGATTAATGATGTCTGGTATTCAGAGGATGGTTTAAATTGGCAAAAGCTTACAGCCGAAAGTCCATGGAAGGGGAGAGAAGACCATACCTGCGCTGTTTTAAATGATAAGATTTGGGTAATGGGAGGAATGATTAGCAATGGAAGGAGGGTGAATGATGTTTGGCATTCAATTGAGCTTCCTTTAGAAGAAACGGTTGATCCTCCAGAAGAATCAGCGAAAAGAGAGCCAGTAAAAGAGGAAATAATTAAATCAGAGAAAAGTTCGTCTTCTCATAGATTAGAATTAGTTTCAAGCCATAATACGCCGGGCCAGTCAGAGTTTGTTTTTGTTTCAGGGAATTACGCCTATTTAGCTGATGGGTTTTCCGGCATTCAGATTTTTGATGTTTCTCAGCCAGAAGATTCAAAATGGGTTGGCAGTTATAATACCCCGGGTTACAGTGAAGGAGTTTTTGTTGACCAAAATCTTGCTTTTGTTGCCGATAAAGACGGCGGCTTTATAATTCTTGATGTTTCCGATCCAAAAAACCCAGAATTAATCAGCAGAGACGAGGTTATTTCAGTAGAGGGAGTTTTTGTGTCAGGCAAGTATGCTTTTTTAGCTTATGCCTGGTGGGGTCTTAAGGTTTTTGATATTTCTGATCTTTTTTCTCCGGAATTAATTTGGCACCGGGATTTAGAATATGAGACAGAAGCGGTTTTTGTTTATGAAGATTATGTTTTTTTAGCAAAAGGAACAAAAGGCGGCCTTCAAATTTTTGATATTTCAAATCCCAGAATCCCTAATTTGCTGAGCACCTATAAAACCTCAGGTTATGCTGAAAGCGTTTTTGCTAAAGATGGCTATGCCTTTTTAGCTGATGATGATGCTGGTCTTCAGATTTTTGATATTTTAGATCCTAGAAATCCTATTTTAATTAGCAATATTAAAACTACTGGTTCAGCTGAAAGCGTTTATGTTTCGGGAAATTACGCTTTTATAGCAGCTGGAAAAGAAGGCGTTCAAGTCATTGATATTTCTGATCCAAAAAGCCCAAAATTAATAGATACTCTTAAGCTTGCAGGTTTTGCTGAAAGAGTTTTTGTTTCAGGAGATTATATATATCTTGCTATTAAAGACCTTACAGCTAATAAAGAATTGATAGGTAAAAATCTCCCGGTTAAAAACGCCGGTTATCTCCAAATCGTTAAGTTCTTAGAAGAATGATTACGGAATTTTCTCCAAATCCCGATAAAAAATTGGTTGTAGAAATTGAAAGGAAAAAATACGCCAGATATCCGATAAAGACCCATTTTATCAAAACAACCGATAATTTAGACGAGCTTATTTCAAGATATGTTTTGCCTTTTGCTAAAAAATCTGACATTATTGTTTTGTGCCAAAAAATTGTTTCAATTATCCGGGGTAGAGTAGTTTATAAATCGGATCTTAAGGTTGGATTTTGGGCAAAATTTCTTTCAAAATTTGCCAAAAAGACCCCTTATGGCTTCTCAGTAGGAAATCCTTTAAAGATGCAGTTAGCCATTAATTTAGCGGGTCTGCCAAGAATTTTATTTGCTTGTTTTTGTTCAGGAGTTGCTAAAATTTTTGGAATTTCAGGAACTTTTTACCGGGTAGCAGGCCACCAAATTAATCAAATAGACGGTTTTTACGATGGGGCCTTTTCCCAATATGCCCAAATGGGGATATTGGGATTAAAAGATTCTGATAAAGTTTGCGAGCAGTTAAAAAACAAATATGGTTTTTCTTTTGCAGTGGCCGACGTAAATGATTTGGGCGGAAATCTTTTGGATAGAAGCCGAGACTTAAAAGATAAAGAAAAATTAATATTGGAGATATTAAAAGATAATCCTGCTGGCCAGGCAAATCAACAAACTCCTCTGGTAATCGTTCGTCAGATAAATGATAAGTAAGCTTTTTAATTCTCAAACAAGAACTATTACTTCTGCTGCGGGAATTTTAGCGGCAGCCGCTTTTATTAGCGGTCTCCTGGGTCTTTTCAGAGACCGGCTTTTGGCTGGCAGTTTTGGAGGGGGAGACGAGCTTGATATTTACTTCGCGGCTTTTAGAATTCCAGACTTTATAGCAATGGTATTGGTAATGGGAGCAATTTCTGCTGCCATAATTCCGATTTTCAGCAGTTATTTAATCCGTTCCAATCAAGAAGCCTGGAAGTTTTTTTCCAACCTTTTAAATATATTTTTAATTTTTTTAATCGTAGTTTGCATTATTTTGATTATTTTTGTGCCCCAAATTCTGTCTCTGATTGTACCCGGGTTTTCAGGCGAAAAGAAAGAATTAACTGTTTCTTTAACTCGGATTATGTTTTTAAGCCCAATTTTATTGGGGATTAGCAATATAATTTCAGGGGTTTTGCGCGTTTTCAGAAGATTTCTAATAACTTCTTTGGCTCCGATTATGTACAATTTAGGAATCATTTTCGGAATTTTATTTTTTGTATCTTGGTGGGGGATTAAGGGACTTGCCTGGGGGGTGGTGCTTGGAGCTGCCTTGCATCTTTTTATTCAGCTCCCCATTCTTTTTAGGGTCGGATTTAAACCTCGGAAAATTTTAAACCTTTCCCACCCCGGCGTTATAAAAACTATAAAATTAACTCTTCCAAGATCTTTGGGATTAGCTGCCAGCCAGATTAATTTGATAGTGATTACTGCTATCGGCTCAACTTTAGCCGTTGGAAGTATTGCTGTTTTTAACTTAGCAAATAATCTTCAGAATCTTCCCATAACCCTTATTGCTGTTTCTTTTTCTACGGCTGCTTTTCCGTTTTTAGCCATCTATTTTTCTAAAAAAGAAAAAGAAAAACTCTTTAAAGAATTTTCTTCTGTTTTCAGGCAGATTCTTTTTTTAATAATTCCTATCAGTCTTTTGGTGTTTATTTTAAGAGTTCAGATTATTAGGATAATTTACGGAACGGGAAAGTTTTCCTGGGCTGATACTCAGCTTACTGCTGCCTGTTTGGGACTTTTTAGTTTTGGTATTTTTGCCTATGGACTTTCACTCTTAGTTGCTAAAACTTTTTACGCTTTTCAAAATACCAAAATACCAGCTTTAATAACCTTGTTTACCGTTGCGATAAATATCGTATTTTGTTTTTTGTTTGTCTGGCTTCTGAGATTTGCAAATCCTTTCCAAAGAATTGTAATAGGTTTTCTTGACCTTGAAAAAATTAAAGAAAACTCGGTAATCGGTCTTCCCTTGGCTTTGTCTATCTCGGGGATATTTCAATTGCTTTTACTTTTAATATTTCTCTATAAAAAAATAGGGGACTTTAGAATAAGAGAGATTTTCAAATCTTCTATCAAAGTTATAGCAGCCAGTATTTTATTAGTTGTTGCTTCTTGCTTTACTCGTCAAATTATGGCTAATTTTGTTGATATGCAGACATTTTGGGGTGTTTTTCTACAAGCTGCAATATCCGCTCTGGTCGGAATCTTTGTTTATGTAGTATTTGCTATGTTTTTTAGATCACCCGAAGTTAAAAGTTTAAAAACAATAATTTTCAGGAAAATAAATGGACATCCGTAATTTTTCAATCATAAGCCACATTGACCACGGAAAGTCAACTCTGGCTGACCGTTTTTTGGAATTGACCGGGACTATTTCTTCAAAAAAAATGCGGCCCCAGTTTTTGGATATGATGGATTTGGAAAGAGAAAGAGGAATAACTATAAAGATGCAGCCCGTTCGGATGGAATTTGAGTTTTTAGGTTCAAAATATATTTTAAACTTGGTGGATACGCCGGGGCACGTAGATTTTTCTTATGAGGTTTCCCGTTCTTTGGCAGCCGTAGAGGGAGCTATTCTTTTAGTTGATGCTACCAAAGGAATCCAGGCTCAAACCTTGGCAAATTTAGAGTTAGCCAGAAAGCAGAAATTAGTTATTATTCCAGTAGTGAATAAAATTGATTTGCCCCATGCAGATATTGAAAAAACTTCTGAGGAGTTAGCCAACCTTTTAAAAATAAATGAAAATGAGATAATAAAAATTTCAGCTAAATGCGGCACAAATATCCATCAGGTCTTTGAAGCGGTTATTAAAAACATCCCTGTACCTGAAAAAGATAATTTCCAGAAACCTTTTCGAGCTTTAATTTTTGATTCAAGGTACGATCCTTATAAGGGAATAATTGCCTATGTTCGCGTAATAGACGGCGAAATTGAAAAAAACAATAAAATAAAGCTTTTAGCTGCCAAAGCGTCAGCTGATGCAAAAGAAGTTGGTTATTTTATTCCGGAGCTTTCCTCGCAAAATAAACTTTCAGCAGGAGAAATTGGCTATATCGCTACAGGCATCAAAGAGCCAGGCAGGGTTAGAGTGGGCGACACCATTATCAAAGCAGAAACAGAGGTCGGGCCTCTGTCTGGCTATAAGGAGCCAAAACCAATGGTTTTTGCCAGCTTATATCCTGAAAACCCGGACGATTTTGATTTGCTAAAAGAAGCTTTGTCTAAATTGAAATTAAGCGACCCTTCTTTAATTTTTGAGCCAGAAATAAAAGAAGCCCTGGGTAGGGGATTCGGGTGTGGATTCTTAGGGACATTGCATACAGAAATTGTTTCTGAGAGGCTTTTAAGGGAGTTTAATTTAAATCTAATAATCTCTACTCCCTCGGTAGTTTTTAAAGTTATAGATGCCAAAAACAAGGAGAAATTTATCTATTCGGCAGCAGATTGGCCAGATGCATCCAGGATAGAAAAATCCGAAGAACCCTGGGTTTCTTTGGAGGTGATAACTCCGGTTAAATACATGGGCAAAGTTTTAGAAATTTTAAAAAATCTTAGGGGAAATTACATTGAAACTAAATATTTAGGCGCAGAAAGAGCAATTTTGGTTTATGAGGTTCCTTTGATGGAAATTCTTGTGAATCTTTATGACAAAATAAAAAGTGTAAGTCAGGGTTATGCTTCAATGAATTACAAAGTTTTAGATTTTAGAGCAGCGGATTTGGTAAAAATGGAGGTCTTAATTGCTGGTGAGAAAAAAGAGGCATTTTCCAAAATTGTTCCCAGAGACAAGGCTTTTCAGGAAGGAAAAAAAATAGTTAAGAAACTAAAGGAGGTCTTGCCTCATCAGCAATTTTCGGTTGCCTTGCAGGCCATAATTGGAGGAAAAATTATTGCCAGAGAAACAATTAAAGCGAGAAGGAAAGATGTTACAGCCCCTCTTTATGGAGGAGATGTTACCCGTAAAAGAAAACTTTTAGAAAAGCAGAAAAAGGGAAAGAAAAAATTGAAAGAAACAGGTAGGGTCAGAATTCCTCCAGATGTGTTTTTAAAAATATTCCGCAGCTAATTAAAAGCGCCCTTGCTAAAGCAGGGCCGCTTTTTTAATTGCCAACCAAAAGCTGGAAAATAACCAAAAAATATGCTAATATCAAAAAGCTAACGTAATAATGGGGCTAATGTCCAGATAAACATACTTAAGACTACCATAGATATCAAAACAAGCCAGATTGCCCTAAAGATTGTTTTAGTTTTCATTTTTATATAACTATTTACTATAAACTACAAACTACTCACTAATTCTATGATATCACGATTTAAAAAAAATAAAAAGAGAAATTCCAAAAGAGATATATTTTTTTCAATTTTCCTTGGGGTTTTGCTTGTGTTGGTTATTGGTTTTTTGATCAATACTAATATGAAAATAAGTAGGCGGAGAGCAGAACTTACTAACAGAATCGCAACTCTGAAACAAGAAATTGGGATTTTGGAAGGAAAAAGGGAAGAATTGAAAGAAAGAATTTCTCAGGCAGGAAGCGAGGAATATTTAGAAAAAGTAGCCAGAGATCAGCTTAATATGAAGGCTCCTGGCGAGGAGGTGGTTGTTATTACTAAGGAAGATGAGGAGGAGAAAGAGGAAGAAGAAAAAGAAAAAAGGGGCTGGTGGGAATGGATAAAAAGCAAATTCTAAAAAGCAAAACATTTTTTAAGGAGCGGTGTTAGCGGAGCGAAGCTAACGCGTGCCGCGACGCGGGTATAGTATAGTGGTAGTACGTAACCTTCCCAAGGTTGAAGCGTGGGTTCAATTCCCATTACCCGCTTAAAATATGCCAGCGTAGCTCAGGGGTAGAGCAACTCTCCCGTAAAGAGTAGGTCGTCAGTCCGAATCTGACCGCTGGCTTGTTGCAAAGTTTAAAATATGATAAATTAAAATAATTAACTCCGTTATTTGATGGTTTCTCAGATATGGAAGATACTAGATTACAATTTAATAGTTTAGAGAAACGGTTCCATCATTTGATGGACCATCTTTGACATAGAGAAAAAAGAGAAAAGATTAACAGGGCTTGAAAAAGAAAGTGTGAAACCGGATTTTTGGCAGGATAAAGAAAAAGCAGCTGAAACTTATCAAGAGATCGCTAATTTAAAAGAAGAAATTGATAGATTTGAGAAATTTAGAAAAGAAATAAACGAGCTAAAAGAATTGGGAAAATTAGCAGAAGATGATGAAAGATTAACAAAAGAAGTTGAAGAGAAATCTCGGAGTTTGAAAAAAGAAATAGAAAGAGAGGAAATTAAAGTTTTTCTATCTGGAAAATACGATAAAAACAATGCTATTTTACAAATATTTGCGGGTGCCGGGGGAATTGACGCTCAGGACTGGGCAACAATATTATTAAGAATGTATGAAAGATATTGTGCAGCAAAGAGGTTTGAAACTAAAATTTTAAGCCAATCCTTTGGCGAAGGCGGGGGACCAGAAGGAAGAATTGGGACAAAATCAGCAACTCTGGAAATTAAAGGGCATTATGCTTACGGTTTCCTTAGAAAGGAATCGGGTGTTCATAGGTTGGTTCGATTATCACCATTTTCTTCCAAAAAGCTCCGTCATACATCCTTCGCTTTAGTTGAGATTTTGCCAGAAATAGGAAAAAAGGAACAAGAAGAGATTAAAATTAAACAGGAAGATTTAAAAATAGAAACATTTCGGGCTTCAGGCCCTGGCGGCCAGCATGTTAATAAAAGAGAATCAGCCATTAGGATCACTCATATTCCCACCAATATTACTGTTTCTTCACAAGCAGAGCGATTGCAGGGGTTGAATAGGAATAAGGCAATGAAGGTTCTGTATGCTAAACTCTATCAGTTGAAAGAAACAGAAAGAAAGAAAGAAATAAAAGAAATTAAGGGTGAGGTAACTTCAGCAAGCTGGGGAAACCAAATCAGATCCTATGTTTTGCATCCTTATAAATTAGTAAAAGACCTCAGAACAAACGTTGAAAGCTCAAATGTTGAAGAGGTTCTGGATGGAAATCTGGACCAATTTATTGAAGCCGAGATAAAAGAATAGCGACAGTGACAATGATAATGACGAAATACAATTAAAAGTCATAAGTCATCAGCCATTAGTCAATTCGATGATTTCTATAGAAAATATTACCAAAATTTATCCTTCTCATTCAGGCAGTAAATCAACGATTGCTTTAGACAATGTTTCTTTTGAAATTAAAGAAAAAGAGTTTGTTTCTATTGTTGGAAAGTCAGGATCAGGCAAAACAACCTTGCTTAAGTTAATTTTAGCCGAAGAGGGGCCAACCAACGGCAAAATTTTGTTTGATGATCAAAATGTTCATCAGATAAGAAAATCTCAGCTTCCGTTGTTAAGACAAAGAATTGGTATAGTTTTTCAGGATTATAAATTGTTTCCCTTAAAGACAACTTATGAAAACGTTGCCTATATTATGGAAGTGATGGGAGTAAGCGAAAAGCAGATTCGGCGTGATGTGCCTCAGATTTTAGAGATTGTTGGATTGGCAGAAAAGGCCTATAATTTTCCCAAAGAGCTTTCCGGCGGTGAAAAACAGAGGGTAGCTATTGCTAGAGCTCTTATCCATCGTCCGGACGTTATTTTGGCTGATGAACCGACGGGTAATCTTGATCCATATCATACTTTTGATATTATCCGTCTTTTGGTAAAAATCTATGAGCTTGGAACTACTGTTATCCTGGCTACCCATAATAAAGAAGTAATTAATAACTTGGGAAAAAGAGTAATTACCTTGGATCAAGGAAAAGTAATAAGAGATGAAGAAAAAGGGAGATTTATTTTATAAAAATATTTATATTATTTTATTTTTAAACTATGTTAATTTCATTCAAACGAATAATTAAAACCGGCTGGAATGGTTTTTCGCGGAATATTGGTTTAAGCGTGGCAACCATTTTTGTTATGTCTATGGTTATTTCTTTGGCAACCTTGCTTTTTCTTTTAAATCCAGTTTCCAATATTTTAGTTTCCAGTATCTTGGAAAAAGTTGACATCTCGGTTTATTTTAAGGAAGACGTCGTGCCAGAAGATATATTAGAAGCTAAATCAGAAATTTCTATGATTCCAGAAGTAAAAGAAGTTGAGTATGTTTCAAAAGAACAAGCTCTTGAAAGATTTATTGAGAAGCATAAAGAAGACCTAACCATAATGGAATCTTTGACAGAAATTGGCCAAAATCCCTTTTTAGCTTCTTTAAATATCAGGGCCTGGGAGATTTCTCAGTATGGACAAGTCAGTAATTTTTTAGAAACAGCTTCTTTTAAAGATTTAATTGATAAGGTTGATTATTACCAAAGAAAACCAGTGATTGATAAGGTTTTTTCAGTAATTTCCGGCATTAATAAAGGCGGCATTTTCTTTAGCATAGTTTTGGGGTTAATTGCTATTTTAATTGCTTTCAATGCTGTAAGAATAACGATTTATAATTCAAGCGAAGAGATTTCAACCATGAGGTTGGTTGGAGCCTCAAACCGGTTTATTCGAGGACCATTTTTGGTTCAAGGGATTATAGTTGGAGTTTTCGCGGCCTTAATTACTTTTTTGATAACTTTTGGCGCTTGCTGGGCTTTTGACTCAAGGATTGGAGCAATTGCCCCTGAAATAAGCACTTTTAGTTTATTTCTTAGTAATTTTTGGGCATTGTTGTTTATTCAGCTTGCCACTGGCGTGGGTCTGGGAATAATCTCTAGCACTGTTGCTATCAGGAAGTATTTGAAGATATAAAATCAGACATTCCGGGATCATCTAATGGTAGGATGCAAGGTTCTGGACCTTGAAATCTTGGTTCGAATCCAAGTCCCGGAGCTCACATTTTTAGCCATTAATCGATATCTAAATTTAAATGATTATGGCGAAAAAGAAAAAGAAAATTAAAAAAAGAGCAGTATACCGTAGTTCCATAACCGGGAGATTTATCTCGAAAAAATACGTTAAAGGACATCCGAAAACTACGGAAAAGCAACAGGTGAGGAAATAATGCTCTTTTAACCCCGTTGTTAGAAAGGCGATAAATTACCTTTGTTTTTGTTTTTGAGTTAAGGCCATTTTTTTTATTTAAATTAAACAATTTTGTCAATAAAAAAAAAGCGTTCATGGTGAACGCTTTTCTGATATTAGATATCAAGTTTTTCCATTTCCATTGCTCTCTGCATATATAGCGCAGGATTTTTACAGGAAAGGATGTTTAGAGCTGCCTCAACAGCATTTTCTGTTGGCCAGGCGGTCATAAGTGGCACTGATGATGGCATTCGGATACTGCTCCATATGTCATCTGGAAAATCTTCTATTGTAGTCGGTGCTGCAATTACAGGCCATGTAGTATGCGTAGCAAGCATTGGCGCTAATCCATTACTTCTTCCAACCATGGCAATAATCACTCCACCGTCTGGATAGTTGATCATATATTCTCTAAGTTTTTCTATGGATGCTTTCGTTGACTTATGACCGGAAAGTACCGTCTTCAGAAAAGTTACATTTCTGCACCAATCTTTCTTGATTTGCGGTAACTTATCTTTTGAAGATCCTCTCCATAGAATAATGGTTTGTTCTGGAATTCTGAACTGTTGCGTTAAAGATGCAACGAATTTGTAGTTCTCTTCTACTTCTTTGAGTTTGCCGCCTTCCCTGAATACTTCTTTGCTTAATTCTTTCCGGTTTCGATCTCTAAGTCTCCAGCTATCGTTGTCTATAACGTCAGCTACCACTAAACGTCCACTAGGATCTATACCGAATTCGATCTTCATATCGATGAGATGAAAACCAAGATTATTCCATGCTCCTTCAAGTATCAGAAAGACTTCTCTGATGATTCTATCCATTGCTTCTGTATCCATCATGGGTTCTTGATTGAGTACATCGAAGTTTTTGACAGTCTTTCCTAGGGACGAGCCTTCATCCCATACGGGTTTTTTAGAATGAAAGAGTTCCCAAGAATCGCTATGTGGATTTAAGATAAGAGGATCTTCTTCTCCTTTGCTAGGATCCAAGCCGGTTAATACGGTTCTGCCAGTAGAATTCCTAAGCTCACCCCCAGTTGTTTTAAGGAAAAATTCAACTTCTAAACGACTAAATCTGTAAGAAATTTCCTCTTGCTTAAATTCCGGGTGTCTTTTAATATAACTGCCAACTGCATAACGTCTGACAACAACTTCTAATGGGATCATTTTGCAACATTTTGCCTGGAATTCTATAGGAGATATCTGTCTTTCATAAGCAACCGGTATCCCGGCGTCCTTCAGAAGACGAAATGCATTGCAAGTCGTTGTGGTTGAAGAAATAGCTTTTGTCTTGAATTGCTTGGTGAGCTCGGGGTTATCATGTGCAGTTATGGCGTCTTTGTTTTGAACGATTACTTGTGTTGCGGAACCTTCAACCATCCATATTTTTTTTGTTTTCCCGTCCGCGATTAGTCCACCTTTTTTCATTTGAATTTCCCTTTCCGATTAATACACATTTTTAGTTTTAAAATAACTATTACGATTATATTCCAATTAAGCTATTTAGTCAAGATTTGTCATTGTGATGCTTATATTGGGCCTGAGTGTTTCTTGCTGTGTTCTCGCGCCAAAGTTTGCAAACTTTAAGCGGTAGTGGTAAAATAAATTAAGAGCCAAGATAATTTAATAATAAAACATAAAAAATATGGGAAAAAGCAAAAGAGCCAGAAGAAAACAAAGATTAAAAAAAAGATTGCCCAAAAACATCTTTAAAAGAAGAAAAAAGAAATAATGAAACCATTAAATATTTTAGGATTAATAGTTTTATTTGGCGGAACTCTTGTTTTAATCGGATTTGGATTGTATAAGTTTTTTGAAGACACGGAAGTTCCTCTTATAGTGAGAGGAGGAATTATTGCAATAATATTAGGAGTAGTTATTATTTTAATCTCTCTAGTCAAAGAAAGATTAAAAGAAAAAGAATTATGATACTTGCAACTTCAGATAAAATTCCGGGGAAAGAAATTGAAAGAACTTTAGGTTTGGTTCGGGGCAATACTATCAGAGCCAAGCATATTGGTAAAGATATTTTAGCCGGTTTAAGAAGTATAGTCGGAGGGGAAATTAAAGAATATACAGAGGCGCTGGATGAGGCAAGAAAATCAGCTCTTCAAAGAATGATCGCAGAAGCAAAAGAATTAAATGCAGACGCAATTGTTTGTATTAGATTTACAACCTCTCAGGTTATGACTGGAGCTGCCGAACTTTTGGTTTACGGAACAGCGGTAAAATTAGTTGCGGTATAACAAAGAATGAATCCATGGAAGTTATAGAGCCAAATCCAAAATCAATCAGGTTGTTTTTTTTCTGGGCAGGTATTATAGCAACCATTGCCTACCGGATAATTATTGTATTAAATTTTTACAGTCCTTTATGGGTAAAAGTTTCATGGTATATTGGTACGGTCGGTTTTATTTTATACTTTGGCCACCGGTATAATATTGCAAGAAAAAGAGCAAAGCTGATTAAAGATTATGGCCTGATTGAGGCCGTGCAGCAGGCCGACTGTATTGATACGCAGAAAAAGAAAGCGCTTTATTATCTTGTCAAAACCAGCTTAACCTCAAAATCAAGATGGAATTCAGCAGTTATTTTTATGCTTTCTGTCTTGGCATTAATTACAGGTATTATTTTGGATTTTCTAATAGGTTAGAGTAAATATTCAATAAATACCCGGGAGCTTTCTCGGGTTTTTTGTTGTAGTGGATTGAGGTATAATAAAAAGAAAGAATTTTAATTATTTTTTGCTATGATTATTGCTTCTTTAGTCATTTCAATCATTACTGCTTTAATTGAATTTTTTACAACAGGCAGAAATGTTATCCTTATTTCGTATGGTATTGTTATACCATTTTTTATTCTTCTGCCCCGTATTTTTATAAGGTTTGATCCTAGAATTAAAAAGGTTGTTGGAATTAAGTGGGTAAGAAAAATTGAATTTTTTACTTTTTTTATTATTATTTTTAACGCTCCTGCCAGTTTGATTCTTCATGATTTGGGTTTTCAGTATGATAGATTTCTTCATTTTATCGTTCCATTTCTTTCCTTAATAATTTTTTCATTGCTTTGGATTCCTGTTATGAAAATAAAAGGAAAAGAAATTAAAAAAAAGAGATTTTTACTTTATATTTTCGCTGTTTTATTTATCGGTCTTTTTCTTTGGGAGGCTGTGCAGTATAGCATTGATCAGCTGTTTGGTACAAAACTGTTTTTTGACGTAAAACAGGAAATAAAAACAGATTTTTTAGAGGATATATTCTTTGGGATATGCGGATTATTCGCTGCCATAATTTATCTTAATTATTCTCTAAAAAAATTCTTACTTGTGTTAAAATAATTGAAAAATCAAAAAGCCCTCTGTTTTGTGGGGGTTTTTTATTTTAAGGATTGAATCGAGATGTAAAATCTGTTAATATTAAAAATTATTATTAAAAACATGGAACCTGAAAATAAGGGAGAAAAAATAATGAGAACAATTGGATTAGATTTAGGGAAAATGAGTTTTAGCGCTGTTTGGTTGGAAAAGCAGGATAATAAGTGGGAAATCAAAAAAACATTTTGGAAAGCTCACCAACAGGAAATAAAAAAAATCTGGGAAGAACTTAAAAGAGAATGGCAGATTAGAGAAAAAGACCAAATAGTAACGACTGGTCGGCTTCGCCAAATACTGTCCTTTCCCTCGATCGTAGAAAAGGTAGCCCAAGAAGAAGCAGTCAGATTTCTTTATCCTAACCAAGATTTAACCTTAATCAGATTGGGTGGGGGAGGATTTTCAGTTTTAAAAATCAGAAAAGATGGTCCAAATGAGTTTAGCCAAAATCCTCGCTGCGCAGCTGGAGTGGGTAGTTTTTTAGACCAGATTATGGCGCGAGTCGGACTTAGTGTCTTAGAGGCAGACAAATTAGTTGGTGAAGCCAACGGTATAGAAATTACTTCTCGATGTGGCGTGACCATGAAAACTGATTTTACCCATTTGTTAAATAGCGGTCATCAATTAGAAGAGGTGGTGGCTGGCTTACTGGATTCTTCGGCAAAAAATGCAGCAACATTAGCATTAAAAGGCGAAGTTTCTTCCCGGGTTTTAATTATCGGCGGACTTTCGGTTTTGAAACGGATTGTCAGCACTATTGGAAAAAAGTTGCCGGAAAAAACCAAAGTGGAAGTGCCCCCTCAATCTTTATATTTTGAGGCGCTTGGAGCAGCTTTGATTGGCAAAAAGGACACTTTTGAGCCCAACCTAAACAACTCTGAACAGGCAGATTCGGATTTGGTTTTTCTTCCCAGCTTGAAAGATTATTTGGTTTCAGTGAATAAAGTAAAAACAGCGAAACAAGAAACATCTCTTTCGTTTGGTTCGTCAATTGTAGGGCTAGATATTGGTTCAACGGGATCAAAAATAGTACTTTTTGACAAAGAACCAATCTTCGAGGATTATACGCCAACTGAGGGACAGCCGGTTGAAGCAGCCAAAAATTTAATTAGGAAAATTCCTCAAGATCTTTTAGAGAAAGTTAAAACTGTTGGCTGTACGGGCTCTGGCAGAGAAATTGTCGCAAATCTCTTAAAAGCTTCCCTGCCTAAAGGAGACCGGGATCGTATTTTTGTTCTTAATGAAATTGCAGCTCATGCAAAGGGTGCTCATTACTACGATGAAAATGTGGATACAGTCGTTGATATTGGCGGACAGGATGCTAAATTCACCAGATTGGAATCAGGCCGGGTTATTGACTCTTGCATGAATACTGTTTGTTCGGCAGGTACCGGTTCTTTTTTGGCAGAGCAGGTTGAGCTCTTAGGAATTAAAGACATAGAAGAATTAGGAAGGATCGCCTTAGAATCTCCCCGGGCTGTTGACCTGGGGCAGCATTGCGCAGTTTTTATTTCAGAACAGATTGATGAAGCCAAGCGGAAAGGCGCTAGTCTCCCAGAAATAATTGCTGGTCTTTATTATTCGGTTGTCCAGAATTATAATAATCGGGTGAAAGGATTAAGGGATTATGGCAAGAAGATTTTTCTTCAAGGGAAACCGGCTGAAAATATAGCTTTGGCCTGCGCTCTGGCTAAGGTAACCGGCAACCCGATTGTAGTTCCTCCTTCGCCGGGCACTCCCGGCGCCTTGGGGATTGCCTTATTGGCTAAAAAGGGATTAAAAGGAGATTTTAGTCAAAAAGCGTCCCTTGATTTAAACCCGTTTCTCAATAGCAAAATTTTGGAAAAAAGAGAGTTTCGTTGCCAGTCCAAAGAAGGTTGTTTAATAGGAAATCTGTGTCCCATCCAAAGCATTAAAGTAGAAGTGGGGCATGAAACAAAGCAGTTTTTTTGGGGAGGATCTTGTGATAAATATGAGAAGAAGCCGGATAAAAATATTGCTTTAGCAAAAGCTCCACGTTCATTTATTGAAAGAGAGAATCTGATTCTGGGGTTGCTAAAGGAAGAAAAAAATTCGAATAGAGCAATTGCTATTCCTCGCGGCTTGGAAACTGAAGAGATTTTGCCTTTGTCTATTACCTTTTTTCAGGAGTTGGGGTTTACGATTAAAATGGAGAAACAACCATCTTCAAAATCTTTAGAAGAAGGAGGCAAACTTTGCCAAACAACTTTTTGCGCTCCTCTTCAGCTTTTAGCTGGTCAGGCCAAGCTTTTTGAGGATGAAAATTTTATGTTCTTACCCAAAATTATTGAGATTTCTGGACTAGATGATAATCAAGACAAAAATCGTTGTTTTGCCTGTCCTTTGTCGCAGGCCATGCCTGACCTTTTTTCTCCAAGATTATCTGCTAAGGTGCTTCAACCCTTATTGAATTTTAAAAAAAGCATAGAGTCAAACAGAGAAGAGTTTATAAAGATGGGACTTGATCTTGGTTGTTCTGAAAAAGCGACTATATCTGCCTTTGAAAAAGCAGTTAAAGTTCAAAAAGAGTTTGAAGATAAATGTCGGAAAATAGGAGAAAGAGCTTTGAGATACGCTAAAGAGAATAAGGTGCCCGTGGTTGTGGTTTTAGGCCATCCCTATATTATCAATTCTTCTTTGATGTCAGCAGGAATACCGGAAGCGATTCAGGAAAATGGCGCTATAGCTCTTTCAGCCAGCTGCTACCCCTGGGACAAAAAAAACACTTTATTTGAAAATATCTATTGGGGTTATGGCCAGAGATTGCTTCAATCTGCCTGGCAGATAAGGCGGCAGCCGGGAGTTTATCCTCTTTGGCTTTCGGTTTATTCTTGCGGTCCCGATAGTTTTCTGATTCATTTTTTCCAGTATTTAGCCAAAGGAAAGCCATACACAATTTTGGAATCAGACGCCTATACCGGTCAAGCTGGTTTTAAGACAAGGGTTGAATCTTTTTTATACGGTATTAAGAATTACCGCGAAAAAGATGAAAAGATGCCTTTTGATTTTTCGCATTTTGAGAATAATGAAAGCATAAGTGAAATTAATAAAAATGGGTATAAGGTTTTAGTGCCCTGGATGGGTGAATCTACGATTATCTTATCGGCTTTCTTTAAATCATTGGGAATGAAAAGCGAAGTTCTTCCTTTAGATAATCAAGAGAGTTTAGAATTTGGACGAAAGTTTACTTCAGGCAAAGAATGTCTCCCTATGATTATTACTTTGGGCAGTTTGCTTAAATATTTAAAATCTCACAAGGGAAATTTTTATTATTTTATGCCTCGGGCTTCAGGGCCCTGTCGTTTGGGACAATATCAATTATTGTTCAAGATTATTTTAGAGAAACTGGGCCTGGACAAAAGAGTGGAAATTCTTTCTCCGAGTTCAGAAACCGGTTATCAGGACGAATTAGGGGCAAGCTCGGCAGCAATGGCTAAGGCCTGGGCAACGGTTGTTTTTGTTGACCTTTTGAAAGACGCTTTGTATGATATTCGGCCGGAAGAAAAAATTCCTGGAGCAGCACAAAAAGTATTTGATCTCTATCTCAAGCAGTCAGAAGAGATGATTTCAAAACAGAATAACAACTGGCTTGGTTTAAAAGATTTATGGGGTCTGGGGCCTTTGGCTAAAACTGCGGTTTCACATTTTCAGCAAGTTCCCAGAGATGAAAAAAAGCAAGGCAAACCAGTAGTATTGGTAACCGGCGAAATTTATCTCAGATTAAATAGTTTTTCTAACAATGAAGTAATTAAGAAATTAGAGAAATTAGGAGTGAAAATAAAACTTTCACCACTTAGAGAATGGGCAAGCTATGTTACTTATTTGAGAAGAAATAGAGAAACGTTGAGCAAGACGAGCCGGCCTAAGATGTTTTTAACATGTTTGGTCCAGGAAAGGATTGAAAAGAAGTTATATCAGATTTTTGCTAAGGAGCTTGGTTGGAAAAAAGACCATCATATGGAAGAAATCCTTGAAACAGCTAGGCCTTATTTGAAAGAACTTAAACCTTTAGGCGAAGCGGCCCTAACTATTGGTTTCCCTTTATTGCTTTGGCAGAAAAAAGAAATAGCCGGAGTAGCAGTGGTAGGCCCTTTTGAATGTATGCCAAACAGAATTTCTGAAACCCAATTGAGTCTTATCACTCAGAAAACAGGCCTCCCCGTATTAAACTTGTCTTTTTATGGAGAAAGTTTAGATGGAGACATGCTAGAAAGTTTTATCTGGGATTTAAAAAAGTAATTTAAAAGAAAACAGACCGCCAAATATTTTTAGTGGTCTTTCTTTTTTTCTAGAGATTTGTAAAATATAAGTAATGACCTTGGAAGAGTTTGAGAAAATTGTTGAAGAGGGGATTAAGGCAATTCCTAAAAGATTTTTAGAAAAATTAGAAAACGTGGATATTTGTATTGAAGAAGAATCTACTCCTTTTCAGTTTAAAAAATTAAGAGTCAAAAAGAATTCTTTACTTCTCGGTTTATATGAAGGTATTCCTCAAACAGAAAGAAGGCATTATGCACAAGTTTTGCCAGATAAGATAACTATTTTTAAAAAACCGATTGAAAAGATTGCTCATTCCCGTCATAGGCGAGGCTCGCCAGAGGCGGCAAAAGAAGAAATAAAGGAAATTGTTAAAAATACTGTCTGGCACGAAATTGCTCATCATTTTGGCATGAACGAGAAAAGAGTAAGAGAAATAGAAAAGAAACAGAGAAGAAAATAATTTACTTTTTTTCTACCATTCACCTTTATTCCATCATTTTAAAAATAAGGCGAGGGGTTTAAACTAAAGGCGAAGGGTGTATTCTCCGGACGTATTCGCCTTTTTCAGTATTTATTTCAATAATATCTCCCTCTTTTATAAAAAGGGGGACATTTATTTCTGTTCCAGTTTCTAAAACAACTGTTTTATTTCCTCCCTGGGCCCTATCTCCTTTAATTCCAGGCGGAGCTTCTTTTACCTTTAATTGAATTTTTATTGGCAAAGAGATATTAATTATTTTATTTTCGAAAATTATTCCTTTAATTACCTGATTTGGTTTTAGAAATCTGACGGCAGAGCCAATTTGTTCTTTGTTTAATTCAAATCTTTCAGAGGGATTATCTTCTTTAGAAAAAATGAACTTATTCCGATGAACATATATAAATTTTGCTGTTATCTTAGTAATTTCTGTTTTCTCCAAATTATCTGAAGGATGGAAGGTTTTAGAAATAACTTCTCCAGTAATTAAATTTTTTAATTTTGTCTGCAAAACCGAATGGCCTCTTGCTTTAAACATTGAAGAGGCCTCAATTATTTCATGAGGCTGATTATTAAGAATAATTTGGACTCCTTTTTTTAATTCAGAGTAGGGGATTGTACTCATGATGTCCTCTTAGAAAATCTTCAGCTGTCATTGGTTTTTTGCTTTCTGGCTGAAGTTTTTTTATTGCTAAATAACCTTTTTTGCATTTGATACAAAGCTGTTTAGGGTCTTTTTTATCCAAGACTTCGGCTTCTAAAATCTTTACCCTTAAAATTTTACTATTTTTTTTGAAAAAAGTAAAAGTTCCCGGCCAGGGATAAAAAGCCCTGATTTGTCTTTCAATTTCTTCAGCTGATTTTTTCCAGTCAATTTTTCCATCCTCTTTTTTTATAATTTTTGTATAAGTAGCTTTT
>SDBS01001316.1_pt1 | contig 25160 bp, 25 predicted proteins | sample 2277091 | NCBI WGS metagenome assembly SDBS01 (sample SAMN10404972, study PRJNA504765) | marine sediment metagenome | isolation source: marine sediment core GS10_PC15, 163 cmbsf | place: Arctic Ocean: Southern Knipovich Ridge | collected 2010
ATTATCAAATATCCTGGGAACGTCCACTTTTAGCTTCTGGTCCCCAATACGCACACTCCCGGGATTATATCCCCAACGGCTGTAGCGTCCATCGTTGGGCTTTCCCCGGCTATAGCGGAATCCGGCCTTCTGTATTACATCTTCTTCCATTAGCTCATTGATCAAGATCTGAGAGATTCTTAAATGGTTCTGCAGCAATGAGATTTTAAGGTCGACTGATTGTTCCAGCAAGCATGATTAATTCGGATGTTTTAATTCTTTACCTTTAGTCTGGGGTTACATGTCAATTAAAATTTTTTGATTTAAACTTAACATTTTAAGGGACCTCCCGGAAGAATCAGCTCATCAAAGGCTGATTCTTCCTTTCTAAATTTCAACTAAGTTTGGGACAACATCATCCTTAATAACACAATTTTAGTTTAAATTAAAAACCCACCTTTGGGGGTGGTAATGTTCTGTCGGCTATGCCTATATTTGTAACATGAGTAAGTACAAGAAGCTGTCTCAAGTTATTTATAAGTGTGAATATCACATTGTTTAGGTTCCAAAATATCGGTTTCGGATCTTGACTGGGAAAGTCAAGCAGCTGATAGAAGAATATATCAGGATGTTGTGTGAATGGAAACAATGTGAGCTTCAAGAAATGAGTGTCCAAAGTGACCACATTCATCTTGTTTTGTCGATACCTCCGAAGGTGTCTATTTCTGCAATGATGGGGATATTGAAATGCAAGCTGGCCATAAAGCTGTTAAACAGCTATCCGAAGATGAAGCAAAAACCTTATTGGGGCAATCATTTCTGGGCTCGTGGCTATTTTGTCAGCACTGTTGGAATTGACGAAGAGGTGATAAAGAGATACGTAAAGTATCAGGAGGAAGAAGAGAAACGTACAGAAGAACAGCAACATCGTTTTGATTTTTACTATTTGATTTGAGCAGGATTTACACTTTGTAATGGAATAATACTCCAGCGAAGAAATGGCAAAATAATTTCCTGTTCAATTTTTCTCAATAATCCTCTAAAGTTGAGTGCTGTTGCAGCCATTATTGCATTAACTTCATCTCCCACAGTGCTTCTGAGATAATATCTGGCCATTCGGCAATCATTTTTCATATATCCGATCACCAGTTCAATCGCTGCTCTGCTTCTGCATTTTTTCTCATTTTCCTTTTCAGATAATCACTGTTTCCTTTGGGAGACCCAGATGAAATGATCTTGGTATTGCCAATTTTTTTCTATCCCTTATACCCCCTGTCAACGATAGTGTTATCATAGGTTTTACCAGTAATCTTGTAACAATGATCCAATGTGGCTTTCAGTGTTTGACTATCATAAGGATTGCCTTTGAAGTTTACAGCCCCTACAACAATATTGAATCCCGGCAAAATGGCAAATAATACCTTGGAACCAGACTCATATTGATTGTGTGTTTTCCCTTTTGCGATACATGACGTATCAGTTTCGTGCAAACTGTAGATTTTATTGCTGTCATGCCGCTTCTGTTGTATCATTCTCTTTTTCAGCAATCTTGTTACACTTCTCAACAATCTTCCGATAATGTTTTACATCGGTTGGAAAGGTTATATTCTTCTCCTGGATCGTAGTGTCAATGATTACTTCTCGTTTTCTTATTTCTTTTAACTCTGAAGTATACAAATAAAGCCAGAAGTTTTTCTACACCTTCATTACCGATACGTTTGCGAAAATGAACCAGATCACTTGGATCGCAGGGGAAGGTCTGAAGACTTACCCTTTTTCGAACAGCGCACTTTTAGACAAATTTGGTGAAATCTGTTTATCATAAAATCCTTCCTGGTTCAGCCTGGCGTACTGTCTCGGTGACATTCCGTGCAGTGATCCATGAGGATGATTTTCATTATAATCTTCTCTCCATTTTTCTGAAATAATTTCTACTTGCTCCAGGTCTGAGAAGATATAAGCATCAAGAACATCTTCTCTGTATAATCGATTGAATCTTTCGATGTATGCATTTTGAACCGGTTTACCCGGCTGAATGTATTTAATCCTGATCTCATTCTCATTACACCAATTAATGAAAGCCTGGGACATGAACTCCGGACCGTTGTCAACGTGAATTTAACCGGGTTTTCCTCGATCAAAAACAAGGTCATTTAAAGCGTTGACGACATGTTCTGCTGGAAAGATGGACTGTGGCTTGACAATCAATGCTTCCCTGTTGTAGTCATCGATTGCTGTTAGGATCCGGAATCTCCTTCCGCTGGCCAAGGTATCACACATAAAATCCATTGATCAAGTCTTGTTCATTACCTGAGGTAAAACAAGTGGTTCCTTAACCCTCGATGGCAATCTTTTCTTCCGTTTTCTTCTCATCTGAAGCTTCATCATACGGTAAACCCTGAGTACTCGCTTGCGGTTCCAAGGAAGGCCTTCTGCCCGGATCCTGCCAAAGTATGTATCAAATCCCCGATGTGGATGCTTATCTGCCAGTTCATTAAGCTTATCAATTACCGCACTATCATCCTTTTTGCTCTGATAATACCACATGGACCGGGTAAGACCAACTATCCGACAAGCCCTCTGAGTACTCACATCGCGTTCTTCGATCAAATACTCAGCTCCCTGTTTTCTGTCAGAGGGCTTTAGAACTTTTTTTCCAGTACATCTTTGAGAAGTTCATTATCCAGGCTTAAATCAGCGTACATACGCTTTAATCGGCGATTTTCCTCTTCGAGTTCCTTAAGCCTTTTAAGCTGGGAGGCATCCATACCTCCATACTTCTTCTTCCAGTTGTAGAAGGTGGCCCTGGATATGCCATTTTCTCGGCAGAGATCTTTAGTCTCTCTTCCGGCTTCATGTTCGTTTAGAATCTTTAAGATCCATGTCTCTGAGAATCGTGTCATTTTCATGTGAAATACAGTTTAAAATTAGCTTTTTTGTCTAATCTTACACTGTCTCGTTTTCAGGGAAGGCTACAGGTCCATTGAAATTCCGACTCTCCACAGAAATACTGGAAGTAAGGATCTCTTACCCAATCATACATAATTGTCTCATCACCAAGATTATACATTTGTTTGAGGATAAGCAGACCGGCCATCAAGCATACTGGCTTGGATGATTGGCCATTGTGAGAGTAGTAATCGGCAAACTCATTTTCCAATTCATCCCAGGGAATCTTATCAGACAGTATGAACGGTGTATGCTACAGATTAATAAACTCTTTAAGTGTTCCTCTGAAGAGGTTCATTTGATATTGGTCTGGTGATATACCAAGCATAATTTGCAAGATTTTAATTCAATTTGAAAAAACCTTGCAATATGAGACTATAAATTCATCGATGTTATTAATTCTACATGCCTGATTATCAAATCGATAATTAGTTCTTCAGGATCGACTAATTAATCTGTTTTTTTTAAAAAGATAAAGATATTTCTGGCTTTAACTGTTAATGAATATGGTAACAGCGCTATTATAAACCAGGGGATTTTCCTTAAGTGGTTAATGAATTTATCTTTCAGCATAATGGAAAGGATTAGTTTTCTCCAAACAGTAAATACTTTATACTCTTTGATAGAATATCGTGCAATTGAAAACCAATATTCTGATTCAGCATTTGCCAGTGGAAGGTGATAAGTTTCCCTCATTAACCTGGATAATTCATCCAGTTTATTCATTTTTTCAATGTTGTCTGATAGGGGTGTTTTTTCCTGTGAGTAGTGCTGTATTAATATGTTGTGGTAGAGTGGATGGAATTTCCTTTTCTTATTTGTATAGTTTGGGAATATACGAAAATTATAAAGTATTTCTGGCAAAACAAAGATTTTCTTGTTGTTAATTAGATATCTAAGCCATAAATCGGCATCTTGTCCATAATATAAATTTTCATTATATCCACCCACTTCAAAAAGTTTGTCACACCTTGTAAAGGCTGAACCATGTGGGAATATACCTCCATGTTCAAGAATATGTTGATATTGATCTGTAATTGCTGAAAAATGTCTGACTTTACAAACAAAGTTATTTCTAATGTCAATGTAATTACAATTGGAAGCAGTTAAATCAATGTCAGGATTTTCTTCCATGAATATTCTTTGAATTTCCAAACGATTTCGCACAGAATAATCATCTGAATCCTGTCTGGCAATATATTTTCCCTTTGCGATCTTCAATCCTTCATTTAGGGATGCTGCAAGGCCTAAATTTATATTATTTTCAATCAGGATTATTCTGGGATCCTGCGAACAATACAGATTTAAAACTTTCTTCGTATTATCTGTAGAACCGTCATTGATAATGATCAGTTCAATATTTGTAAATGACTGAGAAAGAATGGATTCTATAGCAAAGCCAAGGCAATCTTCAGCGTTATATGCTGCCAGAAGGACGGATATTGATGGAGGCATTTGAAAGGATTCTTATTCCAATCAGGTAATTATAGGGCATTGTCAGAAAACCAAGAAGAAGAATCGAGGCCATTTCTCCCCAAAATAATCCGTCATTATGAGTCAGGTTTACAAACATAACGGAGATAAAGGCTGCAATTGTTCCTTCATATAAGATTTTATAATTGGAAAATTTTTTTAGCATAAAATTGGTTCGTTTAATTAATTTCAGCAGTGAAAAGACTAAAATAACGAGTATGAACCAGGCTATTATACCATGGCGATATCCAATATTTATGAAATGGTTATGAGGTTGTTGGGTAGGCAGATAATAAAACCAGTTGTAGAAAATTTCATTGTAAGCTGATTTGGTGCCTCCAGTAAAAGGACTTCTCATTGTAGCAATTATTGCTGCAATTTGCTTGGCTATTCTTGGAAGATAATCTTCAGTTTCCTGTATACGGGAAATACCATGTTCTTCCAACTCAGTTAAGTTAATAATATATCTAGTTAGATATAATGCAGCAAAACCAAAGATAATGAGCAGCACTGTACCTTTTCTTAACTTATACCATCGTATTATCATAAAAAATGAAATCGTAATAGTACTAATTAACGGAGCCCGCTCACCGTTCATAATAATTCCCAAGAAGGCAATTATTAATAAAAATAGATAAGCTAATTTGCTCTCCATTCGGAAGAAAGTAAGGATTAACAATGGAAGAGCGGCTAGGGGATATGCAAACGTAAACAACTTATCATTAAATCCAACTATCCTTTCACCTTTACCAACATAAACCATGTATGGGCTATCAATTATAAGAACCCTCAGGCTAGCAAATGGTTCACCAAATAAATGAATCAACAGTCCAAATAATGCGCTGATTAATATTAGAATTGTGAAGAATTTAAGAAGTTTGTGATATTGCCTGATATCATTAATTGATGAAGCTAGCAAAATAAAGACTATAGTTCTTACCATGTTCATCAGAGTGTGTTGGGTGAATCCATGAGACTCAACAATTATCATCCAAATGAAGTAGAACAAAAAAAGTATGGAAAACACTATCCCGAATCTGTTTGCTTGGAAGTCCCTGATAAATACCAAGAGATAAATACCTCCTAAAATATAGAATATATTTTGTGGTGCAATGCGAACATAGGAATCACCATATACTGGAATAACCTCAAGAAATATAATTAAAATAAGTATGCTATATCTAATGATATGACTTCTCATTATTTCTTTCAGCTATTATATAAATCTCTCCCCACCTGTTTTCTATTGATTTAATTATCCAGCCAACAGATGCTAATTCCTCTTTGATTGATTCATTAGTATATTCAATTACATGTGTATGATCACTCCTCCATTCCACACCGATCTCATTTTTATAAGGAACAGTCCATGAACGGTATATATCAGGTACACGTACTAATAACTTTCTCGAAATTATTTTTACCCTATTCAAAAGTTCTTTTCTTTTTTCAATGTGTTCCAGGATATTGCTAAGAATGCAAACATCAAAGCTTTTGTCTGTATTAAATTCAAAAAAATCAGCATGAATGAATTCGAGATTTTTTCGTTGAAAATGATTTCTAGCAAAATCTACTTTATTATTCCTAATTTCAACTGCTGTAACATGTTTAACTTTCTTTGCAATTTCAAACGCAAGTTTACCTTTACCTGTACCAACATCAAGTATCTTATCTTCTGGTGAAGTATTTGCTGTAAACCAATCGTAATATTTCATAATCCTGTGTTTAGGATGCAAGCCATTCTCCAACTTGGCTCCGAAAATAGAGATCAGATGATAAGAAAATGAGTGCAAATTGGCTGAAAAACGTAGAAGAAATCGATTTAATTTTCTGGATTCCAGATTAGCCAAACCTTTGAAGAATCTATAACTCAAATTAAATATTGACCATTTAGAGTAAATGCTCATAGGCTTTCTTTTCTAGATGAATATTGTTTTCAAGAGAATAATGTTTCAGTATGAAATCCCGGGCATTTTGCTTCATCTTTTCCCTCTCATCACTTTTAGTTTTCAAGGCCTTAATAACTGTACTCTGAATTGACTCCGGATCAATGCCGCATAAAAATCCGTTGATCCCATCAGTGATTATATTTGTTATTCCTCTGACGCGAGAACCGATAACAAGATTGCCACATGCCATGGCTTCCAGCAGTACTTTTGGATTACCTTCATAAAGCGATGGTAGAAGAAATATTTGGGAACGGTTATAGATTTCAGGTAATTTATGATTGGCAATTTTGGTAACTAATTCAATGTTAAGGTTATATTGATTGCCAAGATGTACTAATTCACTTTTTTTACGCCCATTTCCTACAAACAATATTCTCTGAAAATTAAAATCCTTTAATCCTTTAATAAGGTTTACCAGATTTTTCTGCTCAGTGAATCTTCCGATAAAAAGCAGATCAATGGATTTCTCTAAGTCCAGAGGCTTAAACTGGTTAGTATTAATATAGTTAGGTATAGTAGTTATACATTCGGGCTTAAGATTAAAGTACCGGATAAGCTTCAGACGGGATTCCTCATCTGTGATAAAAATATGGTCAGATGTCTTCAGAATCTTTCTTTCCAGGTGTAATTGTTTCTGATGTACTTGTTTAATATCTGAAAAATAATATCCCATGCGAATTACCAGTTTTTTCCCGAATCTCATCCTGAGTTTTACTGGGAACTCGCCGGCGGTAAGTTGATTGGTTTTTATTATGTCGATCTTTTCAAAGATGCGTCTCCTTAAAATAATAGAAAGATAATTATATATCGGATTGAACAATTTTGAAATCCGTTTTGGCCAGATTCTCCCACCCGGGAAGTACCAGAATTTATCGAGAACAGTAATGTTAGGATATTCCTTTACCAAGTGTTTTTCATTTTTACCATACGAGTATATATACACATGACCTAATAACTCTCCTAACTTCTGGTAAATATTCAATTCCCGGCTGAGCTGGCCAGTTTTATCCCAGCCTCGTAAAGACATACCCGATGTCATGATTAGTAACAAGTTCACTTCATATACGATTAGATAAACGGATCAATCCCGTGAGCATAGTCATACTCGTTAAGTACCCTGATCTCGTAAATATTACCGGCATTTGGAAGTATATGCTTATCTGTTATTTGTTTAGTTTGCCTGTCGGCAATATATAAAGTACAATCACCATTCTGCCTTTCATCCCTCGTGGCTATATTGGAAGATCCCAGTATCAAATACCGGCCTGTAACTGCGAGTCCTCTCAGGTAACCATCATTTATAATAATCTTGTTATTATGGGTGGATATCAGGTTCCTGGATCTTTTGGAGTCACAGACATAGATCTCCTCATTCTCTATATACAAGTTGTGTGACTGGTAACCTAATCTGTATGTTCTTTCTTTCTTTAGATCAGGATAACTGTATTGATAGATACGGCTTTTTCTTTTATTATTGTGAGCCAGTAAATATAGTTTTTCTCCGGTTATTAGGATAGAATTAAAATGATTGTAATCCTTTCCTTTCCGGAACCTCCTGGGATACCAATACTGAATATTACCTGTGGATTGATCATGGATATCAACACGGTTTTTACCCGAGTTCATCATCCAGAGCTTATTATCAAACCATAAGATCTGGTGGACATTTATCAGACCTATATCTTTATCAAATAATCTGCCGGTATAATTAAGGTCCTTATCAAATATTAAGATCCGTTCAGTTTTTTCTCCATATTTTTCACCTAGATTTAACCGGACGCCAACTGTTGCAAACAAATTGTTTTTATTCCATGTTATTCCGAAATATTTGCCTTCTCCTTCATGTATAGTTTTAAGGTATTTATTCTCTACATTATATACACAGATATAGTTATATGTTGTAATTATCAGAAGCATCAGATTGAATTAGTCCCGCAAGGACTTTACTAGGCCGGAGATTTTCATTTTTAGATTAAACAGGAAAGGCTTAAAGGGCATCCGTCGCTTTTTATATATAAATATTTCAGGATCATGCCAGTAAGAATAACCCAGTTTTAGCGCTATCGGATATGTGTATGTTACAATTTCTTTTATTTCATTTGTACTGAACTCGTTTCTCCGGCCTTTACTAAGCGACTGGTCGGATATAATTCCCTTAACACGGTTTTTTACATATACTGAATTGGCAGTAGCTGGGATCTTATCCTGAGTGGGCTTAAGTAAAAGGTCGGAATAAGGGACCTGTAAAAAATCTGCTACCTTGTTCATTTGCTGTTCCGGTTCATTGACCAAATCTTCATACCTGATAATCAGGTATTTGTTCTCTCCAATTTCTTTCTGATTCTTAAATCCCTGGTGAACAAGGTTTATCCATGTAAATAAATGATTATGTAATATGAATTTTTCTCTTTTAAGTATACGCATCTTTTTAATGGATGCCAGGTTTTGAATTGGATCCCGAACAATATGAATAAATTTTGCCTCCGGATAATGGGCAGACAGTTTAAGGGCGGCTTTTTCATTATGGGGGGTTTTCTCAACCCAGTACCGCACAGCACTATCAGCAGCAGAACCTGACATATATGCTGCCATTACAACCGAAAAAAATGCATCTTCGACATGTCGAATTAAATAGTTCAGGCAGGACAGGAATTTAATAAAAACTTCAGGCTTTTTCGGCAGAAACCAGAAAGGCTCCAGCCCGGTGGGAGTGATCATCCTCGGGATCCAGTACCGGGCAACGGTATCAAATGAAAGATCTTTGCTGAAAAATTTATTGTAATAAAGGGAATCTCCAGGCATAACCATCAACTGTTCATGGCCATCAAGCAGCTGAACGAGCAGGGATGTACCTGATTTCATGCTTCCGCAGATAAATACCGGGTTCTCTCTGAAGGATAAACTGTTTTGCAATAATACTTTATCAGGATCCTGCCAATTATATTTATACAGATAGTTAAGAAGGAATTCAGTAAAGGACTCAATATGTTCCTTTGATTTCAGAAAGGATTCGTGTTTGCGGGATGGATATACTTTTGATCTTTCGGCCAGCCAGTAGTCTATCTGATCTCCCATTTTAAAAAATTTATCCTGAAATTCTTCCTGAAGTTGCATTTCAGCTATCAAAAACATTAAACTGTATCTGGTCATGAACTCCGAGTATTTCCGAAATCATAGCGATTCCCCAGAGAAATAGTACCGTGCCATGCATATCAGGTTCATTAAGTCCCCTAGTTACCCGGGCACCATAATAACCGGTATCTGATTTTTGCCTGTTAAATGAGAAACCTCCCTTCGTATCATAATAAAAATCCCTGTACTCTTTCAGCTTTTTCATACAAAAACGGGCCGTTAATTCTTTATTATACGTTCCCTTCAATACCTTATCCAGGTAATAAACTACATGGACAATATTGAAATAATCACAGGCGTGATCCTGAGTATTCACATTTAACACGGTATCCATCAATTTCTTTGCGTTGGCAAGTTCATAATAGTCTGCTGTAATGTAACCTGAAAATATTTTCATAGCACCATTTACTTTCATAGTCTCAGAAACCTTACCCAGGTACCAGAAACCGTCAGGGTTCTTGATCCTATCCAGCCAGTTAATAGCAGTTCCTGTCATTTTTGAATAGGCTTCCCTGTCAATCCTGCCGTTGAATAACTGAACTTTATAAAAAAATATTAAATGGCTGAAATGACTTCCTGCCGACCATGGATTATTCCAGTTAAGCCGGCATAAATACCTGTTTATCTCAGATTCCGAAAGAGGAAGATCGGCCAGTTCAATATCAGGTAATTGATTATATAATAGTAATGCAGAAAGTGCCTGTCTTGTTTCCGCATTTTTATAGTGCCTATGAAAATTAAATAATTGATGGAATTTTTGTTTATAAATATTATAAACAATGCGCTTAAGTTGGTAGTTCTGTTTCAAAACATATTCACTGTAGATCCTGCTCCCCTTCCTGAAACTCAGGATATACCGGCAGATTTTTTCAATATGATCATCGTATTCAATCCCGAGGGTATAATATATTTTAAGAGAAAAAATACTGCTTCCAATATTCCAGTGGAGATTTTCATCTAACAGGTCTCCGCTAAGGGAATATTTATAATATCCTTCAACGGCATTACTTTTAAGATGATCCATAAAATTCAGGACACCGGGTTTCAGGGAAAATATCCATTTCATATCATCCATTTCGGCCATTCTTAAGGAATTTTTTAAGTAATTGAATCAGTTTGGATTTTGATTTTTCCAGGAAAAATTTTGCAGGATATATCCTGAAATATACAAAAGAGGGCAATGATTTTGAATGAGATTTCCGGGTTAATATTTCCATGATAAAATCGGCATAATGCTTTCCTACTGTTTCAATGGTTGGCAGATCAATCTGGTTTTGATACTGCTTGTAATTATTCACAATCCTTTCAAGCAGATCGGGTATTTCTTCAGTCGTATTGAATAATTCGCCTCCGTTCCTTGTAATCTCCGGGTGGCCGCCACTATTCAGTGCTATGACCGGTAATCTGCAATGCATAGCCTCAATGAGTGAATTTGAGCAGGGATCGTTTTTGGAACCAGTAATAAAAATATCAGATGATTTTAATTCATCGGCCAGGTCGTGGCTTGTAAGGGGAGGTATTATACGGACGTTAGCAAATTTCAGGGGTGAATTACCGATAAACCTCATTTCATATTTACTGAAATCCAGGTTCAGGTCCATCCATTGATAGACGTCAAATCCTTTCATTGGATTGGCCGACCAGCTTGTTGAGACTATACTTATCTTCCTGTCTGATGAAAACGGTTTTTTCCCCTTCGGATTGAAAATTTCCTGATCAGGAGCATTTATAATGATCTTTTCGAACCTGTTTTTAATCAAACCCGATTCAAGATTTTTTCTTTTCGACCATGTCGACTGAAATATGGTAGCATCGGCCAGGTATTTATTGGCATAATTGGTTATCTGGTCCCGCTTGTCACCTGGCTTATTATATAACCGCATTGGTCCGTCAATGCGGTGAATGAATAATTTATCAGGAAATTTATGCTTGATCCTGATTGTTTCTTCAATGTACTGGTAACTGTTGAATAGGTAAACATCGGCAAGGTTAGCATCATCTGTATACTGGTCATTTTTAATAAAATACTTTTTCAGAGACTTCAGAAACTGATTACCTCCGCCACGCGGTGTATCGATAATATCAAATATGAAATTAATCTTCATTAATAGTTCCGGGTTAACCTATTCAGGTGAGAAATTGTTTATACAGAATATTAAAATATTTCTCGGCAATAATTGACCAATCATACTTCTTAACAGTTTTCAGACCATTTAAAATTAAAGATTTACGCAGACGTTCATCAGCTATAACCCGCTGTGCAATATTGGTAATTTCCGGTACATCTTCAATTTCTGTTATAAATCCATTTTCTCCATGCATTAAAATCTCATCAGCCATTCCTACTCGGGTTGATATTATTGGAGTTCCGGCTGCCATTGATTCCAGAATCGCTTTTGGTCCGCCTTCAATCCGGGAAGTAACTAAATACAAGTCTAAAATTTGGTAAAGTTTGGAAATGTGATCAGGATTCTTAAAATAAAAATGTTTAAAGGGGACTTTAGCGATTTGAAGTCTTTGTTTTACATAGCCTCTTGCAGGCCCTGAAAGCATAATGAACAAAGGATAGAACTTTGAAAGCATTTCAATAGTATCGCAAAAAATATCCGGACCTTTAATTAATTTTGGTTCGGAACCTTTGTCCATACCTTTACCATCTTTCTGAAAGGAACCAATAAGTATGGCATCATCCGGAATTCCGAATTTTCCTTTTAATCTTTTCTTTTGAGCCTCATCAATCGGTGTGAATGCCTTTAAATTAACTCCTAATGGGATAACTTTTATTTTCTCCGGATCAATATTATACAATCTTACCAGGTCACTTTTTGTCCGGTTCGAAGCGGTATGCCATACATTTATCAATTTGTCAAATTCTTCTATTTTGCCTTTTTTAATCTTATCAGGTACGATATGAAACCAGGTTGCAATGATGTGATTATTTCGGCTTAGTTTTTTAATATCATCAATATTTCTTCCAACTAGGGTGTTGATGGATCCAAAATGAATAATTTTATTTTGGGTTCTGTTGGGATTCAGAAGAGTTACCATTCTTCCCCGGATGAATGGCTTCAAATTGTGTAGTATATAACTAGCATCAAATTGAATAGACCAACCTTTCTCGATGATATAATATAAGGAAGAGCTTCCTAGTGTATTATTCCTGATTAATCTGAAGTATTTCATATATTAATCGGTCCTAATATACAATTTAATCATCAGCATGCTTATAATCACTCTTGGTTATCACGTTCCCGTATTGTTTGCCATATTTCCGTATGCCATCAGGGACTTTTTTCCGGGATACCAACCACCCAAGGATTTTTAAGTTATTTTTCCTACAGATTCTTTTAATGTATTTTCTTGATACTAACAGATTAATATGGTTAACAGAAGTATCCTTTTCCTTATATCCACCTTTCAGCAATAACAACTCCAGTATCCGGTCAACAAACACGTATAATTTCAAGAACCTGCCAGGAGAATACCTTGTATAACGCCCCGTATATATAATTGCAATTCCGGAATTTTTTAATACCCTACTTATTTCTTTGAAATAATTATCAAATACATCAATCTTTCCAAGATGCTGAAATACAATGAATGAATAAACCAAGTCAATGGATTTGTTACCGACCGGCAAAGAAGATCCGTCAGACTTTAATAAGGTAACATTATTAATTCCCCTCTGGTTCAGTTCATTACTGACATATTCCGCTTCATCGTGGATATCCACACCGATTATTTTATCAAAGTATGCTGCAGCAGCAGCTAAAATCCTGCCGCCTCCAAATCCGATCTCAAGGACGGTTTTATTTTCAGGTGTTGAGATATATTTTGAAACAGGATTTAGGATATGTACACTGAAATCCCAGGCGCCTCGTATAAAAGATGCCTGAGTATCTGTAGCGGAATCAAACCAGGTAAAAAAGTTGTCCTTGCTTTTTCTTGCCTGTGAAATTTCGTTTTTGAATCCTTTTATCTGATCATTCATTCTATTTAATTACGTTTATTGCCAGGTGAATTATAAAAATATTCGTTGAAATTTTCCCTGTACCTGCTGAATTCGTTTTTCAGGTTCTTTTTCAGGAACTGCAGGAAACCAATTCTTCTTGATTTGTATAATATCAAATTAAGATGGAATGAATCAGGCAATATATTAAACCATTTGGTGGAATTTTTTATAAGCGTATTATTCATATCTGAACCTTTGTTTGCATAATAGTCAAATAGTTTTTCAACATTCGGATTATCAAAGTCTGTATATGTTGAATCATATTTTCCTTTCCTTTCTGCGATAACACCAAGTAATGCATACAATAATCTTTCATCCTGTGCAATAAGGTAATGGTCTTTTAAATTAATTATGTTATTCCAGTGGTACATGCTTGCCATGTAATTCAGTTGCTGATTATCTGTCTGGATTACTTTGAGCATCTTATGTAATCCGTAACGAAAGGACTGAAATAAGGATGGATTGGGACAATGATATGCGGCCGGCGCAAGTTTTGATCCATCACGGCGGTATCTACCCTGATTTGTAGATTTATCCACAAATATTTTTTCACTGATCTTATTCCATTTAACCCTGTTACTGAAAATATGTAAACCATAAATCAACCGGTTCGTAAAAAAATCACTGATTGCTATTTCAAGGTCGTCGAGGTCCGGATCATTTTTAAATTCATCAACAACTTCCCCGAAAAATGATGGACGATGCAGAACCATATCAGCATCAATTTTAATAAAGAGGTCATACTCATCAGAAGGGTTCATAAATCTTTCATACAAAGATTCATGAGCTTTTTTATTGGGTAACTTCTCAATGATGAAATAGTCGTAATCTTTGTAAGTCTGAGTCCGGATAGATTGAATACACTCATCAAATTCATTTTCAATCGTGTACATTATTCCAATAAGTAGTTTCACTGAGAAAATAATAGGCTGACCTGAATTAATTTCGATTAAGATCCAGGTATTTGTTCGAAAAGGATTTAGTTAATAATTCTTTAACACATAAGAAAATCTGCCAAAAGAATCTAAAGTATACCGCCTGAAATCGAATTTTTTAATTCTAAGTGTTTTTATATTCTCCAGTACATACTCTCTATATTTTCTTTTGTGCATATCATCTAAAAGTAAGATGCCATTTTCTGGTTTTAAATAGTCTATAATTGAATCCAGAGTCTTTCGGCGAATATCCATTGTGCCCAGATCATGAGAGATAAAATCATATTTCTGGATATCCGTCACTAAAAAATCATCCCATAATATAAACGTATTAATTTCTAAGTTTTTATCCCTTACAAAATCTCTGCTTTTAGCTAACCAAAATTCATTATCGTCAATTGAAGTAACTTCTGATTTTATATCATATTCCTTCAGGGTATACCTTATCACAAATGAACTGAAGCCAGATCCAAGGTCAAGGATTTTTTGAGGTTTTAAATTTGAGATCAGGATGTAGAAAAGAATACTGCTTTCAAATGACAATGCCATTCTTGGAGTAGAGATTACGTTTATATATTCATTATAATAGCTTAAGATTTCATTGCTTATCGTATTTTTTAAATGGTAATATTTTTTTAAAAAAGGAAAATTCCGTGTAATCAAAATTTTATTAAACAGGTTGCTATTGTCCATGAGATCGTATTGTTTATGAATCGTTGATTATAATATTATTCATGTCAGGATTGATTATGTAGTTTGTCCTTTCAAGGATCTCCTTTATTTCTTTCTCCTTCTCGTCCATGTTTTCCGGTATAATTTGCTTTTTTTTACCTGTTTTCTGATTTATTTTTTTATTAACCAGGTTGTTAATTTTCAGGGAACTCAATATACCGGGTTGTGGTAATTTCATACAATCGAGAAATCCTTTAAATCCATGGTTCAATATTAACTGATTAAGAGATATCTGGCAGACAACAGCTCCTTTAGCAGTGAATAATTCTTTATACAGTTTTTGACGTCTCTCGATTTCAAGACTATACCAATAGCATAGCTGGTAATCATCGAGGTTATCCCAATTACCAAGGTGTAAAACATTCGGATCTTCGGGAGATAAACAATAATTTAATCCCGTTTTTGTTCGTCCTGGTATAGTTTCAAGCTGATGAAGGCTTATTGCGATTTCCCTGGCCGGTCTTGATAATATAATGATGTCAGGTATAATATCAAGGCTTATTAAGGGTTCAACGAATCCCTTGCAGAAAAGATGAGATGTCTCAATATAGACATTGCCTGATTTCCTGATAATAGACGGAATTTTCTCATGAATTAAAAAATCTCTGGCCAGGGAAAAGTCTGTCTGTGCTTTCCTTAAAATACTGTCGAATCGCGGTTCCGGCTCATGATAACTGTCTGTTCCGGGCAACAATGAAAGCATCTTTGCCAGGGAACCAGATCCGCTTCTGCCAGCATTAATTGAAAATATTAGTCTTTTATCCTTAAGCTGTTCTTTTAAACTATCAATCTGTGTATGAATCATTAAGAATCAAATCAAAATCAATGTTTTTATCAATATACTCAAGATCTATCGGATTCAGTTCTTCCTTCCAGCGTTCATCCAGGTTTAAACCGATTTTATTTTGCTCGTAATATCTGTAGTTCAACTGATCTGTATATTTTTTTGAAAACTCAGTATCATCTAACTGGTGATACCTTAGAAATTGTTGAATTAGGCCACTATTTCCACCTATGAGATGAAATTTGTTTTTATAATACTCCAGTATTTCTGGTGAATATTTTAAATCAAGGAAATCACATAATTTCTTTAAATGATTTTCCGGAGACAGGATCAATTCTTCATAATTTAAAATATACTTATCATTAGGTTTAATGGAGGTGTGGAACCTTTTAATATTGTTAAGAATTCTATTAATTATTGTCATGCGTCCTGTATAAAGATCAGAGTATATCCGGTTATATGAAGCTAGTACCGCTCTAATATCCCTGTTTAAGAAGATATATTTTTTAACATATCTGGTTTTTTTATTGAAAGATGCCCAGTATGTACTTTTAGAACTATCTATAATCAATTGTTTATCAGGTATTGATAAAAATATCTTTTCATAGACATAGTTCTTCTGTATAGTAAAAAGCCTGGATAGTTTGTGAAATCCCGACATTTTCGCCAGCCTGATGTAGCGTGAATATTTCTTATGAAGTTTAAAGATGTATCTTTTATTAATTAATTTATCCCAAATAGGACAGTCCCCCGGATTACATATCTTACATTGGATCACCTTTTTCCGTGAGATGGGTGATGGTATTTCGCCAATATGGATGGCACCCTGTGCAGAACCCAAAAGATTTCCAAGCAATGTTGATCCTGAATGCCCGAGGCCTATAATATAAACTATCGTTTTCATGATTCTGCCCACTTATGATCAACCAGAAAATAGCCACCTTTCTGTGTTTTTACATCTTCGCCGGAATTGAAATAATCGCCGGCAATGACATTAAACTGTACTGCATTTTCCATATAATCACCAACCTCTCCTGTCTTACTTGTTTTTCCGCCGATTATATTTTTAATGGTCAGCCAGAATACACCCTCACCCAGTGCCAGGCGAGGAATTTCGCAAACAATATTATTAGTTTCAGAGGTAATATTAAAAAGCTTTCCCTTAAACCGGGTATTCAAAGTAAATAAGACAACGTTATTTCGATCTTTAATGATAAGAATGAAGTTCACGTTATTTAAATTTCCCTTAATATTCTTAATCAGTTTAATGTATATATAAGCTGTTTTACCGGAAATTAAATGGTTACTGCTATAATCCCCTTTTTTATGTGTGAATTGTATTTCATTGAAAACTAATTGTCCGTTACCAGACCTGTCTATTCTTTTTGACAAATCGGTATCGTACAGGCTTTTCATGTTTTCTGTATAGCGGTTAACGACATTTTCAACATCATCTTTCATGATTAATTCACCGTCCTGGATCAATATTGCCTGTGTGCATAAAGATTTTATGGCACTCATATTATGACTGACGAACAGGACTGTTCTCCCGCTCTTGGCTACTTCATTCATCTTTCCCAGACATTTATTTTGAAATTCAAAGTCACCAACAGCAAGTACTTCGTCGATTAATAATATTTCCGGATGAAGGTGGGCTGCTACTGAAAATGCCAGTCTCACCTTCATGCCTGAGGAATAACGTTTTATGGGAGTGTCAATATATTTCTCCACACCCGAGAAATCAATTATTGCATCAAATTTGGTATCAATTTCCCGTTTACTCATTCCAAGTATTGTGCCATTCAGATAAATATTTTCTCTTCCCGTCAGCTCATTATGAAATCCTGTTCCGACTTCAAGAAGACTCGAAACTCTTCCATCAATGATTGCTCTTCCGGTTGTCGGGTAAGTAATTTGGGACAGGATTTTCAATAACGTACTTTTACCTGCACCATTCCTGCCGATGATCCCTAAAACTTCTCCGGTTTTGACATCAAAACTTACATCTCTCAGGGCCCAGATTATGTCCTTACCAGTGTTTTCCCTTATCCGAGTTAATCCCCTCAGATCTCTCAGATTCTTAACCGGACTTGATAACCAGGAACCAATTTCAGCAATAAAGGTGTCTTTACGTTCCCTCTGAAGGCCGATCCGGTATTTTTTACCGAGATTTTCAACCAATATGGTTATTCCATTTTCCATTTTAAACGACGTCTGCAAAAATTTTTTCTGTTCTTCTGAAGTAGAATAAGCCGGTAATAAAAACAACACATGTCCCGAATGTACCGGCCAGTAACATATCAACGGGCATTGGATTTGTATTAAGAAATACCGAGCGAAAACCTTCAACAATACCGGAAATGGGATACAGTCCGTATAGTATCCTTATCAACTGGGCGTTTTCAGGGAATTTATCGGTGATCAGAGATACTGGCCATACAATGGGAGAAGCATACATTAATAATCTCATAATGAATTCCATCGCATGTTTAATATCCCGGTATAGTACCGCCAGCGCCGACAACCACAGCCCGATCCCGGCTGCTGAAAATATAAGGAGCAATATCAGGCCCGGCAGGTAAATGATATTTATCCCGGGATAGATCCCATAAATAAACATCATGATTATCAGTATAACAAAGGCTATCAGAAAATCAACCAGCGCAGCTAAAACCGGTGCTATGGGTATAATTAACCGTGGAAAATATATTTTTGTAAGAAAATTGGAACCGGTTATTAAACTGGTTGTGGATTTTGATACGGCTGAAGAGAAAAATGTCCATGGGATAAGGGCGGTCAGGTTAAAGATCGGATAGGGTACTCCGTCACTGGGAATATTTGCCAGGCTTCCGAAAATGATTGAAAATATAGCCATCTGAAACAGTGGCCGGATAATAGCCCATGAAAAACCCAGGACCGATTGTTTATATAAAGCTTTAATATCTCTCCAGACAAGAAAGTAGAAAAGATCACGATATTGAAGTAATTCTCGCCAATTAACTGGTTGGAAACCTTTAACAGGTTTAATTTCTGTAATAAATCCAGAATTCATTTGTGAATATAATGGAGAAATATTGAGATCTTAACAAAAAGGGAATGAAACTTTAATATTGTACAATTGCTGAATCACTGGTTTCTAGGATTCCTCTGAATAATACTCTTGGCCATACCCATATCTTGATCCGAAGTAATATCCGTAATCGTATCCATAATAATAACCATAGTATCCAGAAGATTTTACGTCATTAATTAATATTGACAAATGTTTTATATTGTTCTCATAAATATTGTTAAGTATATTTATTACTCCCTTATTGGAAAATCCTTGCCTGATGATAGTGATGTAGAGATCAGTTAAATCACTAATTAATAATGCATCTGTAACAAGAGCTATGGGAGGTGTATCAATAATAATATATTCAAATTGGGATTTAACAGTTGTTAAAAACTCAATCATCCTCTGTGAATCTATAAGTTCTGCTGGATTTGGTGGTACAGGACCAGAAGGAGTGATATACAGGTTGCTGAAGTTAGATTCCTGAATGATTTCACTAATTGAATTATTACCAATTAAGTATGTACTTAGGCCCTGTTGATTATCTATACTGAAGATCTTATGTATTGAAGGTTTTCTTAAGTCCATCCCAACTAGGAGTGTTTTACGATTAGCAAACGCATATATGGATGCAAGATTAATAGCACAGAATGTTTTTCCTTCACCCTTCATCATGGATGAAATTGTTATGATATTTTGATTACCTCCTGGAATCATATAGTTTAAATTCGTTCTTAGTACTCTAAAAGATTCAGCCAGTGATGACTTTGGTTTATCAGCGATAATAAGATCAGAACCAGTTTTATTATGCATAATTGAGCCAAGAATTGGAACTGAGGTATTTTGTTCTATATATTTTCGGTTTCCCACTTTTGTATTAAAAAAATCACGTAAAAAAATGAATATAATTGGTAAAATAATACCAATAAAAAGAGAGCCTAAATAAGTTACCGATTTCCTTGGGCGAATCATTTTCGTATTTTCTCTCCTGGCCCTATCAAGAATCTTATTATTCGGGACATTAGATGCATTTGAAATCCCCGCTTCTGCTCTTTTCTGCAATAAATATGTATAAAATTGATTATTAATTTCATAGCTTCTTGACATATTCAAGAACTCTTGTTCTTTTGCAGGCAACTTTCTAATTTCTTGTTCTGCAAACCTCAGACGTTGGTCTATATCAGTTAATGCGATATCGCTGATTTTCAATTGGTTAAAAATATGCTCCCTCAGAACCAGACGGGCAGATTCGATCTGAGAATCAATAGGGTTTAGGTAGGGATTGAACTTTTTAGCGGTAACTTTCAATACATTACGAGTAGAATATAGTTCATTTAGTTTATTGACCATAGTATTAAGGACAGGACCATTAATACCAATTATGGATGGCGTTATAACTTGGTTAAAGTCATTAATACTATTTATATATTCAGCGATATACTCAAAGAATTTTGAATTAACTAGCAATTCGGCTTTCTCTTGTTGAAGCTGTTGGATTTGGATAAACAATGCATTTCCTTCTTGATTGATATTAATAATATCATTACTAATCCTGAACTTCTGTAATTCGTTTCCGCTAATTTTTAGAGTATCTATTAGATCATTAATAAGATTATCTAAAAATATAATAGCATTTTCAGATTGAAGATTTTTTTCTTCGAGACCTGCACTGATAAATGTTTCAGCTAGTTTATTCAAATAATTAACATGTTTGTCTATATTTCCTCCCCGGCTAATTAACTTTATAACACTCACATTGGTTCCAATTGGCTCCATAATTAAAGAAGTTCTAAATTTTTCTGTCAAAACCTTTGGGTCGTTGATTACAAAGTAATATTTGTTATATCCCTTGTTGGGAGTGAAACGTTTAGTATTTCTAGGATATATAGAAAAATTCAATCCATAATCACTAAATTTTTCTCCTATTGATAGGACTTTTTCAAATCGAATTCCTTCATTCAGTTCAATTTTAAATCTAGTACTATCGATAATTGTGAAATGAATTTTCTTACCTTTTGCATTAATGTCCAGACTATCGGATACAACAATAAATGGTGACTTATTATATAAATAAACCTCTTTTAATCCACTTCTTCCCACTCCGACATAAGTGATATCGAAGTCTAGATCCATAATGGTTCGATAATTAATGTCAAACGATCTAAGCTTTACGATTTCATTTTCAACGGTACTTTCAAGCCTTTTCCTTCTTTTATTTATGAAAATATCCCCAAACATCTGTTCAAAAGAAGACATCTCATTCCACATGATAATGGTACTACTTGCTTCATAAACAGGCATTGTATATCTATTAATTAAAAATGCTAATGATAAGGTAATAATCAGGCATACGATGAACCAATACCAATTTTTAAGAATTAGGTAAAAATATTTTTTTAGATCAATAATTTCTTCCTTTGGGAATGGCTGATTATGAAGATTTTCATTCATTGGTTAATAATCCTAGATTATAGATTCGCAATGGTAATTGCTAATAATATTGTAGTAAGTATAGCTGATATAGCAGTAACAAAATAAAGATAGTCCTGAGTTCTTTCTCTAAATAGAGTTGACTTCAATGGTTCAATATATACAATATCATTCGGTTTAACGTAGAATTCCTTTTTCCCTATCAAGTTTGGATTTGTAATATCTACCCTAAAAACCTCAGTTTTCTCACCAGTTGATCTAAGTATAACAATTTGTTGGCGATTTCCATTATATGTAATGTCCCCTCCTAAGGCTATAGCTTCGAGGATATTAAGTTCAGGAGTGGCATATTCTTTCAATCCTGGACTCCTAACTTCACCAAGAACAGTAATCTGATAAGTATGTAATTTAACAATTAAAAAGGGATCCTCTAATAATTTATTGGCATAATATTCAACTGTATCCTTGGCTTGTTCAATTGTATAACCATTTATGTAAATTTCATTAATCACAGGTAATTCTATATAGCCAAAGTCATTAATCTGATAGCCCATTAAATAAAGATTTTCAGGTCGAAAAAATTGTGCTGAACCTCCTGTAGCGAACATTGGATTAAATAGTTTGTTCACATCTTCATTCATAGTTAGAATTCTAATAAAAAGAATATCAGTGGGTTTTAGAAGATAAGGTTCTTTTTCAATCTGATAGGTTGTTAGTGAATCACTGGCAATATGTTGCAGGTATGTAAGCTTTTTATAAGAATTGCAGCCAGAAAATAATAGAATGAGTATAAGAAGTGAAAATGTAGATCTTGTCATTATTATAATATTAATGTTTCAAAGTTACCATTTTTAGTCTATGGACTTTGTGTTCCGTTCTTTCAATAAGTATTTTGAAACATATGTATCATTGTCAAATATAACGCCCATGATTAAAACTAAATTTATCAGATTGATTTTTATTTAAATCCTTAAGCTCTTTAATACCTGATCTACGGATTCTTGAATGCTTGAATTACTTGTGTCTAAAATGAAATACGGATTATCAGGTACCTCATATGGATCATCTACTCCTGTGAAGTTTTGTATTTCCCCTGCTTTCACTTTAGCATATAATCCCTTTGGATCTCGTTTTTCGCATTCCTCAAGAGGTGTCGAAATATAGATCTCTTTGTAATTAATACATAAATTCTTGACAAACTCCCTGGATTCTTTATAAGGAGCAATAAAGGAGGCAACAACAAAAATTCCATTTTTCTCTAGCATGCTCGCTAAAAAACCTATTCTGCGGATATGTCTGTCACGTTCTTCCTTGGTAAATCCGGTTTTTGGGAATATATCCCGGACAACATCTCCATCCAGATGTTCTACTTTCAGTCCTTTCTTCTTTAACTCTTCATAAACTCCCTTTGCAATAGTACTTTTACCAGCTCCTGAAAGTCCAGTCAACCAAGTAACAACTGGTTCAGGCTCTTTTTTCCCATAATTTACATTATTCCAGGTTCTTTCATGAATGAAATAGAGCAATAGCTTCAAAATAACCTCCAAGCCTCCTATTGCTGCAGCTATTTCAATATTGCCTGTAAAAATATATACTAAAACTGCTGTAGTGATAGTGGCCCAGAACCTCCAACTAACAGCTTTTAGAATGGATCGTCTTTTTGATTCAAGAAACATAGGTAAAGCTTAAAGTTGATATTGTTTGTAAACCATTTTAATCCCGTCTTGTATTGTAATTATTGCCTTCCATCCAAGTGAATTGAGTTTTGAAACATCCATAAGTTTTCGCATTGTCCCATCTGGTTTGGTTGAATCCCATCGAATCTCTCCTTTAAAGCCAACGGCCGAACTTACAATTTCCGCAAGCTCCTGGATGGTCTGATCGACGCCGGTTCCTATGTTGATATGGGTATTACGGGTCTCGCCTTGCACATTATTAATTCGTATTAGGTTTTCAAAATTAACTTCATTCATAAGGAAAATACAAGCATCCGCTAGCTCATCAGAGTAAAGGAATTCCCGCATAGGTCTTCCCGTACCCCATAGAGTAATTTGAGTTTGATCACTTACCCTTTCTATCCCATACTTTTTTAAAATAGCAGTTATTACTTCCGTACGGTTTTTCCCATTAATATCTTCAATAGGCCTCTTATCAAGGTCTTTTCTGATGCTATCCCAATCGTTAAATTCCAGACATTTTCCAAGATGAAATTTACGAATTAAAGCAGGTAATACATGTGATGTTTCAAGATTATAATTATCCCCCGGCCCATAAAGATTTGTCGGCATTACAGAAATAAAATTAGTACCGTATTGAATATTATAAGACTCGCACATTTTAATCCCTGCAATTTTAGCTATTGCATAAGGTTCGTTTGTATATTCCAGTTCTGAAGTCAATAAGTATTCTTCCTTTAATGGTTGAGGAGCATTTTTGGGATAAATACATGAACTGCCCAAAAAAAGAAGTTTTTTCACTCCATATTTATAGGAGTAATGAATTATATTGTTCTGTATCTGAATGTTCTCGTAAATGAAATCTGCCCGATAAGTAGTATTGGCCATTATGCCTCCGACTTTTGCGGCTGCAAGGAAAACATACTCAGGTTTTTCTTCATGAAAAAATTGTTCGGTTTCCTGTTGACTTATTAAATCCATACCAGGGTAATCACGGGTAACAATATTTGTATACCCATGTCTCTCAAGTCCACGCATTAGGGCGGACCCTACTAATCCGGTGTGACCTGCCACATATAGTTTTGCATTTTTATTCATAATAATTAAGTGTTTTATAACCACCATCTTTAAGGTGGACTTCCTTTTCAGCTTGTTTCAGATCACTTTCAATCATTTCCCTGATCAGGGCACGTAAATCATATTCTGTCTCCCAACCTAGCTTTTCCCTGGCCCTGGTGGCATCTCCAATGAGGAGGTCTACTTCTGTTGGACGAAAATAGCGTTTATCAATTGCTACAACTGTCTGCCCTGTTTTTAGTTGATATCTTGGATTTTCGCACTTCACCACGAAACCTTTTTCCTCCTCTCCCTTACCCTTGAATTCGATCTCAATTCCTGCCTCCTCAAATGCCACACGGAGCATTTCACGAATTTCTGTAGTAATCCCGGTAGCGATTACAAAATCCTCCGGCTTATCCTGTTGAAGCATAAGATACATGGCTTTAACGTAGTCCTTTGCATGTCCCCAGTCTCGTTTTGCGGCTAGATTACCAAGAAACACTTTCCCCTGTAATCCGAGTGCAATCCTGGCAACAGCACGAGTAATCTTCCGCGTTACAAATGGCTCACCTCTGATTGTTGATTCATGGTTGAACAGAATACCGTTACAGGCATACATATTATAAGCCTCTCGGTAGTTGACAGTTATCCAGTATGCATATAATTTAGCTACTCCATATGGACTTCGGGGGTAAAATGGTGTTGTTTCTGTCTGGGGAACCTCCTGCACTTTACCATAGAGTTCACTGGTAGAAGCTTGATAAAACCGGGTTTTTTCAGATAAATCCAATAACCTTATGGCTTCCAGCATACGTAAGGTCCCAAGCGCATCTGAATTAGCAGTATATTCAGGGGTTTCGAATGATACCTGGACATGACTTTGTGCACCAAGATTGTAAATCTCATCTGGTTGTGTTTCCTGGATGATTCGTATCAGGTTTGTAGAGTCAGTTAAATCACCGTAATGAAGAATGAAATTCGGATCCTCCACATGG
>SDBS01001317.1_pt1 | contig 25142 bp, 29 predicted proteins | sample 2277091 | NCBI WGS metagenome assembly SDBS01 (sample SAMN10404972, study PRJNA504765) | marine sediment metagenome | isolation source: marine sediment core GS10_PC15, 163 cmbsf | place: Arctic Ocean: Southern Knipovich Ridge | collected 2010
CGACATGCAAAGAATGTTTGTATAAAAAACATTGCCTTGGTATTCATAAAGAGTATTTAAAAATGATTGGAGGAAATGAATTTCATCCCATTAAAAAAAAGTTAAATATAAAATTAAATGAAAAAAACTATTTTCATCCTATTTTAGATGTATCTGAAATAGACCGGAGATAATATGAATTTAGATTTTATAGATTATTTATTTCTAACCCCTCTTTTTGTAATTGGTTTAATTTGTAGTCATACCGATATTAAGTATGGGAAAATTTTGAATAAAGTCATTATAATGGGTATTTTATACGCATTTTTCCTCTATTTAGCCCTTTTCTTTAATAATTTTTTTTTCCTTCATCAAAAGAGCAATTTTTATTATCTTTTTGATGCGACTCTTAACGGTCTAATTTCTTTTGTTGTTGGTTATTCCGTGTGGTATTTTAAATTGTGGTCAGCTGGCGATGCAAAACTTTTTACCGTTTATGCTTTTCTAATGCCTCTAAAATTTTATTCAAAAAGTTATATTCTTTATTTTCCCTCTTTTGCTCTTTTAGCAAATTTATTTATTCCCCTTTTTTTGGTGTTGGTGTGTAGTGCATTTTTGACATTGGCAAAAGAAGTATATGGATCGAAGCAAAAATTAAAAGAGTTTAAAAGTTTTGATTTTAAAATTGTTTTTAAGAAATTAAAATCTTTAGGTAATTGGTTCTTTTCGATGTTTTCAAACTATGTTTTTATATTTATATTATTCCAATTACTAACCAATTTTCTAAAAAATCTTCCTGGTAAGGAGATTCTTTCTAATCGGCTTTTTCTTTATTTTCTTTTACTTTTAATAATGAAGCGTTTTATGTTAATTAAAGAAAAGAAAAAATGGATAGATTTGTTTATTGATGGACTTTCGATAATATATTGTAGCTTTCTCTTTTTTTCAGGAAACATCCAAACCCTTGAAAATATATTAAAAACTGCTTTAGTTTTCATGGTTTTAATGAGTTCTACTCGTCAGATTTTAGATTTTTATATTAAGAAAAAAGAGATTAAAAAAGTAAAAGTTAGAGATTTCAAGAAAGGAATGATTATCGTTCGTGACGAAATTCCTTCAGTATTAAAAAAATTAAAAACAAAAGAAGAAAAAGAAAGTTTTAGCTGGATAGATGCTGGTGGTTTAAATGGTAATCAAGTAAAAATTATTAAAAATTTATTTAATAATGACCCCGAATATAGTGTCAGAATTTATAAAACTTTTCCCTTTGCTCCATTCATGCTCTTAGCTGCTATCCTTTTAGTTCTCACTCAAAGCTCTTTTCTTGTTACTATTGACACCCTTTTCAAAGTTTTGTTAAAATGAACTAAAGGTTAAAATAAATTAAAGACCAATAAATTTGTTAAGATAAATTAGTTGTTGTTGAAAATAAAAAAGTAAATTTATGAAAAAATCATTACTCATAACAATCTCAACTATAATTACCATAATTATAGTTAGTATTTTCGCTACTTTGTTGGGTTTTGAAATTCCTTTCTTAACGACAAGTGAAACCTCTTCACCTGTTACTGTTGCAGAACCTACCGTTCCAGAAATACGCTCTGAATATCCAACGAATCTAATTGAGGGCAAAATAACAAAAATTGAGAAAAAAGAATCCAAGACAGAATTTACTATTGAAGCTAGAGTATATAAAATTTTTTTAAATCCCTCCTTTAATACAAAAGCAATAGTTGTTTCGGCAGATAAAAGCACAGAGACATTCATCTATGATATGGGAAAACAGGAAAAAACCCCAACTGATATAGCAAGTTTTCAGATAGATGATCAAGTTTTGATAGGCATAGTCGAATCTAATCGTGATATTATAACAGCAACTTCTTATACCGCCGTAAAAATAGACAAGATGATACTTGAAATAGAAGAGAGTAGCTGAATTCGTTGTAGTATCGTTTTTTCATATCCGTAGTTTTTTACAAGGGTCTATATAATTATAGGTCCATTATTGGTTGTTATTCTGTTAATAAAGAAATTACAGTAAGCTTGTTTCTTCCTGAGTGGGAGGAAATCGCACCATTTTAACGATTTTAATCTTTGACAGAGATTAAAATATCTGTTACTCTTTAAATTAGAAAGATTATTTTTTTAATTTGGATTTGTTAGAATAATTTTATTTGAATTATGTTAAACATCCAATTTACTCAATTATATGAATCAACTTACTCCCCTGGGGATAGGTATACTTTGCCTATCAGCAGGTTCAATTATAGGTTACTACGCTCGTCAATCAATCCTTCAAAGAAGAGCAGGCACGATTGAACAAAAACTCAAGAAAAAAATCTCTCAAACTAAAGAGCAGTCTGACAAAATTTTATCAGACGCTAAAAAGAGTGCTTTTAGGGTTCAAGAAAAAGCCAAAAAAGAAACAGAAATAAGGCGACACGAAGTAATTGAGTCAGGAAGACTTTTGTTAAAAAGAGAGAGTGTTTTAGATGAAAAACTCTCTACTTTTGATTTGGAGAAAAAAGAGTTTCAAGAAAAAGTTAAAAAATTAAAAGAAATAAAAGAAAGTTTAAACGAACTTAAGGAAAAAGCAGTTGAAAAATTAGAAAAAGTTGCTCGATTTTCTCAAAAACAAGCAAAGGAAGAGTTGATTAAAGAGGTAGAGAAAGAATATCAAAAGGAAATGTTAGAGAAAATGCAGAAATTAGAAAGTGGGGGCCGAGAAAAATTTGAAAAAAGAGCTAAAGAGATACTAGCTTTAGCTATTCAAAAATGTGCTTTAAGCCAAGCCCAAGAGGTTACAACTTCTACATTAGCCCTACCTTCAGAAGATATTAAGGGCAGGATTATTGGTAAAGAGGGAAGGAACATTAGAACTTTAGAGAAATTGACCGGAGCCGAAGTAATTATTGATGAAACTCCTGAAATGCTGGTCATTTCTAGTTTTGATCCGATTAGGCGCCAGGTTGCTAAAAAAGCCTTAGAAAAATTAATAGCTGATGGTCGAATTCAGCCAGCCCGGATAGAAAAAGAAGTGGAAAAAGCTAAATCAGAAATTGCTAACCAGATTAAAGAAGCTGGAGAAGTAGCTTGTTATGATACTGGAGTTTTGGGATTAAACCCTAAATTAGTTCGTCTTTTAGGTAGATTGCGCTTTAGAACCAGTTATGGCCAGAATGTTTTACTTCATTCAATTGAAGTGTCTCATTTGGCTTCGGCCTTGGCCTCAGAAATCGGAGCCAACGCTATTATTTGTAAAAAAGCAGGTTTATTACATGATATTGGCAAAGCAGTTGATCATCAGATAGAGGGTTCTCACGTTGATATTGGAATGAAAATTTTAGAAAAATTTGGAACAGAAAAAGAAGTAATTATAGCCATGAAATCGCATCACGAGGAATATCCTTTTGAAACAATTGAATCCACTTTAGTTCAGGTAGCAGATCAGGTTTCAGGAGCTCGGCCCGGTGCCAGAAAAGATAATTTGGAAAGTTATTTAAAAAGATTAGCCGAATTAGAAAACATTGCCATGTCTTTTCCTGGTATACAAAAAGTATATGCAATTCAGGCTGGTCGCGAGATAAGGGTTTTTGTTAAACCCGAACAAATTGATGATCTATCTGCCAAAAAATTAGCTCGAGACATTGCTAAAGGGATTCAAGAAGAATTAAGGTATCCAGGAGAAATTAAAGTAACTGTTATTAGAGAATCTAGGGTAGTTGAATACGCCAAATAGAAAATCCTAAATCCGAAATCCTAATTTCTAAACAAATCCCAAATCCTAAATCTTAATGTTCAAAACAGTTTAGAATTTGGAGAATTGAAAAATTAGAATTTGTTTAGAATTTAATGCTTAGAATTTAAAGAACAGCTTATCAGAGCTGTTCTTTTTATTGAGCGGGTGAAGGGAATCGAACCCTCATCCTTAGGTTGGAAACCTAATATAATAGCCACTATACGACACCCGCATATTAAATTTGATTTAAAACAGTCTCAATCCGAATTTGTCGGGGCACCCAGACTCGAACTGGGATTAAATCCTCCCAAAGGACTCGTGCTAACCATTACACTATGCCCCGTTACCAATCTTTTTCAAAATATCACTTTTTTGGCTTTAGGTCAATTTAAATATTTTTTTCTTTCATTTTTAATATGCTATAATTTATCTAATGAAACTTAAAGAAATTTTAAGACAATTAAATGTTTTTACTCAATGTAAGAAATATGGACTTTCTCTTTGGCAATGCCCTCAGTTTCTATTTTTAGTCATGGGTGTGGTTGTTATGATTACTGCTATTACTACTTATTATATCGGCACTCAATACGTTTGGGATCCAAGATTGGTTGCTTTGATAGTTTTAATAATCAGCACTGTTTTGTTTGTAATTGGTTTCCTAATTTCGCAGAGTTTTGAAAGATTGGCTGAGGCCAATAAAATTAAATCAGAGTTTATTAGTATTGTTTCTCATCAGCTAAGAACTCCGATTTCAAATCTTGGTTGGACAATTGAGCTTTTGATGTCTGGTAAATTGGGTAAGATTGAAGCTAAACAAACCGAATATTTTAAGATTTTAAAAGAAAATATTGTTCGAATGACAGAATTGGTAAAAGATTTATTAATAGTTTCCAGGATTGAGACACAAACCCTGTTTTTAAAAGAAAAAACATTTTACTTATCAGACACGATTAAAAAGCTAATTGTAGCATTTGAACCGACTGCTAAAGCATCAAACATAACAATAAGCTTTGAAAATCAAAAAGATTTACCTCAAGTTATTGCTGATCCTTTTCAAATAAAACAGGTCATAGAAAATCTTTTAGATAATGCTATTCGCTATATAAAAGAAAAAGGCGAAGTAAAGCTAAAACTTAATCTTGAACAGGATAATTTTTATTTTGAAATAAATGATACTGGAGTGGGTATTCCAGAAAAAGACAAAAAATATATTTTCCAAAAGTTTTTTAGAGCAGACAATGTAATGAAATATCAGACCCAAGGATCAGGATTGGGTCTTTATATTGCTAAATCAATTATTAAGAAATCAAAAGGCAAAATAGGGTTTAAAAGCCAAGAAGGCCAAGGGTCGACCTTCTGGTTTACATTACCAATTAAAAAATAATAGATTTTATGAAAAAAATTTTAATTATTGAAGACGAATCAGCTTTGCAAAAAACACTTGGGGAGATATTATCTCAACAAGGATATGAGGTTTTATCTGCTTTAAACGGAGAAGTGGGGTTAAAATTAGCCCAAAGCAAAAAACCTGATTTGATTCTTCTTGATCTAATTTTACCAAAAATTCATGGCTTTGATGTTTTAAAGAAAATAAAAGATAATCCTGAAACAAGAGAAATACCAGTCATTGTTTTGACTAATCTTGAATCAATAGAAGACATTAAAAAAGCAATGGAATTAGGAGCAACCACTTATTTGGTGAAAGCCAATTATTCTTTAGAAGAACTAACAATCAAAATAAACCAAGTTTTTCAGAGCAACTAAAATATGAGAGTCGAACCTCAACAATTAAAAGCTTTTTTGCTTGATGCTGAGTTGGTAACTAAGAATGAGCTTGATAAAGCAGTTAAAAAAGCTAAAAAAACAGGTCAGAAAATTGGAGATGTTTTAGTTTCTGAAGGGCATATTAAGAGCGAAGACCTGATTAAGCTTGAAGCTTATATCTTGGGCATTCCTTTTGTTAATTTAGAAAAAGAAATCGTTGATCTTGAGGTTTTAAAAATTATTCCAGAGCCAATTGCTAAAAATCACAATATTGTAGCTTTTAGAAAAAAAGGAAATAGTCTTGAAATTGCCATGTTAGACCCTGAAGATTTAAGAACAATTGAATTTATTAAAAAAACCACTCCCTTAAGAATTTTACCGAGATTAACCACCACAGAAAGCATTAAAAATGTTCTTAAACAATATCAAAAAAGTTTAGAAGCAGAGTTTGGTGATATTATTAAAAAAGAGGTTGGAGGAATTAAATCTATAAAAGAGGGCGAGAAAAAGAAGTTGCCAGGGAAAGAGAAACAAGAACTAAAAAAAGTTGCTCAAGAAATTCCCATAATAAGAATTGTTGATACTCTTTTAAAGCACGCTATTTTACAAAGGACTTCTGATATTCATATTGAACCCTCAGAAAAAGATGTTATCGTTCGTTATCGCATAGACGGGATTTTAAGAGATGCTATGACTTTACCCAAAGCAGCTGCTTCAGGGATTGTAGCTCGAATTAAAGTTCTTTCTAATCTGAAGCTTGATGAGCATCGCTTACCTCAGGATGGTCGTTTTAAGGTAGAAACAGAAGCTTACAAATATTCAATTAGAGTTTCTATTCTGCCAATTTTTGATGGTGAAAAAATTGTCATGCGTCTTTTAGCAGAAACCAGCAAAGCCCTGACCTTAGAAGGCTTGGGTCTTAGGGGAGACGCTTTAGAAAAAGTTGAAGATGGGCTTAGGAAGCCAGTAGGAATGATTTTGATTACTGGTCCAACTGGGTCTGGAAAAACCACTACCCTTTATGCAATGATGGAAATTTTAAATACTCCAGGAATTAATATTTCTACGGTTGAAGATCCAATTGAATATCGAATGCCTAGAATTAATCAAACCCAAGTTAATGCCAAAATAGGCCTAACTTTTGCTTCAGGTTTAAGGGCATTGGTTAGGCAGGATCCTGATATTATTATGGTTGGAGAGATAAGGGACCAAGAAACAGCTAGTTTAGCCATTAATGCTGCTCTTACTGGACATTTAGTTCTATCAACGCTTCATACCACAGAAGCAGCTGGAGCTATTCCTCGATTGATTGATATGGAAGTTGAGCCTTTTTTGCTTTCCTCAACTCTAAACCTCATTTTAGCTCAAAGATTAGTCAGACGACTTCATGAGGACAAAGAAGCGTATAAACTTAAAGATTCAGATTTAAAAAACTTATCTAAATATTGCGATATAAAAAGGATTCTCGAAATTTTAAAAGAAGAAAAATTAGCAAAATCAAAGGATACTCTAAAAAGCATTAATTTTTATCGTGCGAAAACTTCCAAAAAATGTCCTGAAGGATATAAAGGACGATTAGGTATTTTTGAGGTTTTACCAGTAAATGAGACGATTAAAGAAATGATTGTGAATAAAGAAACATCTGACAAAATTACTATGCAAGCTAAAAAAGAGGGGATGAGAACAATGGTTGAGGATGGATTTATTAAGGCTGCTCAAGGAATAACATCAATTGAGGAGGTGTTGCGTGTTATTGTTGAATAAATGCCAAAATATTTTTATACAGCTAAATCTCTTGAGGGAGAAACAAAAACCGGAGCTTTGTTGGCAAAAGATACTCATGAATTAGCTCAAAACTTAAAGAAAAAAGGTTTAGTTTTGATTGAAGCAATTTCTGAAGATATATCTAAAGGCCCAAAGAAAAAGAGTTTCTCTTTACCATTTCTTGGTAAAGTTTCTTTGGTTGATAAAATGATGGTTACCCGAAACTTGCAAGTAATGGTTGCTTCTGGTCTTCCTTTGGCACGCTGTCTTACTATTTTATCTAATCAGGCAAAAAACAAGAATCTTAAAAAAGCACTTTTAGAAATTAGAGAGGAAATTAATAAGGGACAGGCTTTTTCCCAAGCTTTAGCTGGATATCCTGATATTTTTTCTGAGCTTTTTTATAATATGATAAAAGTTGGAGAAGAATCAGGGACGCTTGAAGATGTTTTAAAAATGTTGTCTTTACAATTAGAAAGAGAACATCAGCTGAAATCAAAGATTCAAGGAGCAATGATTTATCCAGCAGTTGTTATTTCAGCGATGATTGGCATTGGAATTTTAATGTTGATTATGGTTGTACCACAAATTGCCAGTACTTTTGAGGATTTGGGCATTGAACTTCCGGTTGCTACTCAGTTTGTCATTAATCTTGGTGTTTTTATGGCTGAGAAATGGTACTTGGTCATATTATTATTTATTGTTTTTGTTTTAGGCTTTTTATCGTTTGCCAAAACCAAAAGAGGTAAAAAAATTATTGACACAGTTTCTTTAAAGCTTCCTATTATTTCTCCTATTGTCAGAAAATCTAATGCAGCTTCTACTGTTAGAACATTGGGTTCTCTTATCAGCGCTGGTGTTCCAATTGTTAGGTCTTTAGAAATTGTTGCCGGAACCCTTAGTAACATCTATTTTAGGAATGCTATGGCAGAGACAGCCGAGAGAGTTAGGAAAGGAGCTGAACTTTCTAATGTTCTGAAAGATTATGACGATATTTATCCTTCAAGCGTAATTGAAATGATAAAAGTGGGAGAAGAAACTGGTGAAACTTCAAAGATTTTATCTAAACTGGCTGACTATTTTGAAGAAGAAGTAACAGCTGCTACTCAGAATTTAGCTTCAATCATTGAGCCTCTTTTAATGTTAGTTGTTGGGGTTGTAATTGGTTTTTTTGCTATTTCTATGATTCAACCAATGTATTCAATGTTGGAAGGACTTTGATGAATTCAAAAATACAAAACAGCTTTACTCTAACAGAAACCTTGATTGTTTTCGCCATTATTGGAATTTTAGCCCTGATTAGTTTTCCTATTTTGAGAAACTTTGAGCCAACGCTTCAATTAAATGGTATTGTCAGGGACTTTGTTTCTAATCTTCGCCTTACTCAGCAACTTGCTATTTCTGAACAAGTTGAGTATTGTTTTGTTTTACCAGATAACTTTCCTTCTGACAGAGCATATCAAATAATTCAATGCGGAGAGAGTGAATCTTTTAAACAGGGACTGATTCCAGAAGAGATTATTGGGCTTACAATTGTTCCCTCGCTATCTAATAATGAAGTAAGATATAATTCTTATGGGGCGGTAAAAGAAAGTGCTCAAATTACCATAGAAAACGTTCAGAATAAAACAAAAACCATTAATGTAAGACCATCTGGTTTTATAAGAGTAATTGATTAATATGTTTTTAAATAAAAAAGCCATGCCAGCGGACAAGCAGGGATTTACTTTAATAGAGGCGTTAATATCAATCTTTATTTTAACTACTGGAATTTTTGCTGTGTTACAAGCCTTTCCCTTGGGTACTAAAATCTTGGGATCATCTAAAATGGCCACAATAGCCAGTCAACTTGGACAAGCTAAAATTGAAGAACTTATTTCACAATCATATGTGGAAATTTCCTTTGGTATTGTTGAGGCAAAGCATGTTTTAGATTCTCCGTTTAGTTCTTACCAAAGAGAAACAGAAATAATTTGTGTTGATCCTGACTCGAATTTTTCAGAAGTTATTGATTGTGATCCTGATCCAGGAATTAAAAAAATAGAAGTAACTATTTTCTGGAAAACATTTTTTGGATTTTCTGAAAAAAATAATAAAATAATAAGTTTAATTACTAAAAAGTAATTATGAATCGAACTTATTTTCAAAAAGGATTCACCTTAACAGAGCTTTTATTAGTGATTAGTCTTCTTTTAATTATTACTAGTGCAATATCTGGTATTAATTTATTGAGTCAGCGAGCTTATCGGGAAGGTGAATTAGTCGCAGAAATTACTCAAAATGGTCGAGTAATTTTAGAAAGAATGGTAAGAGAAATCCGCCAAACAAAAGAAATTGTTACCGAACTTCCTGAAGAGGAAATTAATCCGTTAGAAGAGATTATGTTTCATGATGGTCATATTCCATCTATAATTGAACAGGATTTAGCCCAAGGAGCAGGGATCAAAACAATATTTCTTGAGTTTGATGCTTCAAGTCAGGACGATTACTATAACAATATGTTTATTAAGATTATTGAAGGGATTGGGTCTGGTCAGACAAGAGAAATTGTTGATTATAATGGAGCAACCAAAGAAGCACAAATAAGGTCTGAGTGGGATACTATTCCCTTAGCTGGTTCAACTTATAAAATAGACAGTTCTTATTATTATATTCGATATTTTAGAGAAGGAATTGATGTTAAGCGACAGGTGGTTGTTTATTATTTTTCTGGTGATTCCAATGTTTATGTATCATGGAACGCTATGCCACCAGCTGGACAGACCATAGAAGATGACATTTTACAGGAACAACTTGTGGGCGAATATGTAACTAATCTTAATTTCTGGGGGTTAAGGGTAATTAATATTTCTATTGTTCTGGAGAAAAAGAATAAAAAAATTGATTTAGAAACTAAAATTTTTACAAGAAATCTTTAATGTTTTTTCAATTTGAAAAAAGAGTTTTTTCCGAAAAAGGAGTAATAATTATTCTTGCTAGCATTACTCTTACTTTATTGTTGCTTTTAAGCTTTTATTTTTTAAATTTTACTGTTTCTGAATTTAAGATATCTGAGAGTCAAGTTAAGGCTACCCAGGTATATTATCTGGCAGAAGCTGGTGTTAATGAGGCTATTTGGAAATTAAAACACGATTCAGGATGGAGCAGTAGTTTTGAAGAAGAACCAGGTTGTAATAATTGGTCAGACAGTTTTTCAAGAAGCAATATTCTATTTCCAAACAGTTCTTATCAGGTTCAAATCCAAAATTCCGATTGTGCGAGGGGTCAGATAATTTCTACTGCTCAATTAAGTCTTGTTGATGGAAGAATAGTTCAAAGAGAGCTCAAAGTAAAAGTTTTTAAAACATTTGGGAATTTAACCCTAGACAGCGTTATTTTTTCTGGTGGAAGTTCTGAAAATGTGACTATTCAATTTAGCAATATAAACATATATAATGGCAATCTTTTTAGTAATAATAATTTAGACATTAAACACTCTAGTACAGTCACTGTAAACGATAATCCTGAAACTGAAGAGGTTTTTGAAGGTAAAGTTTTGGTAGCGAAAAATATTAATGTGGAGCCTAATTCTCTTACTTCTACTGCCACCTGTTCAAAAAATGTTTGCGAAGGCGATTGTGTAGAAGAAGGATGTCCTCCTGGTTCAGCAGATATGCCTGGGATTAATTTTAATTTAGAGGATACTGATTCTTATTATAATAAAGCCCAGACTCTTCAAAGCGGTTTTCAATGTAGTGTTTTATGTAATGGAGTAGAGTGTGCTACAAACTGTATTTACACGCCAGATGATTTTGAAGATCTTTTGTGGCAAGTAGGACAAGGAGGAACTTTAACTTTGAATAATGAAATTACTTATGTAACAGGAATAATTGATCTAAAAGGAGAAAGGAATATTATTATTAATGGGATCTTGATAACTGATAGAACGGTTGATATCGGAGAGCGTTATTGTTGGACAAAGCAAGGTGACAAACATTGTGGATATAATCAAATAACAATTAATGATCTGGGACCTGGAAAACCATCTGGTCTTTTAACGCAAGGTAAGATGAACTTTGGTCCTTATTCTTCTTTTCAGGACATTAATATTACTGGTTTGATTTATGCTTATGATGAGATAAAAATCATAAGCACACCTCAGAATTTCAATATAACAGGAGGCATCTTAGCAAGAAAAATCTCTTTTACTAGTGCCTGGTTACCTGTTAATATTTATTTAGACAATACAATAATATCTGAAGCAGTATGGCGTGGACCAGAGCCTCCGCCAGAGTCAGAGCTAATTTATTCCCCAATAGTAACTATTGAACACTGGGAAGAGACTTATTAATACTTTAATTAAAATGCTTAATTTTCTTAACTTAAAACCTGAATTTTTTGGACTAGACATTTCTGATTTTTCTTTAAAGATTGCTAAAATTAAAAAAGGCAGAGAATTTTTAGAATTGGAATCTTTTGGTGAAATAGAAATAGCGCCTGGAATTATTAAAAAGGGGGAGATTAAAAAACAAGAGGAGCTAACCAAAATTATCCAAAAAGCCATGCTTGAAGTTAATGGAAAAAAGATAAAAACAAAACACGTTATTTGTTCTTTGCCAGAGGAAAAGGCATTTTTACAAGTAGTTAAAATGCCTAAAATGTCTAAACAAGATTTAGGATCTGCTATTCTTTATGAGGCTGAAAATTATATTCCATTACCAATTGAAAAAGTTTATTTAGACTTTCAGATTGTTTCTTTTGCTGATAATGCAAAAGAAATAGAAGTTTTAATTGTTGCCCTTCCCAGACAAAGCGTTGATCTTTATATTTCTTGTCTTAAAAAAGCAGGACTGCAACCATTGTCTTTAGAGATTGAATCTTTGGCTATTGCTCGCGCTTTAATCAAAAATAAAACTTCAGACAAAACTGTTTTGTTAATTGATTTGGGGTTTACGAAAACAGGATTTATTGTTTTTTCTAGAAATTGTGTGAGATTTAGTACCTTTATTCCTGTTTCTTCTCATAGCTTTACGAAGATTATTGCAAAATCTCTTAATGTGGAGGAAAAAGAAGCTGAAAAATTAAAAATTAAACATGGTTTAGGGGGAAAAATTCACTTTACAACTAAACGAAATAAGGCTGAAAAAAAGATAGAACAAGGAAGAGTTTTTGAAGCCTTAATTCCTGCTTTAACCGACCTTTTGCAGCAAATTAAAAACTATATTATTTATTATAAAACCCACCCCTCTTTTAAACATTTTTCAAAGAATCATAAAGGAATAGAAAAGATTTTGCTTTGTGGTGGTGGTGCAAATCTAAAAGGGCTTTCAGAGCTTCTTTCGATTGAATTAAAAATTCCAGTTGAATTAGGAAACCCTTTGATTAATCTTTCGCCGAACGCTAAAAAGAAAATACCTAAAGCCTTTTTGGAAAAATCATTAGCTTATACAACGGCCATTGGTTTAGCTTTAAGAAGTAAAAAACAAGGATAATTATGATTAATCTATTATCTCCAAAGGAAAAACTAGTTTTAATAGAAGAAGAAAATCAGAAACTCATTTTAATTTTAGGAACTATTCTTTTTCTTGCCCTGCTTTGTTTTGCTTTAATTTTACTCTCAATCAAAATTCATATTTCAGGAGAATTAGAAACTCAAAAAATTTTCCTTGAGCAAAAAAAGCTTGATAGTTCTTCAATCCAGGAGATTGAGCAAGAAATTGAGTATCAGAACCTTTCCTTTTTAGAACTTAAAGCTTTTTATGAAAAAGATTTTAGGAAAAGCGAAATTTTAGAAATGGTTTCTCAAAAGCTTCCTTCAAACACTTATTTAACTAATTTCCGCCTTTCAACTGTTATATTAAAAGAGAAAAAAAACGAACTCTCAATTTCTCTTTCTGGGTTTTCTCCTGATAGAGATGTTTTGATGGAATTTCAGAAAAATCTTGAAAGCGAAGACATATTTCAAGAAGTTGACTTTCCTCCTTCTAATTGGGTTAAACCAAATGATATTGATTTTTCAGTCAGTTTTAAGATTCAACTAGAATGAATTTCAAAAATAAAACTCAAATATCTCTAATAATGTTCTGTGTTTTCAATATTGGTATCATTATTTTTTTGATTTATCCTCTTATTTCAGATATTAGAAAAAATTCTCAGGAATTGATTTCTGCTAAAAAAGACCTTATTATGTTTGAAGCAAAAATCAGAAACTTAGAAGAGTTTAACACAATGTATTCAGAGCTTGAGCCAAATTTTAAGAAAGCTTTTAATGTTTTCATTAATCCTAAGGCACCAGTGAGATTTATGGAGTCTTTAGAAAAAATTTCTCAGGATTGTCAACTGCAAACTGAAATTTTTCCTATTAATATTCCAAGTGGTAAAGAATATAAGTGGTCATTTTTGCCACTTAGGATTACTTCAGTCGGATATTTTCCTAATTTTTTGAAATTTCTAAAAAAGATAGAATATAGTCCTTATTTAATTGAAATTGAAAGTTTAAATATCAGTAGATTGACTGAAAAAGAAATCGAATTAAAAGAATTTGAGAATCTTGTATTAGGGGGTATAAAAACCACTCTTACTATAAAAGTTTTTACTCAACAAGAACAATGAAAATACCTAAGGTTAAAACTAAAAATATTAAAGATTTTTCTAAAAAAATACCTAAAAAATTAGCTGTTTATGCTTTTCTAACTTTTTTAGGGATTTTACTGATTTTCTCTATTATTAGTGTTTTTATTTTTTACCAAAACGTTATTTTAGCTCAGAGGAAAGAAATAGAAGTTTCTGAGAGTCCTTTAGGATTTGACAAAATTACTTATCAACAAATTCTAGATATTTGGGAACAAAAAGAGAAAAGGTTTAATGAGTTGGATTCTGAGGAATATCTTAATATTTTTATATCAATTGACTAAATAGTTAATTTGATTTAAAATATTGATTACTTGCCCCTGTAGTTCAACGGATAGAATAGGAACCTTCTAAGTTCTAGATCGAGGTTCGATTCCTCGCAGGGGTACTATATGGTGGCTATGGTGTAGCGGTAACACTGCTCCCTGTGAAGGAGCCGTCGCCGGTTCGAATCCGACTAGCCACCCTGGCTTTACCCGAGACTATTTCTCGGGTTTTAATATTGACAAGGTGAACTTTAATGTTAGAATCAAAACGAACAACATGGCAGATATGAAAGTATTCGTTGTAAGATGGTATCAAGCAACCAAAGGCGGTCCTTGCGGCTACGTTGTAGCCGAAGATGAAGATACTGCTTTTAAAATACTGTTGAACCACATGAAGGGTGAAATCAAGTACACGAAAGAGGACAAGTCAGTCAGCAACTACGTTGCAGGAACAAAATACGTTTGGGTTAAGAGTCCCAACATGGCTTATTTCATCGAAGAAGGAATCGGATGGGTTCTCCTCTAGCCCTTTCCATCATTCAAGCTCAAAAAACGATTCCCTCTCCCTTTTTTCAAGCCAATAACTAAGTTGTTAATTTGAAGAAGTTAAAAAATCGCTATTTAGGCGGTTTTTTGATTAAAAATTAAGCTCAATGATTCCATTTCTTCTTTAATCATATTCCAATCAACGGTTCTGAACGCGTCCTGTATGGGACCCTGGCTTTTCCCGAGAGCATTTCTTGGGTTTTTGCTATAATAAATCAATGGACTTATTACAGGCTCATAAATTAATATATGACTCTTTAGCAGAGGAATATGAAGCGAAGGTCGAAAAACACATTAAGACAACCAGCACGACCATGGATTGGTTTGCGGAATTTATTACTACTGGCAAAAGTGTTTTAGACCTTGGGTGTGGTGTAGGATTGGCCTCCAAGTGTCTTATAGAGAAAGGCTTTGAATTAACTGGCATAGATATCTCCAAAGAAATGCTCAGATTTTATCAAGCTCGTAATCCCTCGGCACATATTATAGAAGATGATTTTATGAAGACAGATTTTAAGCAAAAATTTGACGGGATAGTGGCTTTTGCTTTTATCCATTTATTTCCCAAAAAACAGGCTCTTAAAGTTCTCAGAAAAATTAGTGACATTCTAGCTCCAGGAGGAGTGGCTTTGATTGGGTCTACTGATTCTTCTGTGAGTAAAGAGGGATGGGAAAACAAGGATGATTATTTGGGAAAAAAAATGCGTTTTCGTAAACATTGGCAAAAAGAAGAATTTAGAAAAGCACTTAAGGATATCAATCTTAAAGAAATTGCACTTAATAGAAAGATAGGTGGAGCTGGTAAGATTTGGTTGGATTTTGTAGTTAAGAAAACATAGAATAAAAAATTTAGAATCGTTTGATTCGATTCAACTCAATATAAAACAGGTTCGAACATCGTCTTCTAAACGACCCTGGTTTTGCCCGAGATTATTTCTCGGGTTTTTGGTATAATGGGACAATGAATAAACAGAAGAATTTTACATCAACCATCATAGTTCTAATTATTATTTTTTTAATTGGGGGAATTTTTGTTTTGCAATATTGGTGGATACCCAAGGGGGAGGTTTTACAAGAAGTTATCGAGCCAGAAGAAGTTATCGAAGATGAAACAGATGGTTGGAAGGTTTATAGGAATGAAGAATATGGATTTGAGATAAAATATCCAGAGAGTTGGAGAGTCGCACGAAATATTATAAGTTTTGAACCCAATTTAGTTTTTTGCCCACCTGATTTAATAGACCCAGATCCAGGACTTGGTTGTCAACTAAAAATTGGTGCTACAAAGCTCCAATATGAAAATGGAATGATTTATTTATTTTCTTATGACAACGACTCAAAACCCAATAATCCTAAATATCATTATTTAGGCTCTGTTAGTGGAAAATATTATCATCTTTATTCTGAGGATAATGAGCTGACAGTTAATCAAATGCTTTCTACTTTTAGGTTTTTAGAATAAAACAGGTTCGAACATCGTCCAGCCAGGGACCCTGGCTTTGCCCGAGAATTGTTCTCGGGTTTTAATCGAAAATAACAGAAATAAATAATTATTACTTGACAAGACTTTAATAATATATTATAATGTTATTGAAGAATGATGTCGTTCATAAAAGGTGCGGTTGTCGGGATCTTTCTAATAGTATCTGCATTCTTTTGGGTTCTCGCCATGACCTATGCAGAAACAGAAGCGAGACAAACAAATACAATGTCTGGTGTCCTAGCTGCTCTCATAGCTATAGCAATAATCTTAAGTCAGATGCTAGAAGTTCTCAGAACTCTTATCTAGAACCAGAGAACTAGTTAAGTCCTCATTCCCCCCTTTTTATTTTTCAAACCAATAATTAAATTATTAGTTTGAAGAAGTTAAAAAATCGCTTAATAAGCGGTTTTTTGATTTAACTCAACACAAAACAGGTTCGAACATCGTCTTCTAAACGACCCTGGCTTTTCCCGAGAGCTTATCTCGGGTTTTTATCTTGACAAATTTAGAATTAATATGGCATAATAAAAACAGAAAAAAGGAGGAATTCAAATAAGAATAATAAAATGGTCTTGCGAAGTTTGTGGTAGGAGCGGGCTAGTCGAACATGATGAATTTCAGGACATTAAAAAATCAATACTTGTCAGACTCCAAGAAGATCATCACCAGACTTCTCCAGCATGTAGTAATCCTATAGAAAAGATTCAGATAGCTTTCCTAGAAGGAAGTGCAGCAAAGGAGGCTTATAAGAAGGCGAAAGCTAAAATTGTTGATGAGCTGATAGTCAAGTCTTTACAGGAAGGCTCTCTAAAACTTGCAGTAGGATTAGCTAAAACAGGAGCCTCAAAAGATGTCACAGAGAAAGTAGTGAAAGCTCTCATTGAACAAGGAGAGACTCATCTCGCTAGAAGAGTTGCTAAACTTAACAAAAGAGAACTGAATGACGCAGAGCTTATATCGTTGGTAAAAAATGTAGCGGAAGATGGAAGAATCAATCACGCCTTAAGAGTAGCTCATGGAGCATCCTCAGTGGTTCAGGAAGCATTCTGGAGTTACATAAGGGAAAAACATCCACAGCGAATGATATCAGTAGCCAGAACTCTTGATAGAAAATTAACTCGCAAGGAAATCGATGACTTAATAAAGTTCTTTGAACAAAAAGGCTTGAATGAGGAATACTTTCTCTTCTCAAAAAAGATTCCAAACGAGACAAAAGAGAAGCTACTTGTAATGTTTGAGTGGGGTGTTCCCGATGACACGGCGATAGCAAGGGTTATAAAAGAAAAATTAACCCCTACAGAAATACAATTAATGCTAAAAACTGCCTACGATGAGAAGCGTCCTATGGATGTCTTGCTTCTTCTACACGTCACCCATCAAAAATACAGAAAAATACCTACTAAAGAAATTAGGAAACTAGCCGAGATCATATAAAAATTCAAAAGTTCAACAATGGACTTTTTTTTATTTAATTCAACACAAAACAGGTTCGAACATCGTCTTCTAAACGACCCTAGCTTAGCCCGAGAGCTTTTCTCGGGTTTTAATATTGACAAGATTAATTTTAATGTTAAAATCAAAACGAATGAAAATGAAAGTATTCTCTGTTCATTACAAACAAGCAAATAAGGGTGGGCCAAGGGGATTTGTTGTTGCGGAGAATGAAGACAATGCTCTTGAAAAAATCAGGAACCACTTTCATGGTGAAATCAAACGCTGGGGAGTTCAGGAAAAAGATTCTTTAGGTAAAACGACTTATGCCAAAGAAGAGTTGCCCGAAAGATACGTTTTTATAGAAAACTCTGGTATGTCTTATTTCGTTCGAGAAGAAGATGGATGGGTCATACTTTAAGCCTTCTGTTGCCCAACACCCAAGGTTGAAAAGAATATCAATCCCCTCTCTTTTTTCAAGCCAATAACTAAGTTATTAGTTTGAAGAAGTTAAAAAATCGCCAATCAGGCGGTTTTTTGATTTCTGTAATCTTTAATTGACATAATTTTTGATAATGATAATGTTCTTTACAGAAGAAGTTGTTATTTCAAAAGAGGTGAGAAGTTGGAAATTAGAGAACTTAAATCTGGGCAAGAAGTGTTGATTACAGACAATAACCATGTTTGGCCTGTTAAAATAGACTATGTCGGTGCCGATCAACACATTCATGTATGGTCTCTTGTTAGTGGGAATCGTTTTGTATACAATACTCCAGAAAAGATCACTAAAATAGAACCAATGGAAGGAAAAACAATTCTGGATTCTGTCATATGCGTTACGTGCTTAGAGAAACAAATACTTGTTCCAATAGCCGATTGTGCCGCCTGTAATTGTCTTTGCGGAAAAACAGTAGGAGGGGGTTGTCGCATTAAAATAGTATGCGAAGATCCTAATAAATTAAACAACAACGACAAGAAACCATAAGAGCGTGAGAGGAAAAGCAGTTTTTCCTCTTTTTTATTTTATAATCTCACAAAACAGGTTCGAACATCGTACCGTAGACAACCCTGGCTTATCCCGAGAGCTTATCTCGGGTTTTAATGTTGACAAAACTAACAAACAGATTAGAATCGAACATAGGTAGTTATTTTGACAATAGAAACAGAAATCCATAACTTTTTTGCAGTGACAGTGTCTGGATCTCTTTATGAGGTTACTGATGAAGAAGATGAAAACGGCTATCCAATTGTTAAAAAAATTGTGATGGTTGGAAACTCAAGCAGTAAACCAATAGGATGGAGACCTAAGGGGGGTTCTTATGTCGGGATCGCTCGTGGAGGAATAGTTCTATATAACGAAGATAATCCAAAGCCAGGAAGAGTTCAGCTTCCAGAGAAAGTAAATACCCGCTTCCATCATGGACATACCTCTCCAGTCGTAGCACTATTTCTTAACAAGGAAGATGCAATGACATGCGTATCGTCATTATCCCCATTAGAAAAGGGCGATCCAAGATGGCTAGCTCAAACAAAAGCCGTGATAGACGCCATCGGGAAAGACCACAATGTCTTTATCCCCTCTGAATTCGACTCTGTGCTGCAATCGCCAAGGGAGCAACCAAACCCTCTCCCCATTTTTTCAAGCCAATAACTAGATTATTAGTTTGAAGAAGTTAAAAAATCGCCAATCAGGCGGTTTTTTGATAAAATTAAGACATATGAAAATATATTTTGCAGCCCATTCAACGTCAAAAGACAATGAAACAGAAATTTCCTCTGGATGGAAAGATGTTGAGTTATCAGAGCTAGGCATTCAACAATCCAAAGAATTAGGAGAGAGATTTAAGGATATTAAAATAGACTTAATCTGTTGTTCTGATTTAAAAAGAGCTGTTGATACTATAAAAATAGCTTTTGACGATAAAATACCAGTTATCGTTGACGAAAGACTAAGAGAGTTAAATTACGGCGATTTTAACGGTAAACCAGCCGAGATAGTTGGTCATATGAAGAAAGAAAGAATAAAACAGCCATTTCCTAATGGTGAGAGTTATGAGCAAGCTATGACAAGAGTTCACGAGTTTTACAAAGAATTAAAAGAAAAGCATTCAGAAAAGACAGTTTTAGTAGTTGGTCATCGTGCTACTCAATTTGGCTTAGATACATTGATTGACGGCAAAACCCTTGAAGAGTGTTTAAGTCTACCATTTAAGTGGCAACCGTATTGGGAATACAATTTTTAAATAAAACAGGTTCGAACATCGTACTGTAGACGACCCTGACTTTGCCCGAGAGTTTTTCTCGGGTTTTACTATTGACAATTTTTTAAAAAGATATTAAATAATAATCAGAAGTGAAATAAGCGTGAAAGGAAAAGAAAATAGTCCACTTGACCTTGTTTTAACCAAAGAAGGAAGGGTCATACTAGCCCTTTTACAAAGCAGCGAAGAAGTTTTTCAGGCTGAAATTGCAGAAAAAGCAGGCTTGAGTAAAGCAACGGCCTTTAGAAGTGTCGCAAAATTAGTTGAAAAGGATGTTCTGATCGAAAAGAAAAGGAACAGAATGATCTTCTACACACTTCATGCAGGAGTCAGACAAAGACTCCACGAAACTTTCCAGGTGTTTCTAAGTCTATTAAAGGATGAATCATTGATAGAATCCTATATACTTGAAGGAGATATCGAAAAAGCTGTAAGAGCTGCTGAGAGTGTGGGTAGAGGATTAACCCCCGAAGAACTGAATAGGGTAGTGAAAGCAAGCCAACAATAAAAATTCCCTACTTCGCCCTTTTTTCAAACCAATAACTAAGTTGTTAGTTTGAAGAAGTTAAAAAATCGTCTAATTGGCGGTTTTTTGATTTAACTCAACACAAAACAGGTTCGAACATCGTACCGTAGACGACCCTGACTTTGCCCGAGAGTTTTTCTCGGGCTTGACTTTTTGTAATTTTATTATTAAATAGAGATAGTTAATGAGGCAAAAGAGTTGCCAGTATATGAAATAAATAGAGGAGGGCTCTCAAGTGACGCTCGAGCTCTTAACAAGGAAACAGGAATACTCGTAGAGGCAAAAAACAGACAAGAAGCAATAAAGATATTGGGAGGACACCCTTTTGGCTGTCGCCCCAACCATCCTAACTTCTTTTTTAAAAGGAGCGAATTAGAAAAAAACCCAGCATGGAAACAGGTCGATTATGCATCAATAGATCTAAGCAAGATTGTATTCAGAGCAGCAACAGTCTTTGCATTAGAGGTAATGTCTGGAATCGATTTAAACGTTATTTTTTGGGAAGATCAGGAGTCTCATTATGACGGCGGCCCAATGATATACGTAGAAGATTGGTATGACGCTCCTGAGTTGCTTCAAATCTCGACAAATTATTATTTTTTCCTAAAAAATGTAGGTACCCTCTACAGGAAGAAATCTTGATTCCCACTCCTTTCTCCAAGTCAACAACCCACGTTGTTGCACTTTTTTATTTAATTCAACACAAAACAGGTTCGAACATCGTACCGTAGACGACCCATTAAAAACAAAAAACAGCCTTCAAGGCTGTTTTAAGTTTTATTTTCTTTCTCCCAGTTTTACTTTAAGATCTATTTTCTTGTTTTCTCTTAAAACTTTTAATTTAATTTCCTGACCTATTTTTGTTTTTTGAAGAATATCGGTCAAAGAATTCTTTTCAGTAATTTTTTCTCCATTACATTCTAAAACTATATCATATTCTTCAAGTTTGGCTTTATCAGCAGCTGAACCTTTTACAATAGCTGATTCTCCAAAAGTTTCTCTTACTATTAAAGCTCCATAATCAACTGGTAGCTTGTTTCTTTCAGCTATCATCTTGTTTAAAAGAAGATATCTTACTCCTAAAAAAGGTCTTCTTAATTTGCCATATTTTCTAACTTCTTCTAAGTCCTTTTTAGCGTAATTTATAGGAATAGCAAAACCAATATTTTGAGCCCCCATTACTACAGCTGTATTAATACCTATTACCTTTCCTTCTAAATCAATTAAAGGTCCTCCTGAGTTTCCAGGGTTAATAGCAGCATCAGTTTGAATTAATCCTCTTAATCTTGAGGCTTGGTAATTTAAACCACTATAAGCAGTAATATAACGGCTTAGGCCAGAAACTATTCCAGCGCTCACTGTATCATGGAATTCTCCCAAAGCATTGCCAACAGCAATTACTGTCTGGCCAAGTTCAGTTTTATTAGAGTCACCAAATTCTAAATGAGGGAATTTTTTCCCTTTTATTTTTAAAATAGCAATATCGGTAATTGGATCTCGGGCTAAAACCTTAGCCAGATATTTTTCATTAGAACTTATCACAACAGTATAATCTGCTTCTCTATCACTAACAACATGATTGCAGGTAAAAACAATACCATCAGGAGAAATAATAAAACCAGAACCTCCTCCTATTTTTGTTTTTTCCTTACCTTTTTGAACTTTGGGGATGGCGATTCTTTCTCCTCCTATTGGAAAGAAATAAAATCCACCTATTTTGGGTAAATCTCTGGTAATAACAATAGTTATTACTGCAGGACAAACTCTTTTAACTATTTTAGTAATAGATAATTCATTTTTCATATGATATTATTGTATCATAAAATTTATTGCCAACCAAAGAAAAAGATGCTAATTTTAAGTATAATTAAGCTTAAAAAATACATCTGCCCCTGTAGCTCAACGGATAGAGCCCAGGTTTCCTAAACCTGTGATATAGGTTCGATTCCTGTCAGGGGTACAATGGGCCCGTAGCTCAATTGGCAGTAGCGCTACAATGGCATTGTAGAGGTTAGGGGTTCAACTCCCCTCGGGTCCACCAAAAATATGCAGGAAAAGAAAATAGCAGTAATAGGTGTTGGAGGAAGAACTGGTACAATGTTTTGTTTTGAACTAAAAGAGGTTGCCAATGTTTTAGGTGTTGGCCAGGAAATTGAAAAACAATTATTGGTTGAAAGAAAAAAAGAACGAGTAAAGAACCTTGATGTAAGAATGGTTTCAGGTTCACAATGGTCTTTAAATGATTTTAGCCCAGACATTATTTTCTTGGCTATTAAAAATCCTGTTGACCAAGCGATTAAATACTATTATCAGAGAATGAAAGAAAAGGGTATTTTTCCTACTTTAATTCTTTCCCAAAATGGAGTAACTGCAATTTCTGATAGCATTTCTGTTTTAAAAGAAATCTTTGGTTCTGATTATGAAAAGATTAGAATAGTGAAATTGAGTCTTTTTAATCCGATAGACAGAAAACAACAAAAAACTGAAATTATTGTTAATTATTCTTTACCCATTAGGATAAGTTTTGGAAAAGTATCAGGCCCAGGCAATTTAAAAGATATTCAATTATTGTTTAAAAATGCAGGATTTGAAACCACAGAATTTTCTCGTGATAGAATAAAAAATATGGAGTTTTCTAAGCTTTTTTTCAATCTAATTGGAATGGCTTCAGCTACCAAGGGATTGTCAATAGAACAAGGATTTAAGGATCGAGAATCTTTTAAAGAAGAGATAGAGGTCTTAAAAGAGTATATCAGAGTGGTAAAGAGTTCAGCTAATTCTTTTGTTAACTTTCCTCATTATCCAGTTAAGCTATTTACTCTTTTAATCGAAATTTTGCCCACCAAACTGCTTTTACTTTTTAGAAAAAATATTGCTAGAATAATTACTAAAGGAAGAGAGGGTAAGCCTAAAGATTTGACTGAGATTAAATATTATAATGGATTTGTGGTAGATTTAGGAGAGAAGCTTGGTATTCCAACTCCAATTAATCAAAAGGTTGTAAATAGAGTTTTAAAATAAGGTCTTGGGAGGAGTGTTCCGAATTTGGTTAAGGAACCGCTCTCGAAAAGCGGTGAGCGAAAGCTCGTACAGGTTCGAGTCCTGTCTCCTCCGCTATTTTAAAATTAAAATAAATATATGTTTAATTTCTTAAAGAAAAATAAAAAAGAACCCAAAAACCTTAAAGAAGTTTTGGGTGTTTTAAAAAATTTAGAAGAAAGATTAAAAAAAACAGATAAAAAGTTGCAAATTCTTGAAAAAAATAGTAAATTCTTTTTACAAAGGGTAGGTATCATTCGCTTTAATCCTTTTCCAGAAGTTGGAAGTAACCAGAGCTTTTCTATTGCATTATTAGATAATAATAATGATGGAGTGGTTATTACCAGTCTTTACAGTAGAGAAGGGAACAGGGTTTATGGAAAACCAATTAAAAACGGAATTTCTCAATACTCTTTGTCTAAAGAAGAAATAAGGGCTATTGAAAAAGCTAAAAATCAAGATGACAAAAAAAACTCAAAAAAACATAATGAATCGGCCTCCAGTAGTAGTGGTTCTGGGGCACATTGATCATGGCAAAACTTCGATTTTAGATCATATCAGGAAAAGCCATGTTCAAGAAAAAGAAGCAGGAGGCATTACTCAACATATTGGAGCCTATCAAATTGGAGAAGGTGATAAAAAGATCACCTTTATTGATACGCCTGGACACGAGGCTTTTTCAGCTATACGTTCTAGGGGGGCTAAAGTAGCTGATATAGCTATTTTAGTGATTGATGCTGTAGAGGGAATTAAAACTCAAACCAAGGAAGCCATTTCCCATATCAAAGAATCAGGCATTCCTTTTATTGTTGCTTTTAATAAAATTGATAAGTTTGGATCTGATCCGAACAAAGTAAAACAAGATTTGATTAAACAAGACATTACGGTTGAAGATTTGGGGGGACAGGTTCCTTCAGTCTCAGTTTCAGCCAAAACTGGACAAGGCATTCCAGATCTTTTAGATTTAATCCTTTTAGTTGCTGAAATGGAAGATTTGAAAGCAGATTTTTCAGGATTAGCCAAGGGCGTAGTGATTGAAGCCTTTTTAGACAGCAAAAAAGGACCAGTGGCTACTATACTTTTAAATAAAGGGATTTTAAGGGAAGGTGATATTGTGGCTACTCCATCTACTTTTGGTAAAATCAAAAAATTAGAAGATTTTCAAGGAAAGGAAATTTCAAAAGCTGAACCATACTGCCCAGCTATTTTATTAGGATTAGATCAAGCTCCCAAGGTTGGTCAGCAAATTCAATCTTTCGAAGATTTAGAAACAGCCAAGAGTCATTTTAAAGAAAAAGAAAAACAAGAATTAAAAAAATCTCCAGAGATTTCAGCCGAACAAAAAGTTTTAAACTTAATTATTAAGGCTGATGTTGAAGGTTCAATTGAAGCAATTGAACAAATGTTTAAAGCTCTTCCTCAAGATAAAATTGTTTTAAGGGTTCTCAAATCTGGAATTGGAGAAATTAATGAAAATGATTTTAAGTTAGCTAAAAGCTTCAAAGCTTTAATTATTGGTTTTAGAGTTAAAATGAGCCAAACAGCTCAAATCTTATCTAAAAGAGAAAAAACGAAAGTAATTAAAGTTGAGATAATTTATGAATTAGTAGAGCAAATAAGGGCTGTTATGGAAAGAAGATTAAGATCAAAAACCATTAGAACAGATTTAGGTAAAGTTAAAGTTTTGGTAGTTTTTATGACAGAAAAAAGTCGTCAGATTGTTGGTGGAAAAGTT
>SDBS01001318.1_pt1 | contig 25141 bp, 21 predicted proteins | sample 2277091 | NCBI WGS metagenome assembly SDBS01 (sample SAMN10404972, study PRJNA504765) | marine sediment metagenome | isolation source: marine sediment core GS10_PC15, 163 cmbsf | place: Arctic Ocean: Southern Knipovich Ridge | collected 2010
AGCTTCAACATTAGACATAAAATTAATATGGATAAGCTTATTGAAAAGGGAGAGAAGCTACCTTCCGCTGCAAAAGTGTTGGCTGTCAGTTCATATACGCAATTAATAGATAAATATTCTATTATGGAGAAAATAAAGCCAGAACATTGGGATTTTATCCTTTTTATTGCGGGCATTTTTGTGGCAGTTTCTCAATTCAATCATGAAAACATCCCCGAACAGCATAAAGATGCCATACTTGATACAGTGACAAACGCTGGAATTGAAATATATCCAGACTTTATATATACTGGATATGCAGGACCAATTGGCTTTGTAGGATTTTTAAAAGCTGGATCCTTGGGATCTACTTCAACATAAGTAAGAACAGTAATAAAAAATTTTTCATCATCAAGACCTATTCTCATCAATTCCTCATCTAAGGTAGATTCAATCATATAACCAATTTGGCCTTGAGTTTCAGCTACTAAGATTTGTAAAGGTCTTTTTGAAACAGCCATACTTGCTTCTTGTTGTAGTAAGAGATTTCCTACTTGCGGGCCATTACCAAAAGTTATTATTATATTATAATCTCTTGCTAACTCCGCGATCTGGCTAATTGGAACTCTTAAATTGCGAAATTGTTCTTCAGTAGTACCCTCTTCACCAAACTTTATTAATGCATTTCCACCTAGTGCTATAATTAATGTTTTCAAAAAAATCCCTCTAATATTAAGATAAGTAATACATAGAAAAAATAATAATATCTAACTTATTATTTAAAATTTATCACGTAGGAATAGCATAATGGCTTTTTGAATGTGTAATCTATTTTCGGCTTGATCAAATACTACAGATTGAGGTCCATCAATTACATCTGCAGTTTGTTCATATTCTCTCATTGCGGGTAAGCAATTCATAAAAATAGCATCTGAATTTGCAGCGCCCATAATTGATGATGTAACTTGATAGGGCATAAAAGCTTTTTTCCGTTCTTCTTCTTGGTCTTGTGGTATCCCGTAACTCATCCAACTGTCGGTATATATCACATCTGATTCTTGAGCAGCATCTTTAACATCATGAACAACTCTTATACTGGCACCAGTTTTTTTGGAGATATCTGAAGCCTCATCTATCACAATTTGCTCAGGAGAAAATTTAGGATTATTTGGACATGCTACATCCATCTTTAAACCAAAAATTGCTGCCATTCTCATGAGATCATATGTTACATTATTATGAGCATCACCAAAATAAGAAATTTTCAAGTTATTTAGCCTATCTTTTTTTTCTTTAATAGTTTGAAAATCACCAAGAATTTGACAAGGGTGTGCATAATCATCAAGCATGTTTATAATTGGAACATCTGAGTATTTAGCTAGATCCCAGATATCTTTACGTTTGAAAACACGAGCAGCTATAATGTTAACAAATCTTGAAGCAACTTTTGCAGTATCATGGATGTTTTCCTTCTTTCCAAAAGGAGAATCTTTTATCGAATAAAATATCGCATGTCCACCTAATTGTTGCATTCCAGTTTCAAAAGAAATTCGTGTTCTTAAAGATGGTTTTTCAAAGAACATTAAAAGAGTTTCTCCTTTTAAGGTAGTATTATATTTTTCAGAATTTTTTTTAACTTCTATTGACTTATTAATAACTTTTTCACATTCTTCTTTTGAAAAATCTGAGACTTTTAATAGATGTTTAACCATTTTTAACTACTCTTTTTAAATTTTTGATGATGATTAAATAACAAAAAGTATGATTAGATTTAAATCAAATATGATTATTTATCAAAATATATTTTGTAATGAATTTTTATTTCAAATCTTCTTCTACATAAAAATTCCGAGAACATGAAAGAGTGTTTAAAATCTCTTTATCTTTAAAGGTTGTTTTTTCAGTTAAAAGGCGACATAGAAGTTCTCCTAAACCTGGTCCCAACATAAAACCTTGACCACACATTCCGACAGCATTTATATATCCTTCTAATACATCAACTTTTCCAATAATGGGATGTCCATCAGGAGTCATAGGATATAATCCCCGCCAAGTACGTCTAACTTTTATATTGCGTAATCGTGGCAGAATTTGTATCATTCTTTTTGAAATTTGAGGTAAAAATGAACTAGTTTCTAGTCTATCTGTTCCTAGAATATTTGGATTAGGCGTTAAACAAAATAAAATCTTTCCTTCTTTATTTTGGTAGAAGTAATAGTTCTTAGAATCCCCAAATTTAATATCCATGCATGGGCTAATATCTACAACCATTGTGGAAAAAAACTTCTTTACTGGTTCTGTAATTCCTGCTTCATGAGATTCAGGTTCTACTGGTGTATGAACACCTACCATATTCCCAATATCTTTAGCATGAGCTCCGGCAGCATTGATAACAAATTTGGTTTTATACTTTCCCTTTTTACTCTTAATACCAATTACTTTATTCTTTTTAGTTGTTATATCTACAATTTTCTCATTAAAATGATATTCTGCACCTAAGTCTTTTGAAAGTCGATAAAAAGAATGTAGAGCTAATAAAGGCGATGCATTACCATCTTCTGGACTATAAGTTCCTCCTAATAGTCCATCACTGTTAACTCCAGGGATAATTTCTTTAATTTTTTCAGCATCTACATAATTAATATTCAAGCCATAGCTTTTTTGTATTTTAACAGTTTTTTTTAATAATTTTTTATTATCTTCCGTAAAAGCTAAGAAAGTATAACCTCCTCTAATAAACCAGATATCAACACCATATTTTTCTTCCCAATTAGAGAATATCTCTAATGATCTTTGACAAAGCCAAATTTTTCCTTTATGGGAATGAGTTGCTCTGATACCTCCTATCGCATGTTTATTATCACCCTGAGCGACTGATGGTAATGAATCAACAACTAATGTTTTTAATCCCGCATTTGCCATACTTAAAGCAGTAGGAACACCAACACTACCAGCACCGATTATTATGACATCGTACTCGACCATAATATTATGGTTCCTCCACATCTTTAACATTAGCGAGAATTCCCATTGAAACTTCAAAAAAAAGTGGACGTTTGGTACCTGGTATAATTTCATTTAAAGGTATGCCTTCTTCTTTAAATATTCGATTAATTAGTGGAATGCATGTTTTCCCTCCACATGCTCCCATTCCAACCTTGGTTAAAGCTTTCAATTCATTAAAGTCTTTTATTCCTGAATGAATCCATTTACGTATCTCTCCAACTGAAACACGCTCACATCTGCATACAATTATATCATCTTCTGTTAATGATTTTTGAAATAATTCAGTAGGCTCATAATATCTACTTTTAAATAATTTCACAGCAACAGCCTGTTTTCCTACCTCTGATGGTAATTTAATTGTTACAAGTTGAGTCTTAGGAAATTCTTTCAAAATCCGTGATCTATATACTTCAAATTCTCCTAATTCTTTTTCATTACTTACAACATTTATAATCTCACTATTTTTTAATATTTCATCGGTAAGTTCAAGTGGGAAGGTAACTAATGGATTATCTTTATCCTTTCTATAATCAATTATAACAACCGCTAATCCAGGACATATTGCGATGCATTTTCCACATCCAAGACAATCTTGTTCACCTTTAAAATATGGTAGTTGGGTGATTAAATCTTCTACAGTTTCAATCTGTTCTTGAGGACAAACTGATGTACAGGGATTACAAGGAATTTCTTGATTACAGTAAAAAACAGGGAAAATTCCTTCTTCTCGAAATGAAATTTCTGTTTTAACAGGATGAGGAGGCTTTTTTTTCATTATAGAAGCAAATTCTTGAACTTTTTCGATATTTTCTGAAAATTTGATTCCAATTTCTTTTAATATCTTAAATGCTTCAATTCTACCTGTAAAAATAGCAGCAGAAGCTTCTGCTATTTCTTGAGCATCACCAGCTATCCAAACTTTGAATCCAAATTCTTTTGCCTTATGATAAAATTCGGCAACAGGGTTTAAACCTACCGCAATTAAAATCGTGTCACAGCCAAAAGTTTTTTCAGTTCCAGAAACAATATTACCATCCTTATCAAGTTGCCCAATTGTTATGGATTCTACATTAATATCTCCATTTGCGGATTTAATAGTATGATTTGTATAAATTGGAACTCCTAATCTTCTAAGTTTGTTTTCATGTACTTTATATCCACCACATTGAGATAGTGCTTCAATCAAACCAATAACTTCTATTCCTGCTTGAATTGCATGATATCCAGCAATTAGCCCTACGTTTCCACCACCAACAATAAAAATTTTTTCAGCAGGTTTGATTAAATCACGGTTAACCAAAGTTTGAAAAGCTCCAGCCCCATAAATCCCTGGAAGTGTATTACCATGGAAAACTAGCATTTTCTCCCTAGCGCCAGTAGCTATTAAAAGATATTTTGGCTGTATTAGAATATATTCAACATTATTTCTTAAAATTCCAATCAAACCATCGCTGAATATAGCTACACACACGTTATTTAACCAAATTTTAACATTTGATTTAGATTGCACAGCATCGCCAAGGATGTTTGCAATTTCAATTCCACGTTTACCTGCATATACATCTTCTTGTGAACCAAAGAACTTATGGGTTTGAAGTACTAATTTTCCACCAAGGCGATCTTTATCATCAATTAAAATTATGTTTAGGTTATTTTCTCCTAAAATTTTAGCAGCTGAAAGTCCTGCTGGTCCCGCACCTATTATAAGCACTTCTGTAGTAACAATCTTCGAATCTCTTACTTTAACGGGATTATCAATAGCAGGCAACTCTGGTAACCCATTACAGCTTTCTATAATCATCCCTTCTTTAAGCTGTGTCATACAAGCTTTGACAGGAACACCATTAACAATTACATTACATTGTGAACACTGTCCATTATTGCAAAAAATACCCTGAGGACTCATATCTTTAGCGTGATGACCAAAAATCTTGATTTTATTGAGAAAAAGCGCGGAAGATATAGCAATATCTTCAAATCCTGTTAATTTAATTCTGTCAAAAATAAAATTAATCTGCTTTCTTTTTGGTATTTCCAAAATTGGATGTTGATTTATACCTTCCATTTGGAATCTTCAATTTTTTGTTTAAAAAATAAAAAAAATAGTTATTGATACATATCAAATGAACCTTTATCCTTTTTATCAGTATCTTCTTTCTTTTTCATGAAATCCTTTAATAACTTGCTACCTGTTTCATCTTGTTTAAGGATAAGTTGAGTAAGTACATTTTGTTTTCTTTGAAGCTCAAGTAGACTATTAGCAATATGATTCATTAACTCAAATTGCAGTTGGCACATATTTTTTTTTTCTTCCTCATCACATTCCTCACATTGTTCAGCGCATGAACGCCAGTCTTGAAAAAATAGATCGATATTAATATCATCAACAGAAAGTAAATTATGTTCACATTTCTCACAATTTTTTTCTGCTTTAATATTTAGTTCTTGTATCAATTTTTTGATAGTTTGCATTAATTGCCATTTTTCTTTATCACTAATTTCCCTAAATTCCTTCTCAGTTATACCTATTATTTCTTCAGCCATTTAAATTTACCTCTATAGTATAAATTAAATATAAAAAGTATTATAAATATAGCTGTTAAGGGAAATAATTTAACTTTTATCAAAAAAACACATCCTTAAAACAAAAAAATTTCCTTTTCAAAGAAAAAATGATATTTAACAATATTTCAGTGTTTGTTATTTATTGAAGAGGTTTAATTATAGATATAACGTCATCATCATCTATTCCTAACTCTCTCACTTTTTCAATTGTTGGACAACCATTTTGAGTCCAACCTCGTTCTTTATATACAGCATCTTGAAGTTTTGAATATTGGTCTTCTCTATATTTTCTTAAGATTTGTATTTTTTCTTCAATTGTTTTACTATTTACATCAATTTTTAAAATTTCTCTTAATTGATCATCATATCTATCTTTCCTACTTTCATACTCAATTTTGGTTACGGGTCCCATTGCTCTATATGGCAAATTAGAATCGTGTTCTCTTAATCCCTTTCCCTGACGTATATTGAAGATTCTCTGAAAAGTATAAACTCTTTCAGACATTCTAACTAGATCGTCTGGTGTTGATATTATACCTGTTACAGCTGAAAAATATTTAGCATACCATTCAACGTGTTTGGGAATCTTAGCTCTCATTAATTCTCCTGTTTTTTCATCTCTAATAGGATTTTCCATATTATCAGGAGGAACTACGTCATTCCAGGGTAATTTACATAATCCTAATAAAGAAAATACTGTCCTCCAATAAGGGAACCACTTTAATGCCTTTGCTTTATCTTCTAGAGATGGCATCGTATTCCTTACCATATCTTCAAATATCAACCATGCTTCATCATGTTGAGGTCCTTTTAAAGCTAATCCATACCCCCCTTGTTGAGCAAGTGATTCTTTGGTCATATACTCAGAGAATTCTAATCCTTTATGCTCCATTCCAATATCTTGTAAGAAAAATTGATCTATTCCATATTTATCAGCAAAAATTTCTTTCATTTTCCGAATACCTTGTCCTACAATAACGCTAAAACCGGTTCCTTGTGCCATTTGATGGATTAATTCTAAGGCTGCTCCAGCATTCCCAAAGTTGAGTTCAAGTCCTCCAGTTATTTCCTTATTTATAATTCCTTCTTCAAAGCATTCCATGACAAATGCTATACCAGTTCCTACTGAAATTGTATCTAAACCATAAGTATCACAGTAGAAGTTAGCTTCTAATACCCATTCTGGGTCCCATACCCCCCAGTTGGAACCGCAACCCGCAATTGTTTCATATTCAGGACCATCTACAATTACCTTTTGACCTTTAAAGGGACCAGTCTTTACTAGATATCCCTCAGAATAATGTGAACAACTCATAGTACAACCAATCCAGCATCCATCAGTACCCTCTTTACCTGAATACACTTTACGCATGTTTTCTCGATTGAAAGCAATATTTTTGTCTTTTATTTCTTTGTGAGATCCAAATCTAAAATTTTCTGTTGGGAGGAGGTCTACAACATTCATTATATCCGGAAGATACCCTGTTCCAACTCTTCGCATTTCAAATTGTTTTGGATCATTTTCTATAATTTCTTTACTATGATTTTTTCCCAATTCTCGTGCAACTTCTAAATTTGCTGGATTATTTGAGTTTATTGTTACTTTTGGAGCACGGCAGACAATAGCTTTGATTTTTTTATTACTAAAAACAGTCCCTATGCCCCCTCGACCTGCTTGTTTGCAAGAAGCATGCTTTCGTGTTGGAACATACCAGGAAAAATTAAGCATCCCCCACTTAGAATGTTTTGCCGCAGGACCAGTACTAACAACAGAAATTTGACGTTTTTCTGAATCATCTTTAGCATAATTTTCAGTTAATTGTTGAGTAAGTTCATGTGAATATTCAGATAGCCCGTTATTTTCTTTTAATTCCTTAATTTGAATTAATCCTTCTACCCCATCAATATAAATTATTATTTCATTTTGAGCTTTCCCCTGAATTTCAAGTGCATCAAATCCAGAAAATTTTAGAAAGGGGCCAAAATATCCCCCAACATTACTATCAACAATTATTCCTGTTAAAGGAGAAATTGTAGTAACTATTGATTTCCCTGACCCTGGATAAAATATGCTCCCTCCTAATGGACCAGAAGAAATACAGATTTCATTCTCAGGATCATCCCATTTTACCTTTTTATTTTTTGGAAGAGAGTTCCACATGAGCCATAAATCAAAACCTTTTCCACCGATGAATTTTTCTTTCATTTCATCTATAACTGGTTTTATTGCTATTTCATTTTTTGAAAGATTTATGTATAATGTTCGATTTGCATAGCCTTTTTGAACTTCTTGAATTTCATACTTTTTTTCTGCTAAAATCAAAAACCTCACTCCAATAAAAATTATTAATTTGATTAAGAAAAATTAAATAATATTTTGATAAAAAATATTGTTACCTTAAAACTAATCGGAATGCAATTATTTTTTCAAATGCTTTTCAATGAATTTATCTAAAACATCTTCAATAGTTGGACTTTCAATAGCTTCTATATCATAGCTAACTCTCACTATTGGTTTATTAATATTAACTAGTTTAGCAAGATCTATTGGGCTTCCATCAATAATTATATCACATTGAGAATTATTAAGGGTGAGCTCTAAATCCTTTAGTTGTTGTTCATTATATCCCATTGCTGGAACAATATTTGCGATATGTGGGAATTCTTTAAACATATCTAACAATGAGCCTACAAGATATGGTCTTGGATCAATAATTTTTGCTCCATTGTTTATTGCAGCTAAATAACCGGCACCATATGATAATTCTCCATGTGTTAATGTAGGACCATCTTCTACAACTATTACTTGTTTGTCCTTTAAGTCATAATTACCTTCAACTGTTACTCGTGAATTGGTATAAATTTGTATAGCTTTTGGATTTAAACTATTCAAATTGTTTTTAACGATTTGAACATCTTCAGTTTTCGCACTATTCATTTTATTGATCACGAAAGCATCAGCATATCGAGCATTTACTTCTCCCGGATGATATTTAAGTTCATGCCCTGGTCTTAAAGGATCTACTACAATAAAGAGCAAATCAGGAATATAAAAAGAAATTTCGTTATTACCGCCATCAAAAATAATCACTTCTGCTTCCATTTCAGCTTCTCTGATAATTTTTTCATAATCAACTCCAGAATAGATAACTAAGCCCTGTTCGATGTAAGGTTCATATTCCTCTCGCTCCTCAATTGTACAATTATATTTCTCCAAATCTTCGTATTTTGCAAATCGCATGACATTTTGTTGTACTAAATCACCATATGGCATAGGTTCCCGTATTGCTACAACTTTATATCCCTTACTCTTTAAATATCTATATGTAGCTCGAGAAACTTGACTTTTTCCACATCCAGTTCTAACAGCACAAACAGCAACAATTGGTTTTTTTGATTTTATTTGAGTAAATTTCCCTGAAATTAATCGGTAATTAGCACCAGCAGCCAGAGCTCGGGATGCTTTATGCATAACTTCTTCATGTGAAATATCTGAATAAGCAAAAACGGCCTCATAAACTTCTTTTTCTTTAATTATTTCTTCTAGCAATTGCTCAGATACTATGGGAATTCCGTTGGGATATTGCTTTCCTGCAAGTTCACTGGGATATATCCTTTCGGTTTTTTCTATCGTGCCTACATTTTGCTCTCCTGCGATAGTAAAAGCTACAACATCATATTCTTCGTTATCTCTGAAGACGGTGTTGAATACATGGAAATCGTATCCTAATGCTCCTATAATAACAACTTTCTTTTTTTTCATTGATAGAAACCTTTCTAATTGTATTCTTTAAATTAATTATAATAATTAATATGGGATTTGTAATAATAGTTATTAATAGTATTATGGGAATGACAACCCACTAGCAAATCCCAAAGTGATTTGTTTTCTTGTAGTTTCAAAAGTTTTTCTAATATAAAAAAATTGATTTTTGAATATCAATTGGAATTTTCAAAAGAAATACCTTCTCCACCTTCAAAGAATTATCAATTTATTAAATTTTCAAGGTCCGCTTATATCAGGATCATTTAATTTCTTATACATGTATCGTAAAAGAAAAAAGGAGAATGCTTAAAAAAAGTTAATTAAAGTTGTTCTGATAATTTTTTTTGTGTTTTTGGGAAGTAGAAGAGTCCTAAGAAAAAGAAGACAAAAACAACCAACATTATGATATTTCCAATTACTTCAAGCATGTCTAATTGTATTATTCCATAAATCGTTCTAATTGTAAAAACTACAACCCATAAGAAATTTCCAATGATTAAAGAGGTCAATCCTCCTCTATTACGCTCTGTTCTTAAATGTGTCTTATAAAACAGCACTGTTAAACTGATATAAACCACAAAGCCATACATTGTCATGATCATATATGTAGAAAGGATTAATTGAGATTCTTCAGGTGCAACAACATTATAATTAAAAGGAAGTAAGATCCACACCATAATGAAGACACCCGTTATAATCGCAATGATTTTTATGTTTTTTTTTAGTTCAGAGAATTGTTCATAGAATAACATTGCCATGATCATACCGAGGACTATGAAAAAATTAGCAAGCATGGCTACATTGTGATGGAATTGTTGTTTGTTAGTAAGGACAATGGATAGATGTCCTAGAAAATATAACATTAGAGCAGCTACGTAGCTACAAAAGTTTAAGGCTAAAAAAAGTGCGGCTTTGTGACGATATTTTTTGTAACTGATAAAAGTGTGCGTCGTGAAGAATAAGACTACAATCAACATCACAAAAATTAAAATAACAGATGCTAGGTGCACGTTTTGTAAATAGCTTAATTTGTATTATCAAAATAAATCCAAACCTTTTAGAAAATTTAGTAGAATTTAAGAATATGTTATGTGATATCTCTTATAAAATTTACTTAAAATCAAGTGCAAGATATGATTACTGTTTATAACATAATTCAAACCGAAACTTTTAGTAAAAAGTGTAATGCTTTATTGCATTATTTCTTTACTTAAGTTAGATAAATCAATACACACATCCCAAAGTTGTTTCGCAATAGATTCATCATATGTTACATCTTTAGATTTTACTTCTTTTTTGTTCTCAAAAAATTTGCCACTTATTTTTCCCACCTCTGGTGAGGATGCTAGATATAATGAGGTTTCTGCTCCTTTTTCAGGTTTTTTAAAAAATTTCATTACATTTCTAGAAATAATGCCACTTATGCCTTTGAGATTTTTTGCAATATTAGTACTTGCACCACCGGGATGTAGACAGTTAAATGTAATACCGTTATCATTGAAACGTCTTGCAAATTCATAGGTTAAGGTTATAATTGCTGATTTTGATTGACCATAACTTTGCATGAAACTGAAATGTTTTTCACCTTGGAGATTATCAAATTCTATCTTTCTACTCTGCATTTTCGATGCGACATTTATAACTCGCGCAGGAGCACTGGATTGCAAAATATCTAACAATAAATGAGTTAACAAAAAAGGTGCTAAAGTATTTACAGCAAATGTCATTTCTAATCCATCTATCGTTACATTTCGCCTATTGTAATTCACTCCTGCGTTATTGATTAATATATGTAACTTGTCATATTTTTGTTTAAAATCTTTAACAAACTGTCTAATTGATTCTTGTGAAGCAAGATCAGCTATAATTAATTCGACTGAATTATTGTCACTTACAGAGACAATATCTTGTAATGCTTCTTCACCACGCGCTTTATCACGGCAAAGTATTACCAAAGTAGCTTGATTTTTGGCTAAACCCATCGCAGTTGCTTTTCCAATGCCAGAATTTGCGCCTGTTACAATACATACATTTCCTTCCATGCTATCTATCATGATAAACTAACCCATCAAATATCATGTGGAGAAATGTAATAAAATATTTATTAGTTATGAATAGCTTAAAGTTCAATTTCAAAGAATTAATTCCTAAGACTAATTTTAGAAATTAATTTTCCTCTACTATTAACTATAATTATGGAAATAAGATTTATTTATAGAATTAGAAACTGTTTTATAATAAAAAAAAATTAAAAAAAGTTTGTTATTTAAAATATCTTTTTATATTATTTACTATATTCTTTAAAGCGATTTTCTAAATTTGGGTCTTGTAGCGTGTCCATAATATACTTACCAAATTCATTGCCCGTAGTTCCTGTATCCCGACCTGTTATTGTTAGCTTTTTCTCATATGTAGCGCATATTTCAAGAGCCATTTCAAGTTTATGTGATTTTTCCGTAAACCCAATATGATTCAGAAGAATAGCAGCTGCTTTTATTATACTTGAAGGATCAGCATATTGCGCTCGGCCATCTTCAACCATTCTTGGTGCGCTTCCGTGAATAGCTTCAAACATTGAATATGTCTTCCCAATATTTGCTGAACCGGCGGTTCCTACACCTCCTTGAATCTGGGCAGCTTCGTCTGTGATGATATCCCCATAAAGATTTGGTGCTACAAATACTCTAAATTGACTCTGTCTAGCTGGATCAACCAACTTTGCCGCCATTATATCAATATACCAATCATCCCATTCAACTTCGGGGTATTCCTTTGCTATTTCTTCAGCCTTGGCAAGAAATTTCCCATCAGTAGCTTTTACAACATTTGCTTTAGTCACAACTGTTACTCTGTTTATGCTATTCTTTTTGGCATAATCAAAAGCCAATCTAATTATCCTATCTGCCCCCTGTGTGGTTATTACTTTAAAATCTATTGCTAGGTCTTCGGATATATTAATTCCTTTAGATCCTAATACATAAGCTCCTTCAGTGTTTTCCCTGAAAAACATCCAATCGATATTTTTTTCGGGGACTTTCACGGGGCGTACATTAGCAAAAAGATCAAGCTCACGACGCATTGTTACATTCGCGCTTTCAATATTGGGCCATTTATCACCTTTTCTCGGTGTAGTTGTTGGTCCCTTTAATAACACATGACATTTTTTTATCTCAGCTAATACGTCATCTGGAATTGCTTTCATTACTTTAGCTCTGTTTTCAATAGTTAATCCTTCAATTACTCGCAATTCTACTTTTCCATTCTTAACCTCTTCATCTAACAAGAATTCCAAGATCTTTTGGGCATGTGTAGTAATATAAGGTCCGATTCCATCGCCTCCAACGATTCCAATTATTATTGGTTTTAAGGAAGTATAATCTACCCAATCTTCTGCCTTTTTCATACGCTCAACGCGTTCTAATTGTTCCTTTACAAGTTGTTCAAAATGATTTTTTGCTTCTTCAATTTTATCAGTCATATTTTATTACCTATAAAATTTTTAGTTCTAATATTTTGGAATTCCTAATGTTTTAAAAAATTTTTAATTACCTATTATTATCCCATATTTTTTGCAAAATAAGTAATAAAAATAAAAAAATAAATCTTAAAATCTAATAAAGTATAAGCTATTCAGTAAATAATATCTCATCATATGGTTGTCTAAATAATCCAGCTCTTTGGCGTTTCTGATCAAAAATATGCCCCATCATTCCAATCGTTCTTCCTAATACGAATAAACCGTTTAATGCTTCGCTGAATATTACGTCTTCAACTTCTTCTTTGGTATAATCTAAATTTTCTAATAAATCTAAGAAGGTAATTCCGATACAACCATCAACGTTTAAGATGAGGTTGTTTCTTTTTGAGGTAGTAACCTTCTCAACTTCTAAGGCATAATCTAAGTGGGGATGTTTTGGAAAATTCTTAAGTATAAATTCTTTTAGCAGTACAACCCGCTTATCGGGATTTTGAACAGATTTAACTCTATGACCTATTCCTGGGATATTAATTTTAACTACTTGTTTCATATAGTCTACAAAATCAACGGGTTTCATTGTCTTATGCATTGCTTCTCGGAAATATTTCGCGGCGTCAGATACAGCTCCTCCAAATCGTGGTCCTATTGTTAAAATTCCACTCGCTAAAGCAGACATTAAATCTTTCCCTGCTCGAGCAGTCACTATGGCATTATGAGCTCCTGAGACTGCTGGTCCATGATCTGCTGTTAATTTAATTACCATCTCAATATATTGTTGTGCGAATTCTGGTAATTCACGTTTAAACCAAAGTAGTCCGATTACATAGCCTATTGATTTATTCTCTCTTATTATTTTATCTAATGGAACCTGATTAAATGTTACAATTTCTCCTCTATCATCACTAATAGTTACTACGACGTCAGCAGGTCTTCTAACTAATCCTAACCTTGTCGCATCACTGAAGTCAACAGGTACCTTTGGTGGTTCGAATTCTTCGACGGGTTGAATTACTCCCTTATTTACTAATTCATCAAAAGTTTGTCTTATTAACTTATCTAAATCCTCATATGAGTCTGGAACTATTGCACCTACCTCTCTTAGTGCTTTATTTTTTGCTTCAGCGGTTTCCATATCGCTTCCAGCCATTGCTCCTGCATGTCCAAATTGTAATCCTGCTGGAAGAATCCGTGCACCAGTTCCTGCCACCCAAATAACCAATGGTTTAGTAATTTTTCTTGATTTTATAGCATCTACAATATCATATTCATCTTTTCCACCAATTTCACCTAATGCAACCAACATTTTAATTTTAGGATTAGCTTCATAACGTAGTAAATGGTCAATTAATTTAGAACCAGGATATCTGTCTCCTCCAATAGCAATTCCTTCATAAATCCCATCAGTAGTTTGGGAAATCATGAAGTTCATTTCATTTGATAGACCACCAGATTTAGAAACAAAACCAACAGATCCTGGCCTATACAGTTTGGATAATATTATATTTTCGATAGTTCCTGCAGTATTTCCTATTTTAAAAGAGCCAGCTTTAATACCTCCTACAGTAGCGGGACCGATAATCACTTTATCTTTCTCTTCAGCAATTTTAATTAGATGTCTAGTCTGTCTTTCTGGCATTCCTTCTGCAATAATTGCGACTGTTTGAATTGTATTAGATTCAAGTGCTTCTTTACTTGTAGGATATGATGATCTAAAAGAGGCAAAATTAACCATTACATTCGCCTTGGGATGATTTTTAATTGCTAGTTGTAAAGTTTTATAGATAGGGACAACAATTTCATTAGAGCCCCAGAATGCTTTATGATAAGCAACAGCAGCAGTTTGAGTAGGGCGTATTACTCCTGCGACTGAAGGTTTTTCTCTACTACACACATAATCAAAATCTAGCATTCTTTGAATGGCTCTTGCTTGAAAGCCATAAATTAAAGCTTGAGTATTTTTATCAAATAAATCATAATCTTCCATTATCTTCACCCTCTTTAGGTATTTCCCTCTGCTTTTTTAATTAATTCAACTACTCTTGTCATGTGAGTATATCTATCATAAACTTCAATTGAGATCCCAGTTTCTTCACCAACTTGCTTCATAAGCTCCAATCCCTGTTTTTCATTTGGTCCACCCCTGCGAACAAAAATTTTTACATTAGCTCTTTTCAATTTATCAACGGAATTTTTTAGAGCACTAACAATTCCCGTAAATGTTGCTTTAACATCTGTGAAATTTGCAATTCCTCCTCCAATTATAAGATATTTTGGTTTTCCCTCTGGGTCTGGTTCGGCTGTTATTAAATCTATAATTGTTTGTGCATAAATTTCAGTATGTTCTCGTGAGGGGTTTCCACTGTATTCGCCATAATTACCTAATTCATTTCCAAATCCAAGATCAACGATAGTATCTGTGTAAATTACAGAGGCGCCACCACCAGCAACCATGGTCCATACACGACCTTTCCGATTTAAGATCGTAAATTTAAGAGATGCTCCTGTTTTTTCATCTAGTTCTTGAATCATAGTTTCTTCCTCGGACATTTTTTGTCCAAAACCAGCAGGAAATTCTATCGGATTTAAAGGGTTACCCCAAGTTTTTGAATGTAAAAACATAGCAGTATCATCTAATCGAGCTTTTACATCCAAGGGAACAATTTCACCTTCTTCAGTGATCGCGAAGGGATTAATTTCAAGAAAAGCAAAATCCTGATCAACATAAACTTGAAATAGTGCTTTAATGAAGAGAGTTATTGTATCTTTAAGTTCTCCTAAATCAGGTAATTTGCTTCCCAAATCAAAATTTTTTATATCTATTCCAAGAGGTATAGATATATGAGTTACTTTATCCCAATTTTCTTCTATAAAAATACCTCCTTCAAAACTAAAATGAATAATATCATTTCCTCTATCGGAAGTAATTGAAACATAATTCTCTTTATCATGAGGAATAAATGGTTCAATAAGTAAACGGGTTAATCTTCCTTTTGTATTACCAATTATATATTCTTTACCTAATTTTTCTTGACAAAAATCTTTTAGTTGATCAAAATTTGCATCAAGTAAAATTAGTTTGGCTTTACCTCTCTTTCCAAACAGTTGATCTGGTTTTGCTACTAATTTATCAGTTTTTATCCAAGGATATGTAGTCGTTAATTCATTAAGACTTATATCATTAGTTATAACTGCCAATTTACCATGATAGTTAAAATTAGGAGAAAATTTTGGTAATTGACTTTCCAATATTCTTTTAGCATCATATTCATAAATATTTTTTTGAGCCATCTCTCTCTAACCTTTTCAGTGATTTACATGAATTAAAAAAAAAACTATAACTTATGTAGAGTACTTATTTATATAAATTTTTCTTACATTTGCATAATGGGAATTTGCTTTTATATTTTGAGATAGTTTTAGAAGTTTTGGGAGAATATTTGATTAATATTATTCATTTACGTTGAATCCTTATTCAATTGAAGTTTTTAAAATATTCTTTTTGAATTTTTCTATTATAAAACACATTTTATTTTCAGAAACAATCAATATAGTTTTGCTTGTTATATAACAGAGATTTTTAATCTATTTGATAAAAAATTGTATCATTCTGAAATTTATTGAAAAAAAAAGTGTAATATTCATCTTTTTAACATATTTGTTATTTAATTCTTACATTTTAATAATTTATAATTTCAAGATTAGAATCCATTTTTCCCCATCATAAAGATTATATTTTATAAAAATAGATGCATAGTATTATGGTTTTGCCTCTAGAACATATTACTGTACTAGATTTGACAAGAATGTTACCAGGTCCCTATTGTAGTATGATTTTAGCAGATTTAGGGGCAAATATAATACGTGTCGAAGATCCATCATATTTTTATGCAAATCCTCCTCCATTTTTTCAAAAAGGGAGGTATCGTGAAAGTGCTTTCAATTCTATTATTATGAGAAATAAAAAATCAATTACACTTAACCTAAAAAAAGATAAAGCAAGAGAGATCTTTTATGAATTGGTTAAAAAAGCTGATGTGGTACTGGATACATATCGACCAAAAGTTATAAATAAACTACAAATCGATTATGATACCCTGTCATCAATAAATCCTAATATTATATGCTGTTCTTTAACTGGATATGGTCAAAATGGGCCATATGAACAAATAGCGGGACACGACATTAATTATATCGGAATTTGCGGAATGTTGGATTTGAATAAAGATAGATTGGTTTTAGGACAAAATGAGCAAGCGAGAAAGCCTATAATCCCTGGAGTTCAAGCGGCAGATATTGGTGGTGGTTTAATAACTACAATCGCAATTTTAGGTGCCATAATTGAAAGAGACAAGCATCCTGATAGAAAGGGCCAATACTTAGATATTTCAATGACGGATTCAGTATTTTCTTTCATGCCAATGGCAGCTGCTTTCCATTTTTCTAAGGATTTAAATGATAGCATATCAAAACCTAAAAATCCTCTTCACGGAGAGGTCCCATTTTATTCAGTCTATAAAACTAAGGATAATAAATATCTATCTCTTGGAGCTATTGAAGTGAAATTTTGGCATGGATTATGTGAAACCCTTGGTCGGGATGATTTAAAAATAAAAGGAAACACAACAGGCGAGGAAAAAGAGAAAGTTTTTCGAGAAATTCAAAATGAATTTCTAAAAAAGACTCAAGATGAATGGTTTGAAATTTTTAAGAATCAAGATGCCTGCGTTATGCCGGTAAAAACTTTTGCTGAAGCATGCGAAGATCCTCAAATTAAAGCACGCAACATGGTGGTTAAATTGAATCATCCAAAATTTGGTGAAATTCAAAATATAGCTTCACCAATTAAAATGTCTCGAACACCATTAACAATTAGAAGTCTAGCTCCAAAAGTAGGACAACATACAAATGAAATTTTAAAATCTCTTAATTATTCAGATGAAGACATCCGACAATTTAAGAGAAATGGTATAACTTAAGAGATTTTTGTTTTTAATCGAAAAAGATCTGGATAACAAATTCATTAGTTTAAACTAGAGTGAACACTATAATGGGTAGAGATTTTAACAAAAGAAGATTAAAAAATTTAAAAGAAAGGATATAACATAAGTAAGGTTGGATGATTTAGGTAGAGCAGAAAGAATAATTTAAGAATTATCTTTCAATTTTACTATGTTCAATACCAATAAATATCTCTTTTTTTTTAGGATTTTTGTAATAGAAGCACAACTTAAAAATTAATAAATCGTTCTTCTATTACTTTATTTAAAAGAGTTAAAATTAAAAAGATAAAATAGTAAATAGAAAATAAATGACACTCGAACCAAATATAAATTTTCGGAAAATTGCCAGAAATTTTAAGGAAAGAATAAAATTCATGAATAAGATACCAAAAGAAGACTCTATTGCGCTTTTTTTTGAACTATGTAATTTTAATTTAAATAATTATATTAAAGTTGAAAAAGAAAGATATCCAAATAAAACTATTAGGGAAATCATCATAAACATGCATAAGATCAGCAGTAAAATAAAAGGGAGAAAGAAGATATATGGAAATAAGATATGAAAATGCATTCTTTCAGATTATTAATTTCTTAGAAAAAATTGAAAAAGAATATGGAATCAAATATTATTTAGTTGGAGGTATTTTAGTAAGTATATATTCTGAAACTAGAACTACTCAAGATATTGATTTTGTTGTTGATATTTATCCAGTTAATCATAATGTTGATACATATATAGGATTATTAAAGAAAAATGAATTCTTTCCATTTCAAGATTGGATTTCGGCTACGGAATTAGCGAAGGATATTCATTTATTACAATTTTTAGATAAACAACAAATAATTAAATTTGATAATTACATTATTAACCGAAAAAGCATAAGTAAGTATAACTTGCTTGGCCCAATAGGCTTAAAGAGAAGAGCTAGAATAAATTTTGCGGGTATAGACTGTTGGATTACATCTAGAGAAGATTATATAATGAGTAAATTAGTCTTTGGAGGATGGCAAGATTATTCAGATGCTCTGGGTTGCTGGTTGCGTTTTCAAAATGAATTAGATAAAGATTATTTAGAATTAGTTAGCAAACAACTTGATATAAATCAAGAATATATATTATTAAAATCTGGAATAGATGATCCAGATGATTTTTTTGATAAAGTAAAAAAAAAATAATTCTACTTCTTGCACACATACTTATTACTTTAGGAACCATTTAGTAACTGCTAATAAAAAAAATGAATAAATAAACTGTCCAACCTAAAGTGAACTGGACATATCACCTACGTAATATAACTGTTCGTGAAAGCTGAGTTTCACGAATTTTATTTAGTTAGGAGTATTTTAGTAAGTATATTAATTAAAATTAGAATTTAACCTAAAGATTATTTAGTATAAATTTTTACATATAGATGACCAAAAAATTAAAATTAGGATAGTATAATGTCTGAAAGAATTATAAAGAATAAGTTTCCTCAATTTAAGACTGAATATGCCGAAGTTAACAACGTTAAACTTCATTTTGTTAAAGCAGGTCCAGAAGAAGGAGAATTAATTGTTTTTTTACATGGTTTCCCCCAATTCTGGTATATGTGGAGAGAGCAGCTTTTAGAATTTTCAAAGGATTATTTAGTAGTTGCTCCCGATATGAGAGGATATAATCTCTCCTCTAAACCAAAGGAGATAAAACAATATCACCTCAAATACATAATTGAAGATCTCAGAGCATTAGTTGAAGATCATTTAGGTCGTAGCAAATTTATCTTAGTTGGACATGATTGGGGTGGTGTAGTTGCTTACCCATTTGCTAGTATATATCCAAATCTAGTTAAAAAGTTAATTATCATAAATGCTCCACATCCAAACGTCTTTGCTAAATTATTAGCAGAAAACAAATCTCAACAATCTTCAAGTCAATATATTTTAAATTTTAGATCAAATAAAGCAGAGGATTCCTTATCTGCAAACAATTACTCTTTATTACTAAACATAATCACTACTAGTGATATGAAATTCACCGATGATGATCGACAGATCTATATAGAAGCATGGTCCCAACCAGGGGCTTTAACTGGTGGTTTAAATTATTATCGTGCGAGTCGATTGATTCCTCCCTCCCAAGAAAAGAAAAAATCCCAAGTGATGGATGAAACATTAAAAATAAACCCTATATTAATAAATATACCAACGTTAGTAATTTGGGCTGAAGGAGATACTGCGTTAACAGTTCACAATCTTGATGGTCTAGACGAATTCATACCAGAGTTAACGATTAAAAGAATTCCTAACGGTTCTCATTGGGTTATAAATGAGCAATCAGACAAAGTAAATACTTTAATTAGGGATTTCATCTAAATTACACAGCTTTATACAAGAACTTTAATTGAAATTTATTGGATATTAATATAAACTTTTTTTATTGTTGCCTTTCTAATATCATTATAAAAATTCAATTTTAAGATGAAATAAAATATGAATTTCCGTATTGAAAAGGACATCTTGGGTGAAGTAGAAGTTCCTAATAATGTTTATTGGGGTGTAAACACTCAACGAGCAATTCAACACTTTAATATAAGTGGGAAGCAATTTCCTCAAATATTTATAATTTCATTAGCACAATTAAAAAAGGCATGTTTATTGGCAAATATTAAATTAGGATTAATTGATGAAGAGAAAAGCGAGGCAATTCTTCAAGCTGTTAATGAAATTTTAGAAGAGAACAAGTATCTTGATCAATTTCCAATTGATATCTATCAATCTGGTTCTGGAACAGAAACGAATATGAATATGAATGAAGTGTTAGCCAATCGGGCTAATGAAATTTTAGGATATGAAATGGGTAAAAAATTCCCAATACATCCAAATGATCACGTGAATAAAGGGCAATCATCTAATGATATTATCCCTAGTACTATGCATATATCTGCTCTACAAGTAATTAAACAAAAACTTTTCCCTGCACTAACAAGATTAAAAGATATATTAGAAAAAAAAATTAAAGAATTTATTAAAATAGTAAAAGTAGGAAGAACTCATCTACAGGATGCTATACCAATACCATTATCTTTAGAATTTGAAGTTTATAAAAAGCAGATCGAAATTAATGAAAAAAGATTAAAGAATGCCAGTGAAGAATTGTATCATATTCCCATCGGGGGAACTGCTTTAGGAACGGGATTAAATACCCACAAAGATTTTGGAAAAATTACTGTTTCATATTTATCTAGAACCACTGACTTTCCATTCAAAGTAAATCCCGTAAAAGCAGAAGGCATATCTTCACATAATGCTATTGTTAATATTAGTGGAGCTTTACGACAATTAGCACTATCAGTTTTAAAATTAGCAAATGATATTCGATGGATGGGAAGTGGTCCAAGAGCAGGACTCGGAGAACTAGTGCTACCTCAAAATGAACCAGGTTCTTCAATCATGCCTGGGAAGGTTAATCCTACCCAATCTGAAGCTATTATTCAAGTGTGTTTACAAGTATTAGGGAACGATCATGTTATTTCAGCAGGAGAAGCATATGGAAGTATTTTAGATTTAAATATTTGTAAGCCAATTATAATATTTAACTTCCTTGATTCAGTTGAAATTCTCTCGAATAGTATTAACTCTTTTATAAATCACTGTTTAATTGATTTGAAGGCTAATAAAGATCAGATTAATTTTCAATTAGAAAGAATGCTCATGATTATAACCAATCTAACACCTATAATTGGATATGATAAATGTTCTAAAATTGCTCAAAAGGCATATAACGAAAAGAAAACAATCAGAAAAGTTATTGAAGAAATGGGGATTGATATTGATGAAAAGGAATTGGATAAATTATTAGATCCTAATAAAATGGTGTAAATTGTGACCTTGAATCACTAATCTCTATCTAAAACAATGAAAAAAAAACGAATTCTAAAATCCATACTTAAATTTCCATCGAGATTTTTCAATAATTTTTTGTTATCTTTTTCCAATTTTATTATTTAAATTTAACTATTGTCCTATTTAATTCTTTTACTATTTAAATAAGTTTAAAACAAATAGTAAAAAAACCTTCAAGATAAATAATAAATCTTTTTTTTCATTTAATTTTGCAATAAAATACAAACATAAATGATATTTTAAAAAAACATCATAATATGATTAAAATGAGTGAAGCTGACTATAAAAAAGCTATTAAAGTTTTATTTAAAGCAGGAGGATTCCAATTTCCATTTTCAGAAACTCTACATAAAATTCTAAAAATTACTATCAAAGATGAAAACCTAGATTTTGTATTGGCTTTTGAAAATGCTATTTCTCAAACAATGGAACAATTAAAGGAGAGCAGTGGATTATCTGAAGAAGAGATCTTAAAAAAAGCAGATGCTTTAGCAAAAACAGGTGTAATAATCAACCAACCTAATCGTCATGGAGTAATGGTATATCAAATATTTCCGTTTCATAGGCAATTTGAATATATTTTTATGAAAAACCTTGAAAAAACGGAGGATAATTACAAACTAGCACAGTTATTCAAAAAAATTAATGAAGAACACAGAGATATTGTGCAATCTCAATATGATGGAATGAGAGCTGCATTGAAGCGTATGCCGGCTATGGATCGTACAGTTCCAATTTTAGAAAATTTGGAAACAGGTGAAGAAATTAACATTATCGTAGATGAAGAACTAGAGGTTCCAAAAGAACAGATATTACCAACTCAAAAAATTAGAGAATTAATTGAAAAGTATGATGATATTGCTGTAGGAAATTGCTATTGTCGTCAACATCAAGAATTTCTAGATAATCCTTGCAAGCAAATCGAACTTACGCCAAGTTGTATGACCTTAGGTAAATCTGCAAGGCATACTTCTAATCATGGTTTCTCTAAATTGGTGTCTAAGGAAGAAGCTTTGAAAATTCTTAAAAAATGTGAAGATGCAGGATTAGTTCATAAAGCCTATCATCGACATGGTGATACTGGACAGGAAGAAGTAGCGATTTGTAATTGTTGTAACTGTTGTTGTATGACTGCAAGAGACTGTTTGATTTTTCCTGTTGTTAATGCTACTAACTACTTGGCTAGCATCGATGAAGATTTATGTACGGGGTGTAGTACTTGCGTAGATATCTGTTATAATAGAGCTATTGAATTAAATGATGACGATAAAGCGGAAAGAATAGAAGAATTCTGTGCGGGATGTGGTGTGTGTGCTTATCTTTGCCCTGAAAATGCTATTTCGCTTATAGAGGGTCAAAGACTAGTCAGAATGATACCCCCACGGCAAAATAACTAATAATTTTTTTTTAATTTTTTAAAAAAAAAATCTATCGTATTACTTATTTTATAATAACATAAGCATTACCAAGCACTACAGCTCTCTCAGTTCTTACTTGAATTATATAACGCCCATTATCTTTCCAACCCTCTGTAGTTAGTGTTTCTCCAGGATAGACTTCACTAGTAAATCTTGCTTTGAATTCCTTAAAACGAGCAACCTTTCCATTACAAAGACCATAAACTATAGCTCTTGTAGCGTAACCATAAGTACACAATCCATGAAGAATTGGTTTTTTAAATTTTCCACTTCTCAGAGCCCATTCAAGATCTATATGGAGGGGGTTATAATCACCATTGAGCCTATAAATAGCAGCTTGATTTTCATTAGTTTTATACGATATACTGAAATCAGGTTTAACTCCTTCAGGAGGATTGATTGATTCAGCTTTGGGACCGCGTTCTCCACCAAAACCACCTTCACCAACATAGAAATAAACAGATTTTGATTCAAAGATTTGTTTATCATCTATACTTTTACCAGAAATTTTTGTATGAATGACCGCAGCTGTTTTTTTGTCAAAAATATTTTCGCATACTCCTTGAACCTTTACTTGACCCTCACTAGGAAATGGTTGATAAATCTTAATCATTTGTTCCCCATGGATAAAGCGTCCACCATCAATTCCCTCCTTACTAAACGTGGGGATTCCAATCCCTGCAACTATACAAGCAAAACTAGGAAAAACTTGTACTCCTCCTGGAGTTCGTTCATAAACAAATGACAATTCTTCAGCTTGGGCACCAATCCCTAAATTATAGAGTAATACATCCTTCCATGCATATTTGAAAATTCTTTCATTAGTTTCTTTGCCTATTATGCTTAAATCCAAACTTGTCATATTTAATCTTTCTCCAACTTCTTGAAAAATATTCATTAATTTTTATTTCTAATAGTATATTAATTATTTTCAAATATACTTTATTTTTCTTATGTGTTATATGGTTGATTATTGAATTCTAAATAATACTACTTCTTTTCAATCCTTCTATTAACCATTTTATAGTCCGTTCTAAGTTATCTAATAATCCATATTGCATAATTTTAGAATTTGGAATAATTTTTTTGAAATATTTAATAGCAATATCTCTACTCGATAGATTTTCATTATACCACTTAATAATTGAATTTTTCGCATTGAAGTGTAGTTCTTCCATCTCATCTAATATTTTTTCAAAATCTCCTCCTGTCCAGACTCCAAAATGGGCTAAACTAATAGAGTTTAAAACATTTCTCATCCCTCGAAGCTTTTGAAATGTAGTGAGTAATTCTGTTTCATTGAATGTTTTTGGCATAAATGTAGGTTGGAAATAAAAATAACTAAATTTATCAATGATTGCATCCCCTGTAAAAATATTTTTATTCTTTTCATCGAAAAGTGCAATAGAATCCATTGTATGCCCAAAGAAATTTAACACTTTTAGCTTTAAACCATTTAAATCAATTAGATCTCCATCCTTTAATGGTATAACATTATCTACAGGCTTAATTTTTTCTTCAAATACATCATTGATGGATGCTGGATCCTTTAAATTATCAATCGCCTTTTCGGATGCTAACACTTCTATATCAACATCTTTCATTATACTTCTTAGCTTATTAACTCCAGCTATATGATCCCAATGTGAATGTGTGAGAAGAATCTTATGAATTGGATAAATTTCTAACTGTTTTAACTTTTCTACAATTCTATCAGCCTGATCCTCAGTAAAAGTATCAATTAGCATTCTTTTTCCTTCATTTTCAATAAGATAAATCGAAAGACTTCTACTATTTCCATACAAATAACCGTCAATTAAAAAACTATTATCATTAAATTTGCCTTCTTGATAGATAAACACCAATTCACTCACTCTTTTTCTTTATTTATTAAATCTTAAAAAGACATTTTTATATCCATAATATCAGTATCAAAGGAAGTAGAACTCTAAATCCTTTTTAGCTGAATCTTTTTCTATAAATTTTTATTTCTAATTTTTATTATATAACGATTATTTTTTTCTATTCGCTTCCAGTGGAAATC
>SDBS01001319.1_pt1 | contig 25139 bp, 9 predicted proteins | sample 2277091 | NCBI WGS metagenome assembly SDBS01 (sample SAMN10404972, study PRJNA504765) | marine sediment metagenome | isolation source: marine sediment core GS10_PC15, 163 cmbsf | place: Arctic Ocean: Southern Knipovich Ridge | collected 2010
GTTCGTTCCTACACAAGGCCTGTGCAGCATGAAATACCGGCCGTCTATTCTCTCAGGGAAAAACACACCATCCTTGTTGTGGCGATATTCCACATTTACATTGCCACGTACCGGACCCAGCTTTTCCCAGTTGAGAAGGTCTGTTGACTTAGCCAGGCATAACTGTGCCTTTACGGGCCAGACCATATCAGAATTCTTCAGACGGCTAGCGCCACAATAGAGATAATAGTATATACCATCAAAACAGTGCAGCCTGCCGTCTTCTACGCCAAAATAGTCATAATGGTCTTCGGCATCATCGGGCATGATAATCGGCTCGTTGTGCCTGTGGATACACTCCATCTTCGGGCTGAATATCGCAAGGCCGGAATACGATGGGTTAATAATCCTGTCTTTTGTGTCTTTGGCTGGCCTTGCGCGATAATTGACCACTACGATACCGTCGGAAATGCGGGGATCGTCAAGGCCGTTACTACCAAGCAGCTTTTTGATCACCAACTCATTTTCATGGGTTGGCCGAAGAAAAAAAACCGCCGGGTTGAACGTAACACCATCTTCCCACCAGTTAGAGGTGTGAGCTATTATTGGCTCTCCATGGTTAAGCCTTTCTATAGGCAAATTTGAAGCACGAAGCACTGTATGTCCTTTCACATATCTTGAAGCCCAAAAACAGACCAATCAGGATCACGTAACCCTAAGCTGGGGGAAGTTCCGATTTATTCTCGCCCGAGCAGACAAAACTGAATGCCAGAAAGTATTCTCATTCCCATCGCACATATTATCAGCACCGACACCAAAGTCAACACAAACCCTGTCAGGCTGACGATGCTCCAAAGTTGCAGCCAAACGTTCTCTCGAATTCATATCAAAATCTTCCTGTCGTACATATAACTCTAACCACATAAACAATTAATGCTTAGGCCATATAATTTTCATTTCATTTTCCCTAATAATTAGCGTTCAACCAGGCGGCAGTCATTATCATAATATCTTCTAAAAAAGAATGTAAAAAAAGCCGTAAGTATTCCCACGGGACTATCAATCTTACGGACACTCAAGGTGGTAGCACGCCAGCCAGCCAGCAGCCGCCAATGCAAGATCGTCAAAGTCCACATTGCAGTCATTGTCAATATCGCCGGGTTTCCATTCAAATCCGTCTTGCGCCGCGGTATACGCACAGGAACTGGAATAGACTTTGATCGTTACGAGGTCGGCAGTCTGCTTGTCGGTGTCGTCGGCTTCAAGCTCCAGTACGTAGCCCCCGGCTACTGTCATGGTAGCGGCCGGGTCTTCGACTGTATTGCCCGGCGTATAGATAACGCCGCCTGGACCGCTGATGGTTGTCCACAGGACCGTGTACGGAGCAGGCATGCTGTCATCGGTAACCGTACCGTCAAGCTGCACGTCAACAGTGCCGTCTGTTATGTAGGCTTGCTGGTCGGGACCGGCGTCAACAACCGGCGCGAAGTGACCGACGTCCATTGAAACCATTCTGCCAGTGAGCAAATCAGACGATACGTGAGTGTCAACTCTCCAATAGTAGATGCCCATAAGGCTCAGAGCCTCCGGAATCGAAGCAGTCTCCACAAGCAGTTGGTCAACAACCTTAGTGGGAGACGGATTAGCCGGGTCCGTGCCGTACCACCAGACATCACAGGCAGTAGCCCCGAACGCATTCTTCCAGCTCAACATACTTGTGCCGGATCCGACCACCTGACCATTGGCAGGGCTGTGCTTATGAGCAAACCCGCACTTAACGCCGTTCTGATAGATATCCAGAACATCAGCGTCGTCGAGGGCTACGTCATAGACAGCCACATCATCTATCTTACAAGTGGCTACTCTATTATAGCCATCATCTGGGTTGGTACCGATCTTCATCAGATTAGTGTTAGTCCCAAAGTCGGTATTTCCGGTGAGATCAGATTCTGCCTCACTTCCATCCACATATAAATACGCTTCCCCTGTCGCACTGTCGTACGTTCCCACCAGATGATGCCAGGTATCTGAGCTTGTCAGACTCGGGCCATCAAGATCCCGCATAGTAACCCCATGGCCATAAAAGGAAAAATGTGACTGTCGTACAGCAGCCAATTTAAAGGACTGATATTTTTGTACCATCGCGGGGTAAACATCTCCACTGGACAGCTTGACCCAGGCCGCTACTGATATTGAACCGCCATAGTTATACTTAGCCAGTTCCTGGCAAATAGCACCGCTGATCGCGTCCCTGGTATAACTGAGCACCGTTGATGCGCCTTTGCCATTGCCGCCTGGATCGGACACGGTGGTGGCCACCCCATGGATAAGGCCGTCACTCCAAGGCGTGTTTCCGAAATCTGTGGTGATATCACCATCTGCAAGGCCGGGCTCATCGAACCCATAATACCCAATTAGATTGGGTTGTGTGGAGATCGGGTCAGTTGCCAAAGCAAAGTTAGCTACCCCTATGCAACATAACAAGCATAAAACACATTTAATATCGACTTCCATCTTTAGGACCTCCTTTTAAAGTTTGTACAATTTGTCTGGCACCTGCCAGCCCGGCCCTTTATCAACTCATGCTGTCAAAAAACGGGACCTTCAATCTTATAGACACTCAATGTGGTAGCACGCCAGCCAGTCAGCAGCCATCAATGCAAAGTCATCCAAGTCCACATCGCAGTCTTCATCAATATCGCCTGGTTCCCATACAAACCCGCCCTGAGTTTGAGCATAGACACAGGCATCGGCATAGACTGTTATCTCCACAGTGTCGGCGCCTGTCTTTTCACCATCGTCGGCTTCAAGCTCCAGTGTATAGACTCCGACTGCTGTCATGGTAGCGGCCGGGTATTCGACGGTGTCACTCGGCGTATAGATAACGCCGCCTGGACCGCTGATGGTTGTCCACAGGACCGTGTACGGAGCAGGCTGGCCGTCATCGGTAACCGTGCCGTCAAGCTGAATATCAACAGTGCTGCCTGCCAGGTAGGCTTGCTGGTCGGGACCGGCGTCAACTTCCGGCCGAAAGTTGCCGACGCTCATTAAAACCATTCTGCCAATGTGCAAATCAGGCGATACGTGAGTGTCAACTCTCCAATAATAGATATTCGAGTAAGTCAGAGCCTCCGGAATCGAAGCAGTCTCCACAAGCTGTTGGTCAACAACCTTAATGGGAGACGGATTATACGGGTCCGTGCCGTACCACCAGAGATCACAGGCCGTAGCCCCGGACGCATTCTTCCAACTCAGCGTACTTGTGTCGGGTTCGACCATCTGACCATTGGCAGGGCTGTGCTTATGAGCAAACCCGCACGGAACGCCGTTCTGATAGATATCCAGAACAGCAGCATCGTCGAGGGCTATGTCCCAGACAGCTATATCGTCCATCTGAACGTCCATCGTCTTGGGGAGCGAGTAGCCGCAGTCGGCGTGTGTAGAGCCAAAATGCAGAAACGTGGTTATGTCTCTCCTAAGGCCTCCTACACTACCCGGGTCTGTAACTTCCCGAACACCGTCTACATAGAGGCGTCCCTCGCCTGTGGCAGCGTCATACGTGCCAACCACATGGTACCATTCATTCTGATTGCGTATCGCGGTTGTGCTGGTTGCTGTAACGCCCTTCGCATAGACACTCCATCTGACAGGATCGCCATACTGCCTCATATTATAGGACTTATAGTTGTTCACATAATAGGGCGATGAATCGGCATACCTGCTTTTTATCCAATAAGCTATCGATACCGATCCGCCCGCATTATACTTATCCACCGGCAAGGGAAAGACACCGCCGTAATCGCCTCTGACAATATCAAGCACCGTTGATGCCGGTTTGCCGTTGCCGCCTGCATCGGACACGGTGGTGGCCGGACCCCAGACAAGGCCGTCACTCCAGGGCGTGTTTCCGAAATCTGTGGTTATATCACCATCGGCAAGGTCGGGTTCATCGAACCCATAATACCCCAGGAGGTTCGGCTTCAGCGAGGAACCCGGCGCATAGCCTGTGGTAAAGCTCCAGACCACTCCCTTGGTCGTTGAGCCGCTGGGATTACTTTCATCTATGCGCCAGTAGTACGTGGTTACTTCTTCCAACAAACCGTGGGCAAAAATACAGCAGCCAACACAAAAATTATGGATGTAGCACGTGGTTTCGCCGGGGGCAAAAGGCGAAGTTCCTGAACCCATATACTCGTCCGAAAGCTCGTCTGCAATGTTCACAGCAGTTTCATTAGTGCCGAGATAGATGTGATTTGAAACCGTATTCGCTCCTTCAATCCAGCTCAACCGGGCTGTTTGCGGTACCAAAACTTCACCATCAAACGGGCCTGGATTAGAAGCCTGGTCTGGAGGTGGTACGTCTGTCGATATGCCCGCCAGAACCGCGATCTCGGCGCCGCTTAGCGCCCGGCTGTAAATATGAACATCATCGATCATGCCGCCGAAATAAGTATCATAAACAAAACCGCCGACATTCGACGAGCCGATCCTGAAAGTATCTTCGTTGTTAACATCGTCGAAGAAGTAATCCGATGAGCAGGAACCGTATGTGTAATCGCCGGGACTGACTTGAATGCCGTTTATATAAAGAGCATTACCGCCAAAGTCAACGGTTAAAATAACGTGCGTCCATTGGCCGACTGGTACACTGCCGCCTGGGCTTTGACAGTTAACCAGCGAACTGTTATTTTGTTTGACCTCAAAGGCAATCTTTTGCGAAGGCAAATATGAAAGGCTTAATATATTTCCGGATGTATCCTTATCCGAAAGGCTTATCAAATCTCCCGCTGCGGCAGATGCAGGCTTCAGCCATAAACTTACGGTCCCTTCTGTTAAACCGCTGACAGCACTTGTCGGGACATCGACATAATCGTCGACTCCGTCAAGACTCAAAGCTCCTTCGCCAACTTCGAACTCGCCCGGAACATTGGTAATAGCAGCTTCGTTTTGCAATGTGCCGTGAAAACCGCCAACCGAGTCAGCGGCATCTGAATCAAACTCCCAGTGCGCCAGCGGCGGCGTCTCCAACGAGCCCAAACAACCGGTCTTTTTCATATACCCTAGTCCATAGGATGCTTCAACGTATCCGTTTTCCACTACCTGCAGAGTTCCATCACCTGCATTTCTGCCGCCTGTTTCTACCTGGATCGTTCCGGAAAAATCCCGTGAATAAGGACTTGTTTCGGTAAGGACAACTTGCTCTTTGTCGCCGTTGCCGGATGAGATCCAAAGCGAGACAGGTTCGTCCTGCGTATAATCAAAGTTCAGCGGGGCATACAGACGGACGGTTATTGTGTCACCGGCCTGTGTAAGCTCAACTTCGGTATTATGATAGGCCATGTAAGCCAGGCTCACATTGAACGCCGTGTTGAAATTCACCCATCCCTCCGACCAGCCGACATTGCCGACTTCCGGATGATAAGGATAATGCTCTCGCTTTGGAGAAGCCTCAAGAACGAAACGTACGCCTTGCAATTGCCCGACGCCGCCGCTCATGAATGAAAACCATCCTGTCTCTACGCCTTCGATCTCCTGCGGCGCATGATAAGAAAAATGACGGCCCGTGGGGTTACGGCCGAATGCATTGTCAATATGAGAGTACACCAACTGCTCAAGGCGATCATTGATCTGCGAATCATCGATCACCTGCATAGCCGCCAGCAGGCACGCCGGAAACCCAACCACATTTCCAGGCTCGTTCCACATAGTCCCCGCATAGTCCGAGTAAGGAGTCCAGTCGCCATCGTCAGTTAACTTGCGAAAATCCCACAGATTATCCGAACGCCGTATCATTACGTTGGCCCACTCGACGATCTTCTGCTCAAGCCCTTCAGGTACGCGATCGGGGTAGTGAGCCATTAAATGGGCCATCCCGGTCATGGTAACATGTTCGCTCATTCGTTGGCCCTTGGTTGTTTGAGGGTTCTCCCAGTCCAGATGGAATATCATCCACTCGGCCTGCCTGAAGGCAGCATTAAAATATTGTTCCGCGTCTGCACGTCCCTGGCGTTTCGCCACTTCGTACATGAGCAGATTGGGCTGAACGCTATGTCCGGGCGGCATCTCACCCTTTGTTGTTCCGAGTTTGGTTTTGATCTCAAAGAGGTTATGCTGCCCTCCGGGTATGGAGTTGCCGTTTGGAAAGTCATCTCTATAACCGTTGTATGCATAGGCCCTGTATATGTCCGGGTCGGGCCAGTTAGCAAAGGCAAAGTCAGAAACGACCTGGTAATTCTGCTGCGGAAGCCACTGTTTGAGCCATGGCCAGGCATAGAGGAAATAGGCCGCTTGTTCTTTCAGCATTTCGTGCCGCAGATCCATACTGACAATAACATCGGTCCCCCAGTGGATCATTTTGACAATATCCGGCGCGTCTTCGGAATACGGCTCCAAAGCACCCCATTGAATATATCTGGCCGCACTTGAACCAGGCTCTGGCGACGGGATGGTCGGGTAAGTTATCTCTTTGTCCATACGCTCATATGCAAGCGGATTTGACAAATACTGGGCGACAAGGGTGTTGACCTCAAAAGCAAAATGACACGCGTCCCGCCAGCCGAATGAATTACCGCAAGTGCCCGGATAGGTGCCGAGGTAATGACGGCTGTCGATCATGAAATCAACGGCATTGTGATAAGTGACACGTTCGAACCACCATGGCCCGATACGAAACGGAACAGATATCTCACCCGCCGCTTCGACAATATACTCGTCGTCACCGACAGGATCAAACGCGGTAAAATCGCCAAGCTGATTTTGTATGGTTCCGCTGAAAAGAATCGCACTGCCGTTTTTTTCCTTGACGACAAACGCCGTCCCGTCGCTTAGAGTAGGCGCGGTAAAACGTTTCGGTTCATTGATATTAAAACCGCTCTGATTTAAATAGATAAGGCCTGCCGCGGTGCTCTCTGCGGGCCTCATAAGTGCCAATACCAATAAAACAATTAATGCAAAACCGTTATTTAATCTAAAACATCTTGTAATCATTTGTGACACTCCCGTCAATACAAATTTCCTTTGCACATTTTCCTATCCGTATGGGATAAGTTATTTCCCAAAACGGCTGCTTAAGGTACTGTTATAAAATTTTGATTCGTCAAGTCGCTTCCGCTGATAGTGACCGGTCTCGTCGGATTGACGAAATCATGATCGTCGTGTGACGCGGTCAGGGTCCTGCTGCTGTCAATCAGCCCGGCCAGTTCGTAATTGCCGTTCGAATCGCTGTAAGTCCAATGCGTATCGCCGCTCTGGATCCGCACACCCGAGATCGGGTTGCCCGTTGTATTTTCGGTGACCTGTCCGGTGATGCTGCTTGTACCGGTACGGTTGGCTATGGTGTCAGCCAACCAGTCACGCAGGTCTTGTCTTACAGCAAGACTGGTTGGGGCCGCGTCGTCCTTAATCCAATTATGGGTATGCGGCACGCCCGGCAGCTCACGCGATTCGACGGGAAATCCCAGCCAAGTGAGTTGGTTAACGCCGACAATACTACTGCCTGCTCCGCCGTCTGCCGGTCCGCCGTAAGTGATAAATGATGCACGTCCGGCCAGGTAATCAAGCAGGGGATACGAAGTTGGAGCATTATTCGAGGCAAGCTGGTAGTGATGGCTATGCGGCATCATGCCAAGCCAGACATCGACCAATTGGTCGCGCAACCCAACCTGACCGCAGGCTATCGCACCGCGTGAAAAACCGGTCACGAATACACTGGCACCATCGCCGCCGTAATCTTCTAAAATGTCAATCAGTCCGGCTTTTGTGTAGTCAGCGGCGACGTCCTCGCCCACGACGCCCGCCGGGTGTTGACCCCACCACCAACCCGCGGCGTTCTGGTCCGGGTCCGGCAGCGTGTCGATAAACGGCATCGTGGCCCAGATAAATCCCGCACCGCCGGATTGATAAAAGCCCAGCAGCGTATCTTCCACCGAACCGTCGACAGTAGTCTCGGGGGTAGGAGCCCAACTATTGGGAGCGTATTCGATAATGACCGGATACTTGCCGCCGGGAACCCAGTCGGCCGGCAGATAGAGCGTGTGATAAACGTCGGTGTTTTCATATCCGGTAGCGGTTATACGGACACGTTTTCCCGCGGCAGGAGCTTCATTGGTTACAGTTGGCAGTTCAATCGGACAGTCTCCAAGACACGTTATATAGTCTTCGCCTATCGATGGATCACAGATGCCATCTCCGCAGAAACTAAAGGGTGGGTTTTTACATGTCTGCCATTCAGCAGCCACCGCGGCAAAGTCAACAAACGTATAGGGATTCAGCCATACTGATGCCATATAGTTGAGATCATCGATATTTACGCAACAATCGAAATTAACATCGCCGGCATCCCACGCAAATCCCGGTTGATCCTGAGCATATGCACAAGCGTCGGCATAAACTGTAATCACTACCTGGTCATCGTCATCAAAGGCCGTGTCAGAAACATTCAGATTGAGTGTATAGGTGCCGACTGCTGTTATCGTCGCCGTCGGAGTATCAGGATAAGTGTTATCAAAGCTGAGATTGCCGGACGGCGTAACTTCCGTCCATGTGTACGTTAATGCCGCCGGGATACCGTCATCGGAGCTGGCCGTTCCGTCAAGTAAAACATCGACGGTACCTTCAGTCAGATAGACTTGCTGATCCGGACCGGCATCGGCAACAGGAGGTTCGCCTAGATCAGGACCGAAGCTGACCATTCTGCCGGCATTTAAGCTCGTCCCGGACGGGTCATAAGCATTGTCAACACGCCAGTAATAGGTGTTGCCGACAACCAGAGTTTCCGGTACCGCAGCCGACTCTTCCAAATTCGTCGGGGTGCCGGTAAGTATAATCGGGCTTGGATTGTACTGATCAGTACCGAACCACAAACACCTGCTGCCAGTTGCATTTCTCGCATTTTGCCATGTAAGCGTCGCCGGTGCTGTCGAAGGTTCTTCCTCGTTAAATGGACTGTGCCCATGGGCATAATACGACGCAGGGCCGTTGTTATAGATGTCAACAGCAACCCCGTCACCGATGACCACGTCATAGACAGCTATATCGTCAATCGAAAACTGGTTAGTGTAGGGCCCGTAGAAAGAATCGTCGGATCCATCAGCGATTCGATTGCCAAAATACAGCGAGTTATCCACGTCAGGAAGACCTCCCGGAGCACCGTTGTCTGTCTTGTACAGAGAACCATTTATATACATTTTCCCATCACCTGTAGTAGTGTCATACGTGCAAATCAGATGATCCCATCTATTCTGGTCAGAATTGTGTCCCGTCCCGCCAGTACCACCAGTAGAACTGAAGATGGCAATACCAAGACCATACACAGAATAACCGACATCTGCCACCTGACGAATCTCAATGCAATTATGCTTTCTCGCATAAGCATGATACACGCCGCCATTCGATTGTATCCACATAGCGATCGATATATCACCCATGTCGGCGTATTTAGCCCGCAGTTGGGGAAGGACGCCGCCGCCAACGCCACCGCCGGGTATATAAACCACCCGTGATGCCGGCTTGCCATTGCCGCCTGCATCGGCTACGATGCTGGCCGTCCCATGGATAAGACCGTCGCTGACAGAAGCCGATCCTCCTAAATCTAATGTGATGTCTCCGGCATCCTTTCCGAGTTCATTAAACTCATAATAGCCGATGGGATATACAACAGCGGCTTCGTCATGGACAATTATCTCCACGGTGTCGGTGCCCGTCTTCTCGCCGTCATAAGCGGCAAGCTGTAGAACATACGTACCGGCCTCTGTCATCGTCGCTATCGCATCTTCAGCATCATCAGGAACAATAACAGATGCCGTTCCGGGACCACTGATCTCTGACCACTGAACAGTGTAAGGACCGGGGTTGCCGTCATCGATAACCGCACCGTCAAGTACCACATCGATGGTACCCTCGGCCAGCCAGACTTCCCGGTCCAGACCCGCATCTACATCCGGTGTGGCATTGGCCGGCAGAATCTCAAAGCTGACCATTCTGCCCGGTAAGGCGCTCGGTTGAGTCTCATCGACTCTCCAGTAATAGGTGGTGCCGATAACCAGAGTTTCCGGGATCGTCGCTGAGGTGTTCAAAAGCGTGTCATTGCCAAGCACAGTACCGGCGGATCCCGGGTTCGTGCCAAACCATACCGCTGCACTGGCCGTCGCATTACGCGAGTTTGTCCAGCTAAGCGTTGTGGGAGGCGCCGCCAAATCAAACCCCTCTGCGTTAAAGGGAGAATGTCCGTGAGCTTTGTCCATCGCCGGACCGCTGTTATAGATGTCAGTAATTGTAGCTGAATCAAGGGCTACGTCATAGACAGCAACATCATCTATCTTACAGGTGGCCAATCTAACCACATCATATATGGTACCGCCGATAACCATCAAATTATCGTTAGCTGCAAAGTCGGCGGCTGAGGGATCTGATTGTTCCTCAACACCGTCTACATATAAATACCCTGCACCCGTCGCACTGTCGTACGTGGCCACCACATGATGCCAGGTATCTGAGTTTGTCAGGCTCGTAGTACCTCGCATACTAAGCCCTCTACCATAAAAGTCAAAATTCGCGTCTCGCGTAGCAGCCAATTTAAAGGAGTGATATTTTTGTACAAATGGGGGGTAAATATCGTTACTGGACAACTTGATCCAGGCCGCTACTGATATCGAACCGGGATTATTATACTTAGCAAGTTCCTGGCAAATAACACCGCCGATCGCGTCTCCGGTATAACTGAGCACCTTCGATGCGCCCTTACCATTGCCCCCGGTGTCGCTGGCGATAACGGCATTACCGTGCAAGAGACCATCGCTGGCCGGATTGGTAGAAAATCCCATGTCCAGTGTGACATCTCCGCTGGCCTGGCCGAGTTCATTGAACTCATAATAGCCGATAGGGTACGTTGTATCAGGGTCCATAGCCGCCTGCATACTTCCGCCCGAAAAAACAAACAAAAGGCATACAACAAAAACGGTTACTGATATATATTTTTTCATTTCATCTCCAAAAAAAAAAATTAAAAACCATCTCTAAAGACAACATTTCATAACCTCATCTTTCCATAAAAACAGTGGAACTTATACTTTCATTGTATCAGATTCCATATACAATATGGGCAAAAAAGCGAGGTATGCCCTTAAAATACTGATTTCTTGCCGTTCTAATGCAACCTATGGAAACTCCACATCATGTGTGGTTATCCAGTTATTATGCCAGTTCTTAGTCCACAGATCCGACAACTTTACCCCTTCGGAGTGCCCGTCGACAAATGCCAGGGTTATCTTCATATCATGCCGGTCGATAGCAAAACGGGTTAACTGGTTATCCTTGTAAGCCCAGCCGACACCGAGCGAGACATCAAAACCGGGGCGAACAACGTCCTCCCAGTACGCATAAGCACCCTGCCAACTGCAATCTCCGGCATGGCATGGAGAATTAAGCGTTAAATGCGAAACGTCAGATGATATAACAGGAAAGCCAATGGGATATACGGTTGCATGGGCAGTCGGGGTTGTAGCAATAAAGACTACGCATAAAACAACAATAGTTAATGATAAATTCCTGAACATTCAACATCCTATAAACATTTTTGACAGAGTTAACTTATTGTTAAATACTCAATTTTCATCTTAGGTCTTTGATAATCAATGTCTAAAGCTGACTAATCTGCCCTCAACGACGGTGCTCCAAGCATGCGTTGTGCCAACGCGCCAGTAATATGTGTTGCCGCCAATTAGAGTTTCCGGAATCGCAGCGGCCTCGTCCAGGTTCGCTGACTCCACTTTTTTTGATTTCTGTAACACCTCATGCAGCCACCTGCGCGCCTCTTGTCGGTATGGACTGTCTATACACATCCAAAGATCTGTATGAGGATGAACGATCTTCCCATCGGGTAACTTAAAGAGCCTGTTCACCTCGACATCTAGGAAAGTGAAGTCTCCATAGCTCATGTACGGCGCCAGGAATATCCTGGTTTTAAGTGTTCCCATTGTGCTGCATATCAATTGCGGGCGTCCGTTGATCCGTTTTAGACGTTCTATGGCCGATGGAAGATCGCTGACCGGGAAGACACCGTCATAGTGGTCATGTGATATAAATCCTTTCCACAACTTAGCGATTTCATCATCGTGAAGACCAAGATAGTTGACCGCGATGGCGCCTCGCGAAAATCCGCACAGAAAAACATTATCCGGATCACCGCCAAACTCCCGGCAGATTCGCGGGACATTGACCTTGCAATAATCAATGGTTGCCTGCAGATCTCCCCACCAAACGACGGCGTTTTCTTTGCGCCCGGTCTCAACACACGGTAATACGACCCAGATAAAATCTTTTCCGCCAGTAAGGCCATAGCCCAGGTTGGCGTCGGCGATTTTGCCGGTGGACTTACTGCCGGACCATTTATTGCCCGTATATTCTACAATGACCGGATACTTCTTGCCAGAGGTCCAGTTTGGTGGCAGATAAAGCGAATGGAAGACATTTGTGCCTTCGTATTCTGGCGGTGCCTGGCGTACTCTTTTTCCGGCGGCAGGTTTTCCGTCTGTCATTTCGGGGGTGACGAGACGTTCGGTAACGGTTTCTGCCAACTGTTTTGCACGGGGCATCACAAATCCCTGCAAATCGATCCTGTCGACCTTTTTCATATACCCCAGCCCGTAAGAAGCCTCGATATATCCATCTTTGCCTAACTGCAAAATACCGTCGCTGGCTTTTTTCTCGCCGATGGCGATGGTGATAACCCCGGTGAAATCTTCCATATAAGGCGCCGTTTCCTTGAGGACAACTTTTTCCCTGTCACCGTTGTCGGATATAACCCAGACCTCGACGGGTTCTTCTTTTGAATAGTCAAAGTTTAACGGAGCCCGCAGATTAATGATGACGGTATTGCTTTTTTGTCTGAGTTTTATGTCGGTTTCATGGTGAGCCATGTAAGCTAAAGAGGCATTGAAAGCCGTGTTAAAATTGACCCATCCTTCGGACCAGCCGATATTGCCGACTTTGGGGTTATACGGGTAATGCTGCTTTTTGGGGGCTGCCTCGAATATAAAGCGGGTGTTTTGCAAAGTTCCTACGCCCGTGCCGTATTCGGAGTACCACCCGACTTCAACTCCCTCTATCTCGCGGGGTGCATTAAACGAAAAGTGACGTCCTGTGGGATTTCGCCCGAAGGCATTGTCCATGTGCGAGTATGCCAGTTGCTTAAGCCGTTGATTGATCTTCGGGTCGTCGATAACCTGCATGGCCGCCGTCAGACATGCCGGGAATCCTATTATGTTTCCGGGTTCGTTCCACATTGTGGGCTGGTCGCCGGAAGGAGTCCAGTCGCCGTCATCGGTGAGTTTTCTAAAGTCCCACATATTTTCTGAACGTCTTATGACAACCTTCGCCCAGTCGGTGATCTTCTGCTTAAGGCCCTTTGGGGCACGTTTGGGATATTGAGTCATAAAGTGAGCCAGACCCGTCATGGTGACATGTTCGCTCATCCGCTGGCCCTTTGTCGTTTGCGGGTCGTTCCAGTCAAGGTTGGCGATCATCCATTCGACCTGCGCAAAAGCGGCGTCAAAATATTTTTTCGCATCTGCTCGGCCCTGACGTTTGGCGACTTCGTACATCATCAGGTTGGGCTGGACGCTGTGACCCGGCGGCATTTCGCCTTTCGTGCTTCCAAGGACTTTCTTAACCGCAAAGAGGTCGTGTTCGGGCGTCTTGTCATAGGCGTATCTTTCTTCTATTTTCGAGTCGCCCCAGTGGGCAAATGCGTACTCGGAGACGACATCGTAATTCTGTTTGTCGAGCCATCTTTCCAGCCACGGCCAGGCATAGACAAAGCACGCCAGTTGTTCCTTGAGCATCTCATGCCTGAAATTGCCGGTGATGATAACATCGGTGCCCCAATGGATCATTTTGACAATATCCGGAGCATCTTCAGGGTAGGGAGTTAAACCTCCCCAATAAGCAGGCTCGGAAGGTTTTTCATATTTGATCTGCCCGGGCATTCTTTCATAGGCTTTCGGATTTGACAGGTACTGGGCGACAAGGGTGTTGACCTCAAAAGCAAAATGGCAGTCATCACGCCAGCCTATTGAGTTGCCTACGCGTCTTCTCGATGTGCCCAGATGATTGCGGCTGTCGATCATAAAGTCGATGGCGTTTTGATATGTAACCCGTTCGATCCACCAAGGGCCGATACGGAACGGCACAGAGGTTTCTCCTGCCGCCACGACAACATATTCTTTGTCGTCAAGGGGGTTTAGCGGTGTGAAATCACCGAGGTTGTTTTGAATTGTGCCGGTAAAAAACGCATCCTTGCCATCTTTATGCCTGACAATGAACTTTGTCCCATCTTTAATTGTCGGAGCGGTAAAACGTTTGGGCCTGTTAAGATTAAATCCGCTCTGGTTCAAATATATAAGCGGGATGTCATCATGGGTGATCAAACCGTCCCATCCTCCTTCGATACCAGTTCCAAGTCCGCAAAAACCTTTACTTGGGAGTCCCGCGATATGAGACCAGACAGTAACTTCCCTGATTTTCGTGGAATCGACCTGTGTCTTTGTCAATGTGATCCGCAGCTTTTTCATTTTTAGCGCTTGAAACTTAAACCACATTGCCGACCGGGCATTTCCTTTGATTTTTCCACAACCCAGATCTACCCGGGCTGATTGGAGCTTGTATATGGAAATATCCTGCCACGTTCCACTTGCTTCTTCGTAACTGAAATTGAAATCTTCTATGGCATCGGTATCTCCATGGTCAAAATAGATGTGTGTCCCGATGACATCTACTTCTTTGCCGAAGTCTATTTCAAACGTCGATGAGACAGAAGGAGAGCTTACCCAGCTTGTCGACATGTTGCCGTCTACCGCGTTTTCGGCGGGATTTCCATCTAAGCAAGAGGATGCGTTGACATTCTTGATGAGCTTAATCATCTTAAGTTGCGACAATTCGTCGCCAGAAACGCCGCCGGCGGCAAACGCGATAATAAGAACGAGTAATTTTACCTTTTGCATAAAAACAATCCCTTGACATGAATTATGAATTATAAATTCAAGTGCGACGGCCGAGTTAACAACTGTCAGTTGCCGCTTTGATTGACATTTTTATTTGGGTGTCTCAAGTACTCTTCTAATTGCATCGAGACCTGCTGTGTTGTTTGTCAGCCCGCAACAGCACCAATTGTAGATACACAAGTAGCGGCATTTCGGGTCGGCCAGGTTATTTCTTATTGCTGTTTCCCAGGTTTCCGTGTCGGCTTGCCACATAATAAACCACTCCGTTACCGCCCAATATGGAGCGTCACTCTTATTAACGACTCGTTGAACTCCCTTGTCATTTGCCGGATCGAGAGCGTGTTTGTAACAACTCCATCCCGGACAGGAGTAGTTGTTCAAAGCCGCGTCATAAAGAAGCTCCTGGTCCTTCCACCCGCCGCAATGTGTAAATAATTTTTCGCGTGGAACGCCGAGTTTGGCTGCCAAAGCACACAGATCGTTCAGGTGCCGGCTGACAATCTTAACCTGGTGCTTTTCCGTCAAGTCACCGCTTAAAGCCAGTTTTGCCGTTTTTACAGCGGCATAGCCGATCGCCGATACGCCGCGGCCCGGTAATATATCGGTATCGATCCCTGTTACAGGATCGTTTTCGGCGGGTTGCTCCAAAAGCGAATTTCCATTTGGATAGTGGTACGAACTAACACCGATCGCACTTTCCCATCCAAATTTAATTCCGACCAGCAGACGTTTTTTCTCCTGCGGTAATTTTTTCCACCATTGCAATATCAAAGGTATGTAGATACGCATTTCTTCGTGGCAGGCTTTGCGGTATTTACGACTCATTAAATTTGGCGGGGGTAATACGCGAACCTGGCGTCCCCAATTTCGCCAGGCTATTTTGAGTGCATGTTCAGGCCCCCAGCCGCTCCACTCGACATTGTTTCTGTTTTCAGGGTTATAACCGGGCTGGGTCGGATCCCACCAGTTCCACAAGTCCGGCCGCCCCTCCCAAAATTGCTCTCCGTCGAGTTGAATAAGGATCGGCATGTTGTATTTTTCGGCTAAGGCGAGAAACTGTGTGACTTCGGATTTGATCTGCTTTTGCGATTTACGAAAATACGAGAAGATGCCGGCAATTCCCAGCGACTTCTGGCCGGGCTTTCTGTCGGGAAACGCTTTTATAACTTCTTTGAAAACCGTCTCATCGATCACTCTGTCTGCAAGAACATTGACAAGAATAAACTGTTCCTTAGCGGCTGCGGCAATACCTGACATTGAAAGCCTGCCGGTTTTTTTCATATACCCAAAACCGTATGATGCTTCGATGTGTCCGTTTTTGTCGACCTGGAGTTTTCCGTCGCCTGTTTTTTTGTCGGCGAATACGAAAGGTATGGTTCCGGAATGATCTTGCGAATAAGGGCCTGTTTCTTTTAGGGTGACTTTTTCCTTGTCGCCGTTGGATGAAACAATCCATATCGCTATCTTTTCATCTTTCCTGTAGTCAAAATTGAGCGGCGCACGCAACCGGACATTTATTTTGTCATCCAATTGCGTCAGTTCGATCTCGGTATCATTGTGTGCCATATAAGCAAGGGATACGTTGAACGCAGTGTTGAAATTGACCCACCCTTCCGACCAGCCGACATTGCCCACCTCAGGATTATACGGGTAATGCTCTCTCTTTGGGGCAGCTTCAATAACAAACCTCGCACCGTCCAGCTTTCCAACACCGCCGCCCAGGAATGAATACCACCCGGTCTCGACACCTTCGATCTCTTCCGGTGCGTGAAAGCAGAAGTGGCGTCCCGTCGGGTTGCGGCCGAACGCGTTGTCCATGTGGGAGTAAGCCAACTGCTCAAGGCGGTCATTGATCTTCGGATCGTCAATTACCTGGCCGGCAGCCAGCAGACACGCCGGAAATCCGACTACATTTCCAGGCTCGTTCCACATTGTTCCCTGCGGGCCGGACGGAGTCCAGTCACCGTCGTCTGTCAGTTTTCTAAAATCCCACATATTCTCCGAACGCCTTATCATGACCTTTGCCCAGTCGGCGATCTTCTGCTTAAGCCCTTTCGGAACGCGCTTCGGATATTGAGACATAAAATGAGCCAGGCCTGTCATTGTTACATGCTCGCTCATTCGCTGGCCCTTGGTCATCTGCGGATCTTCCCAGTCCATATTGGTGATCATCCATTCGACCTGCGCAAAAGCTGCGTCAAAATATTTTTCCGCATCTTTGCGTCCCTGTCTTTTTGCCACTTCATACATCATCAGGTTAGGCTGGACGCTGTGGCCGGGGGGCATTTCACCCTTTGTTGTTCCAATTTTCGTCTTGACTTCAAAGAGGTTATGCTGACCTCCGGGTATGGAATTACCGTGCGGAAAGTCAGGCCTGTAACCGTTGTATGCGTAGGCCCTGTATATGTTCGGGTCGCCCCAGTTGGCAAAGGCAAACTCGGAAACGACCTCGTAATTCTGCTGCGGAAGCCACTGGTTGATCCACGGCCAGGCATAAAGGAAATACGCCGCTTGCTCTTTCATCATTTCGTGCCGCAGGTTCATGCTGACGATAATGTCCGTACCCCAGTGGATCAACTTGACAATGTCCGGTGCATCATCGGAATACGGCTGTAATGCGCCCCACCGGATATATCTGCCGTCGTGTGATTTCCGATCAGGAGAGGGCATAGACGGGTAGACTATCTCCCTGTCCATTCGCTCGTACGCTTTCGGGTTTGACAGGTATTGAGCGACGAGGGTATTTACTTCAAACGCATAATGACAGGCGTCGCGCCAGCCGAATGAATTGCCGCATGTGTTGAGGTAGTAGGTTCCGAAGTAGTGACGGCTGTCGATCATAAAGTCAACGGCATTGTGGTATGTCACACGTTCGAGCCAATACGGGCCGATTCGGAACGCCGCGGAGGTTTCGCCTGCCGCTTCAACGACATATTCTTCCTCGCCGACAGGGTTGAACGCGGTAAAATCGCCGATGTGTTTATTGATCTTGCCGCTAAAGAGAGCTTTCCCGCCGTCCTTTGCCTTGATGATAAACGGCGTTTCGTCCTTCATGGTCGGCGCGGTAAACCGCTTTGGTTTATTGAGATTAAAGCCGCTTTGATTCAAATAAATGATCGGAATATCGGTCTTGCCGGATGAATCGGCAGATCTACTTACAAGCTCAATATTCGACCAGTAGCCAGCCTCACAGAGCCATTCGTCATCTGGCTGGTTTATTAGTTCGAGCCTGACCTCTTTGCCGGCGTACTGCGATAGGTCCACCTCGATATCAGCCCAGCCGTTATTGGCCGTCTCTTTGCCGATCAACGTGTTCAGCAGTTCCTTCCCGTCGGCCTTGACAATCAGCGTCCAGTCGCCCCGGTCGTGATGGCCGACACTCAAAGCAAGAGTTGTGGTTTTATTGACGCCGATTTCCACTTTCTTCGACAGCACACAACCGGTCTTAGGCGGCGGGTATGGGTATGTCACGAGCACGTTCTTCTTGCCGTGCCTGTCACTATAAACTCCTGGATCCATCCAGACGCCACAGTTTGAGATGCTCCAGCCGGGCGCAAACCGCTTAACGGCCAATGGCTCAGATATAAACCGCTTAACCGATAAGGGCATGGGCATTGCCAGTACTTGCAATTTCGTCAGCTCTTTCTCGGTAAAGAGGCTGCCGGCGATCGGCCCAGGCTCCCAGCACTGCTGAAGTTTGCCACGCTTGGGCTTTGTTACCGGTATAACAAAGATATCTTCTCCTTTGCTGTTCTTTTCGACCCTGCCGCCGGCCTTAATCACCGACTGGCGCGCCAGTTTCTCGCATACCTTGGCAAGATTCGGGAAGTTGTACGGTGAGAAGGCGAATTTGTACTCATAGTTCAAAGCGGATTTGAATTTCTCAGGCAGTTTCTCAAAGCCAATTGCCGTAAACAGTACACCGCCGGAACTAGACGGGTTGCAGTCGGAATCCAGACCGCAGCGGGTCGAGATGATAATGGTCTTGTCCGGGTCGCCTTTGCCGTACAGCAGGCCCATCGTAATAAACGCGCCGTTAATCTTGGCGTCGACGTTATAATCAGTCTTGGCTCCCTTGCAGGTAAAGCGGCGATAGTCGGGGTTTAGCTGGTACTTTTCGTTGATGAGCTGCCAGGTTTTCTGCCAGTCGTCTGGATTTTGCTTATACCAATTGACAACATCGCTGATGCACTCGTGGTACTGGCTGCCTTGAGGTATGCATTTAAGGCCTGCCCTGATGATCTTTTCCATATCGTTTTCAAAAAACGCTTCAGCATACATACCGCCGACGAACTGTCCGCCATAGAGGCCGTCGCCATAGTTCATAAGCCGTCCGAACTTTTCACCGAGTTCGATGGGCACGTTTCCAAGGCCCGGCGCAATCAAGCCCGAGTAGTCCGCCTCGATCTGGTAATCGATGCAATCGGCGTGCTTGTTAAACTCGGGATGACCCGAGTCCGGCGGTGCGATGCCCATTCGTAGAAGATTTCGGCCGGCGCGGTTGGCGTGAGCAAGGCCGTAGCCGCTGTTGGCAAAATCGATGCCCGCCTGACGAATCGAAACATCCATCCCGTACAACTCCAGCGTCCGCAGGAAAGTCATCTCCACATAGATGTCATCCTGACCGAACTGATTGATCATTTCAGGTTTCCACTCCGGCATTTTGTCCAGTGGCATAATTTTACCCCGGAACTGATACTCTGTCGGCCCGCCCCAACCGACGCCGGCCATCTGTCCGACCCAGCCGGCCTTCATTTTATCGACATATTCTTTTACCGGCAGCCGGCGGTTGTTTATCTCTGCCTGCTGTGCCAATGTTGCTGAAACAGTTACAGAAACAACTAAAATTGCTGTAATCAGTATACCATATCTGCGCATAATAACTCCAAAGCTAAGTGATATATATCCCAAAATATTAAAATCTTAATCCTGCTGATCTTTTCATATACCCGAAACCGTACGATGTTTCGATGTGTCCGTTTTTCTCTATCTGAAGTTTTCCGTCGCCTGTTTTTTTTCCGGCGATTACGACAGGTATGCTTCCGAAATGATCTTGCGAATAAGGACTTGTTTCTTTGAGAATAACTTTTTCCTTGTCGCCGTTGCATGAAGTAACCCATATAGCTACGGGTTCGTCTTTGGCATAGTCAAAGTTCAGCGGGGCATGCAGAGTGACCGTTATTTTGCCGTCGTTTTTTGTCAGTTTGATTTTCGTATCATTGTACGCCATATAAGCCAGGGACGCGTTGTAAGCGGTGTTGAAATTTACCCAGCCTTCCGACCAGCCGACATTTCCGGCCTGCGGATTGTAGGGGTAGTGCTCTTTCTTTGGAGCCGCCTCAAGTACGAAGCGTGCTTTTTCGAGCATTCCTACACCGGTTCCGTATTTCGAGTACCAGCCTATCTCGACACCTTCGACTTCTTTGGGCGCATCGAACGAGAAATGCCTGCCCGTTGGGTTTCTGCCGAAAACATTATCCATATGCGAGTAGACCATCTCTTCGAGCCGGTCGTTTATTGCCGGGTCTTTGATGACGCTCATAGCTGCCGCTGCGCACGCGGGGAATCCGGCTACGTTGCCGGGTTCGTTCCACATAAGCGGAGAAGAACCTGAAGGAACCCAGTCGCTGCCATCCGAAAGTTTTCTAAAATCCCAGAGGTTATCAGAACGTCTTATCATAACCTTCGCCCATTCTTCGATCTTTTTGTCAAGTCCTTTCGGGGCGCGATCGGGGTATTGACCCAGAAAGTGAGCCAGTCCCGTCATGGTGACATGCTCGCTCATTCGCTGGCCCTTGGTGGTTTGAGGGTCGTTCCAGTCCAGGTTGGCGATCATCCATTCGACCTGGGCGAAAGCGGCTTGGAAATATTTTTCCGCGTCTTTGCGTCCCTGTCTTTTGGCGACTTCATACATCATCAGATTAGGCTGGACGCTGTGTCCGGGCGGCATTTCACCCTTTGTGCTTCCGATAAGTTCTTTGACCGCAAACAGGTCATGCTCGGGCGTTTTGTCGAACGCGTATTTTTTGTAAACCTTCGGGTCACCCCAGTGGGCAAATACATACTCGGAAACTACTTCATAATTCTGTCTGTCGAGCCATTTTTCCAGCCAGGGCCAGGCATACAAAAAATATGCCAACTGTTCCTTAAGCATCTCATGCCGATGATCCTTGCTGACAATAATATCCGCCCCCCAGTGGATCATCTTGACAATATCCGATGCATCATGAGGATATGGCTGCAAAGCACCCCATAACCCCGGCTTAGGCGGCATCTCATATTTCACCTGCCCCGGCATGCGTTCATACGCCGCCGGGTTTGACAGATACTGAGCAACCAGAGTATTCAGTTCAAATGCAAAATGACAGTCGTCTCGCCAGCCGACAGAGTTACCGATGGGCTTTCTGGATGTTCCCAGATAGTGACGGCTGTCGTTCATGAAATCAACGGCATGCTGATATGTCACACGCTCGATCCACCATGGTCCGATACGGAAGGGAAAAGATATGTGTCCGCCGGCTTCGACGACAAACTCATCTTTGCCGATGGGATTAAAATCGCTGAAATCACCGATGCGATTTTTTATAACGCCCTTGAACAGGGGTTTTTTGCCGTCTTTCTTCCTGACAACAAAAGTCGTCCCGTCCTTCATAGTCGGGGTGGTAAACCGCTTTGGTTTGTTAAGATTGAACCCGCTTTGATTGAGATAGATAAGCGGCACATCGTCCTGATCGATAGGTTTTACCCAGCCTTTAACACCGAATCCCAGAGGCGGGATACCCTCTTCCATATACGGCCAGACCTTGATTTCCTTTATCCTCGTGACATCACCGTCTGTTTTAGCTACCAGTATACGCAGCTTTCTGGTTACAACCTGCACTGTTTCATCAAACTTAATCCACGTTGCTGTCGCGCCGTTACCATGGATTCTCCCCGAAGGTATATCCTTCCACTGCCCGCCAACGTCATAGCTGATAATGAAATTTATTATCGGCGCGGTATCTCCGTAGCCGGAATAGACATGCATTCCCCCTACATGTGCTTCCTCTCCCAAATCAATCTCAATCCATGACAGTATATCAGAATGGCTGATCCAACGGGTACCGATTCTTCCGTCCACCGCATATTTAGCCAGACCTCTTTCAAGAGCAGTAGAGACTTTGACCTCCTTGTTTAGTGCCAGATTTCGCATTTTCGGCTGGGATGAATCAGTACCATCAGCGATGCCAACCAGAACGCCGCAAATAACAAGAACCATCAGTTTTGCATATTTCATAAAGCACTCCTTTTTTTGTGCTACTTAAAACCCATTCCACCCAATAATGATTTCCCAGCTATTACTGTCGACAATGGAGCTATCGGCAAGATGGCCGTACAACACCTCCTTGATCGTGGTTTCAAGAATTTCGCCTGTTGCGGCTTTGGCGAAATAGAGTGGTTGCAAAAACGAGACAAATACTTCGCCGAAGGAATCTCACAAGCCGGTTTCAGATTAACTACTTATTTATTAGCTCTCAATTCGGTTTTCTGATTTACGGAAACTGCACGTCGAAGGTGCGCTTCCAGTTCTCATGCCAGTCCTTGGTCCACAGATCTGATAATTTCACAGCTTCAGCGTGTCCGTCCACAAATGACACACCTATCTTCATATTGTGCCGGTCGATAGCAAAACGGGTTAATTGGTTATCCTGGTAATGCCAGCCGTCACCCAGCGAGACGTCAAAGCCGGGACGGACAATGTCCTCCCAGTAGGTATATGCGCCCTGCCAGGAGCAATCGCCGGCAGTAGGTACACTGGCAGGCTGCCTAATTGTACTTGGTGATGAGAAGACTAAGCTCTCCGGGTTTGGGGGCATCCAATGACTGAGACCCACATTATATTCGTACATCCAATTGTTAAACCCATAACTGCATATCTCATCCATTTGATAGGTCCAGCCCCAGGGTTCCTTAGCTGTCCCTAGGCCATAACTCCTGCCTGGCTTCGGGGCAGCACTTGGGCAGTATCGTATCGCGTCGACATCATCTACGTACGGCGCAACGAAGTTGATAAAAAACCACTCACTGCGATATGCAAAGAGTTTGTCGCCGTTGTCATCCCAGTAAAGGCGCATACCCAATTGATACTGCTTCAGATTGGATCGACAGACCATAAGCTGCGCCTGCTCCTTGGCTTTTCTAAGTGATGGCATCAGGATACTAAGCAGCAACGCGATAATAGCAATTACCACCAACAATTCTATTAATGTAAAGCCTTCTTTATTCATTCTTCAGTGATTCTCAATACATATTCATTGCCGAATAGCCCCAGCGGTTCCTGATTTGACGGGGCTTTCGCTTCTCAACATGGCCGTCAACAAACACCAGATTTGGATCTGTTATCCGCTCCTTATTGACATGGCTTCCGACTAACGTCGGCTCAAGGTGAAGCCGGCCGATCATGTGGAGATCATCCGTTGCAGGAACATCGTCGGAAAGATCCTCGGTAAGTCCCTGGTTCATCGATTTCATCATGATATCGGTCATGATCGGTTCAACCGTCGCACACTTGTCGGTAGTTTTCTCCGGCCAGCCCTTGGCGACTTTAAATTGTGGATCCTGTGTGGGAAAAAGATACTGATTTGGAGCTACCCCAGTGGCCCTGGGAACACACCAGTTGTAGCCGTGCCACATGACAAATCCCCAGGGAATCACATATCGCTCCATCCTTGCCTCCAAATCATCTATCTTGTTAACCGGACAGTAGCGAAATTGCTCCTGTGTAATGCCGTATTCCGTTGAGACGCAATCCCGCATGACTGTCGGGTCGGCAGGGTCAGGATATTGGCCGGAAAACGTGATGAATTTCGCAGACAAATCCCACAGGTTGCACCCGCTGCCGGAGTCATAATCAACACGCGGCAGGTAACTGTCGTGTTCGGCGGCATATGAATTTGCCATCATGCCCCACTGGTGAAGGTTCGATCTGCAAATGATCTTCCTGGCCTGTACTTTTGCATTCTTCAGGGCCGGCAATAGAATTGCCAGCAGCAAAGCGATGATCGCAATCACCACCAAAAGCTCAATAAGCGTAAAACCTTCATGTTTCCGCATATCAGAATCTCATGTCCTTTACTTGCGCATCCTCTTGCCTTCTCATCACAGTCTGCAATTCTTTTCTCGAAAAGGGCCGGGCACTAACATCACACAGACTTATCTTCATATTGTGTCGGTCGATAGCCCACCTGGTCAACTGGTTTTCTACGTAATACCAGCAGTCACTTAGCGATATGTCAAAGCCGGGGTGGACATATCTACGGCCTTGGTGGGAATTTTACATTATAATTCTATTCCTCCGGCAACGATTGCATCCATTCCGGCCAGGAATCAATATCACGCGGTACCCAATTCTTATGCCACTTGATCTTCCAAAGACGTTTTAACGCAACTTTCTGTAAAGATCCATCTACATAGCTCCAGTTCACGCGACCATTTTTATGCCGATTTGTGCATACCCGCCGCATTTCATCACCATATATCCAGACATAATCACCGTCATCGGGCGGGGGCAAAGAATTCTCTGTGGGTCGTGCAAGAAAAGCACCGGCATCTCCGATTGCCGGTACAGATGATGGACTGGCAACATTGTCTAATTTTTTAAATTTATTCTTATCTGCATACATATCTCCATCCCCGCCTCCGCTATCGCTGGTCAGCCACCAGTTTTGGCCGTAACTGCCTTCTATTGTTATGTTATCAGGGGTTCCGAATGACAATGGAAACTGATCCGCCCAATATTTGGACTTCCACATCCAGCGGTTATTTAAATACGCGGGAAGTGGATCGGGAGCTGGAATTGAGGTCGGACATTTGAGAATCGATAGATCCTGGTAATAAGGTTTCATGGCCAGAAACCAGGTTCCGCTGCCATAAGGCTGTCGGGTACCATCCTGACATCCGGAAGGGAAAGTGTTTTTATTATCATTTAGGTACATCTGGTAAATGATGGACCATTGTTTGAGATTGCTCATGCAAATCGTAACTCGGGCCTGCTCCTTGACCTTTTTGAGAGACGGAAGAATAATTGATAGCAGTAATGCAATAATTGCGATCACCACCAATAATTCGATCAGTGTAAATCCTTTTATTTTCCGCATCATCAACATATTGTCTCCATACCAAAAC
>SDBS01001320.1_pt1 | contig 25136 bp, 21 predicted proteins | sample 2277091 | NCBI WGS metagenome assembly SDBS01 (sample SAMN10404972, study PRJNA504765) | marine sediment metagenome | isolation source: marine sediment core GS10_PC15, 163 cmbsf | place: Arctic Ocean: Southern Knipovich Ridge | collected 2010
GATGAATATGTAGAAAAACGGCCAGAGATCGAATTTCACTATGACGAGTCATTTACAAAAGCATTTTTATTCGGGATTGATGATGTGGGTAAGTCATCTTTAGTAAGAAAGATAAAAACTGGAAAATTCAGCGATAACTATTTCATCCCAACAAAGAAATTCAATATTGATTATGTTCAGAAAGAAGACGTGCTTTTATCCATTTGGGACATGCCTGGTTATCGAGGATTTCGCCAGAAATGGCTTATTGGATTACAAGACTCAAATATTGTTATATATATGATCGATGTTTCAAATCAATTAAGATTTCAAGAATCAAAAAATGAGTTTTGGAAAATTATTAATAGATATGAATTAAAGGATGTTCCTGTCTTAATTTTGGCTAATAAAACTGATTTGCTTAATTCTTCAGGTGAGGCAGATACCAATCATAGAATAAAAACTGAACTTGTTGACTTCTTTGAGTTTGAAAAAATTAAGAACAGAGATTATAAACTAATATTTACCTCAATTAAAACTAATTATAATATTGACGTAGTAATTGATTCAATTTTTAATATGATTTAATTTAAAAATTACTTTATTTTAATTTTTAAAAAAATCTTAAATAATTAACGAAATAATTAATATATATTGAATAAGTTAGTTTTTAGAGAACAGAAATTATGTCGAAAAGATTAAAAAAAGGAAAAAAAGATTATCAACTCATTATTGACGAGAAAAAAGGACAATTGTATTTAGGAGAAAAGGATTTACGATTATTAATGCTCAGACCAATTGATCTGATTGAATTTACTGAATTTGCGGGAACAAACTCAGACGATATAGTCGTTTGGGTGGGTAAAACTTTGGCAAAATATTATATCGAAAAAATATTTCCGGAAGAAAATTTTAGTGAAGAAGATTTATCTTATAAAAAATTAGTCATATTAAGTGTACTTGAGACTTTTGAGCATTTGGGATATGGCATATTAACATCTAATTTTAGAAAAGATATAATCTCTATATCTGTAGAGGACCCTATTTCTTCTGAAGAAAAAGATAATATTATGGCTAAAAATATCTGCCTTCTTTATATGGGTATGTTTAATGGAGTTTTAGAACAATTAGAGATTGATGTCGAAGGGGAAGAAGTTAAATGCATTTTATTAGGTGATGATGCATGCATTTTTAATTTTAATCTCTTAACCGACGAGTTTAGCGGAGAAGATATTGATGATGAGGAAGAAGGCCCTCCCGTAAGATTCTTTTCTGGAAATTTATAACCTTTTCTTTTTTCTTAATCCTTTGGTCTTATACCTAAATAAAATAACCAAGCGCTACAAATCATCGCACTTCGTATGAAAATTAATATTATGCCTGGAGAAAATAAGCCATCTAATATACCTCCTATTGTATATACAAAAGCTCCTATTGACAAAAATAAAAAATTCTTTCTGATAACTCCATTTGCTTGAATAGCTCTTATCATAAATCCAAATCCAAGAAAAATTATAACAGATAATAGAAAAATCAACGCAATAAAATATACTACCGAATCCTCCACAAGATTGTCATTAATTAAATCTTCTCCCGCGATGGGTGGATTTGCATAGGTAACTGAACCTGAGGGATATAAAAATAAAAATAATTCAAAAATAATACTTAAAATTATATAAATCGAAAAAATATACCACTTTCGTTTTGGAGTTATAAGCTCAGATCCAAAATATATAGCGGATAATATCGCTCCAGGGAACCACATCCAATTTATCAATCCTATTATCCCGAATTTGTTATCTATATTGTTTCCAGTTAATAAAATTGTCATAAAATCTAGAACATCTCCTAAATAAACTAAACCCGCAAAAAAATATGTAGTGCCTAAATATAAAAGGAGTTTAGCGTCTGTTTTTCGTGATCTGTAAATAAAGAATAGACCAAATAAAATTGAAAATAAAAAAACACCAAAAGCAGTAGCACCATTCAACCAACCTATATACGAAAGAGTTATAGTTTTTTCACCTTTTTTAAAACCTATTGTTAATTATTTGGTTGGAACTATATTTAAATATTTCATCAGAATCTGAAACTTTCGTAGTGAATGAAATTTTACACTTTTTTTCTTCAATTTATTTTCCAAAATAAATTTTGGATGAGACATTTTTTCAAAATTGAAAAAAAGCAGTATTATAATCCCAATAAAAAAAGGGAAGCGTAATAATTATTATATAGTTAAAAAGTCTACTTTATTCCACTCTAAAAAGGTTTTAAATATGTTATTGCTCTTAAACTTGAAAGATTTCTTTCATGCTTCCCTAAGTATCTTTAAATTGTTCTCTTCTAGATACTTCTCTAGAAAGTCGTCTGTGTTATCCTCAATTATTGCCATTTCAAAAAGAGATTTTGCTTCTTCTTTAACCCATTTACTGTTGATGCCGTTCTCAATCTTCAAATTTTGGATCTTAAAAATCCAATCTAATTTACAATCCCGATTACAAAAATAGTTAATAGATGGCTCTTGGCAAATATTAATATGAACAATTCGTTTTCTTTTCCATGTTCTTTTCCCATTCCAGGCGAGCTCGGCTCCACAATTACCACAATAACCACATAATAAAGCCATATCCTCTCCTTCCATACCTGATATTTTACTTATAATACTTATCTACCCCGTATCATTATTAAGGATGTTTTTACTTTTTAATTGGTTTTTTAATTGGAATAATTTTTTTATTAATATTACAGAGATACGATAGGAAAGTATTTATATCTATTGTCTTTCTTTTTTTTTATTCATTTCCAATTAATTTAAAATCTGGATATCTTTAGACATCCTCTTTAGTTGATCTATACCTGAAAGTCATGGCAAGTATATTTAAAGTCAATTTAATTTGTTAAAAGGAAGATTTTGGAGTAATGCACGGTTTTCTAAGGTTATAGTTGGTACTGTGAGTTTAAAACTAACCCTTTTTACCCCTAATTTAATTTTATAAAACTTAAATTGAACTAATCCGAATAAACATATATTACAATGATATTTTCCAAGATTTCATAATAAATATCCATTCAATCCTTTGGAAATAGTTTTCATTACGGGTTAATAAGTTGGAAAAATAGTAGGATTATTGCTATATTTGATAAAGGAATCCTTATTTAATGATATTTTCAGCTTGATTTTATTGTAGTGTGAAGTTTCATACTAATTTTATATGTTAAATTCCCGTTTTTTCGTTTTGAAATATAATCGTTAACTATTAAATCATAATTCATTATTGTTTCAATAGAAATTGCTTTTTAATTGAATAATTTAAAATAAAAGCGAAATTTAAACTACATAATAGCTTAAAAAAAATTTATAAAAAAAATAAAATGATTGAAAAATGAGTAGGAAAGGCGCGAAAATTAAGATTGATTCATATTCTGGACCCCTTGGGTCTATAAAAGGGTTCGAATTAACTGCGGGTAAGATAGTATCTGAAGGCGATGAGACTGATTGGGAGCCAATGGGCCCACATCCTAAGCCCGGAATTTCTTCTCTTCGAGATTGGTTTTTCAAGCTAATGGAAAGGTACAAGCCGTTTTACATGCCAAACTTGATTCACTTCAACGGAATCAAGGGTAAATTTGTGACATGTGCTGCTTAACTTCTAAAGCTTAGACTTTAAAAGGATAATTGCACATACGGCAAATGCAACCTTTCCAAAGGCAGGACTGGGGCCTGTGGTATTAATATGGAGACACAACAAGCGAGAATTGTAGAAATTGCTTGTTGTATTGGTGCATCGTGTCATTCAGCCCATGGTGATCATCTACTTCACTGGTTGAAGGAAAAATTTGGTTCAAATATTCCGATAAACTTCGGAAATAGCATAGCCGTCGAAATGCCTTTGACTCGATTAATGATAGGTATGAAACCTGAAACTTTAGACGATTTAGAGACCGCTATGGAATGGGTACATTATACAATAACTCAACTCCTTGCCGCAGGGCACACAGGGCAAGAATCGAGCTATTTAGATTTTGAGTCAAAGAGTTTTTTAGCGGGATTATGTGATGCGATTGGAATGGAAGTTTCAGATGTAGCACAAATCGTTGCATACGGAATGCCTGTTGGTGATCCTGACGTTCCAATAGTAGAACTAGGCATGGGTACTATGGATACTGAAAATAAAGCTACTGTATTAATGATTGGACATAATGTCGCTCCTGGAGTAGAATTGGTAGATTATATAAGAGAGAAAGGATATGAAGATAAAATTGATGTAGGAGCGATTTGTTGTACTGCTCATGATTTGACTAGATATTTTGATGGTGCAAAAATCATTGGCTCTTATTCGAGGCAACTCCATTATATACGATCTGGCTTGGCTGATGTCGTAATGGTTGATGAACAATGTGTTCATTTAAGGACTTTTGAAGAGGCAAAAAACGTAGGAGCTCCATACATTACTACAAATGAGAAAGTTATGGGTGGTTTTGCTAATAGAACTAATGATCCAACAATGGAAATTGTTGATGATTTGGTTAGCGGGAAAATGGATGGTGTTTTAATTCTAAATCCAACTAAAGCCGGTGAGGTTGCAGCAGAGACTGCCATTAGAATAAGACCAATCAGGAAAGGAAAAAGTGGAGTTCCAGACGAGCAAGGCAGTATAGACATGGCAATGAGATGTAATGGATGTGCCAATTGTCAGAGAAATTGTCCCAACGATTTGCCACTTGTAGATGCCGTGAATCTAGCCAAGGATGGAGATTTCTCGATTTTAGAAGATATTTTCAATAACTGTCTTGGATGTGGAAGATGCGAAGCTGAATGCATGAAAAACGTTTCACCTTTAACATTGATACAATATGCTGGTCGGGAATATATGAGAACTGAGAAATATAACTGCCGTGCTGGACGAGGCCCAATTCGAGATACTGAAATTCGAAATGTTGGGGCACCGATCGTCTTAGGTGAAATTCCTGGGATAATTGCTATAATAGGTTGTGGAAATTACGCAAAAGAAATTACAGAATTATATACATTGGCAGAAGAATTCTTAAGAAGGAACTATATTGTTACTGTGAGCGGTTGTGCAGCAATGGATATTGGACTTGTAAAGGATGAAGATGGTAAGACTTTATATGATCTCTATCCAGGAGATTTTGACCGAGGAGGTTTAGTTAATGTCGGATCATGTGTTGCTAACGCTCATATTCTCGGGGCCGCATGTAAAGTAGCGAATATATTTGCGAGACGACCTTTACGGGGAAATTATGAAGAAATAGCTGATTATATACTTAATAGAGTAGGCGCCGTTGGCGTTGCTTGGGGGGCTTATTCTCAAAAAGCAGCAAGCATAGCAAGCATGGCTAATGGTTTGGGTGTACCAGCTGTCCTTGGACCTCATGCGGCTGAATATAGGAGAATGTATATTGGTCGATCCGATGATGAAGAGTCATGGAAAGTCTTTAACGCACGAGACGGTACACCTGATCACATAGTAGGTCCTGGACCAGAGCATTTATTAACTACAGCTGAGACAATTGGTCAAGCTATTTGTTTGGTTGCTAAGTTAGTTTTAAGACCAGCCGATAATTCTAAAGGTCGAATGATTAAATTGTCCCATTGGATTGATTTAGAACGTAAATATAAAGGCGTTCAGTTTCCAAACGATTTAGAGAAATTCATTAGAGTAGAAGCTGATATTCCAATTAACATGAAAACAGAAATTTTGGATTTTTTGAAAGAGAAAGGTTGGGAACGTAAAGAAATCGTCGACCCTACCTTGCTTGAGAGAATGGTCCATAAAAATTAAAAATTAAATTTATTTTCTCTTTTCTTTTTTTATTCATAACTCTTTTGTTAAAAAAATAAAATTTAAAAATTTTACATGTGTTATTTTATATCAAGTTCAACAAAGTATTGATTGATTATGGATAAGCAAATTTTAAAATTATCAAAATTGTGTGAACATTGGGCAAATCATAATGAAACACATAAAGAGAATTTTATTAAATGGCGTGATATCGCAGCATCTAAAGGTTTAGAAAAAGTTGTTAAGAATTTAGATAAAGCAATTGAATCAATGGAGGAATGTACCCAACACTTGCTCTATGCTCACAAAGAACTGGAATGAATGACTTAATTAAAAAGGATTTAAAAAAAATTTCCATTTATATGAACAAGTTAATTAACGGTAAAAGCTGTTCCTTGAAATAATCTAATTTTCCGACTAATAATTCTGGTTTTTCTGACAACAACCATAGGTATACAGGAATTTGTAAATCAGAGTATTCAAATAACTTCTCACCTCGGATAGTAATAGATGAGATAAAGCCTGCTGAAGCTAAAGCAACCTTAAGTTTTATTTCAGAACTTGCGAACGAAGAAATTCCCGTCGTCTTAACTTGTAGAAACACAGATTGGGCAAGAGAAGAGAAAATTATCGAACTGCAATCGGACATGAGCGATATTTGCTTCGAGCATTCTGCGGGGGAATCGTTTGACATAAAAGGTATTTCTTGCATGCTCCCTCTAAATGTATTGTTATCTCTTTTATTGACAACTTCAATAAAGTTTTTTCCAACATCTACTGAATATCCTCCCGCAGCTTCTGATTCTTTATTAACTACTATAAGTATTAATCTTTTTCATAAAAAAACTGTGGCTGTTTTCCCTCTTCGAATACTATGTAGATTTTTGAATTCTTTTCAAGAACCTCAAGTTTTAAATTTTTACCTATAAATTCGAAAGAAATGAGTTGAAAATCTAATGGCTGTTTAATATCTTTACTGTTTCTTTTAAGAATCTCTATGAATTCAGTGATATTTTCCCTCAACCACTCCTCGTCTGCGTCTATAACTTCAAATATGTGATAACAAATTCTAACACTTTGTATATTATCCCCACTTGTTGCGACACCCCCACCTGGAGGAAAATATAAAGTCCCGTCTTTACTTGTTGCTGGAACATTGATATTGCCCTTTTTCCATTGCTTTATTTCATCATCTGTTGCCTTTGTAGCATCTACCTTAGCTTCATAGTTACTAATCGAGTCCGACCAATTTTCGTGAAGTATGTCAATTAAGAACTGGTCGTTCCAAGGATCGTGTCTTCGCCTTCCTTTACCTCCGTGTCTCTTAAACAATAAGAAGCAAGCGTTTTTATCGTCAAATTTCACGAATAGTATAGGACCAGTCCTTTCTACAAAACCATCTCTTTCAATGCGGGTTCCTAAATGTATATGTTTAATTCCCCACGAATCTAACAATACATCTCTATGTCTTACTCCTCTTAGATGAGGATCAACAACCCATCGGATTCCTTTACTTAAATAGGGGTTAATATCTTCCCCGTTTTCAATCTTTTCTTCGAGTATCCGAAGTGCATTTCTAAATCTTGATGGACAATAGAAATTACTAGTTTTATGAACATTCCTTTTTCTTGGTTCAACGATTCTATTAGTTAAATTATAATATAGTAAGCAGAGTTTATTTATATCGCTTTCATCTTTAATCTGGGTATGAAAACGAAGGTCTGGACTTAAAGTTTCTAGATCCTTGAAGTATTGCTTGAATATAGACTCTAAATCATTCTTAAAATTTAAATTGGATATTGACATAATGGTATCGTCTAAATCAAACTTTTATTTCTTAAAAGTATTTGGATTTGATTTTTTTTAATATTTTAAATCATTCATTTTCTCGAAAAAACGCAATTGAATCAAAAATAATATGATAAACTTCAATCGATTGGTTTCTATATTTGTAAGACGCTTTATAAATAGGGAATAATCGGTCTTCTATTTTAATTTCTTCAAAAGTGTCGGAAATATACTTAGGATGGTTAAATATTAGTTCATCCTTGAGTTTATCATTTATTTGACTTTTATTTGGGTTTACCATAAATATAACGCCCTTCTTGTCCAAGTTTCCCATATTATCTAAAAGTTCTTGAACTGGTTCATTTTTATCAAAGTTTCGCTTCCAAATCTTAAATTCCGTGGAAATTCTGAATAATGGTAGAGTAGCTGATATAACCCTTAGATCATTTTTACGATCCAGCTTTCCTTTAAATTCATCATCAGCATTCCAGTTCTCATCTACATTATAATGAGTCTTGAAGAAATCTCTGAAATCTTCTTCCTTATAATCTCTCATTCTTATTAAGTTCTTTAAAGTATGACTGCTCTTTATTAGATCAATTATCCTTAGAAAGGTGTTTAGAAATTTATCAAATAGTTGTTTTGAGTCTTGTTCTGGAACACCATTCAATTTAAATCATCTTTTATATCTTATGGGTTTAGGTTTGTAGTGAGGGTTTTCAATGAATGCCTTAACCAAAGTTTCGTTCAATTTTGTTAAATCTGATTTTCCGTTCCACTGAACAATGCAAGGGAAAGAGACGGGACTATCATCTTCGATTGCAATTTCAAGACCTTGTTCGGGAACTTCATAATAATCCCCTTTAATTAATACTTTGCATCTGAAATAACTCCTGTATCGTGCATCTGCGGTCCAAGTGATATTTATTTTGTTTTCAGGGTTTTCTTCTGAAGGGTGTGAAATGATTTTAAATGATAATATGGGGTATGCGATTATTATAAACGGTGTGGATAAAGAATTCAATTTGTGACCTATGAATTCATTGATTACTTCGGTTGAATTTCTGAGTTTAGTCGAGTTTTCCACCTTAAATTCAATTCTAAGGACTTCATCAAAGTTAAAATTAATTATTTCTTGCTTCAAGAGTTCGAAATACACGAAACTCAATTGGTCCTCGCAAGCCACTCGTTGTATGTGGTAAGTTGGTTTGACATTGTCTTTAAACATTTGAAAGTTTAACGGCAATTCGATGGGATATATATATTTAAATTTTAACTCTCCCGACCTGTAAATTAATACATCACTTTCTACTTTCATTTTTTCGATTAAATCTTTGAAGGTGATTACTTCTTTAAATAAAACTAATTGTTGATCGGGATGTGAATAATTAGGATCAAAATGTCCTTCATCATTAGTTGTAAAATCGAATCTGAAATAAAGAACTTCCCAGTCAGGATAAGTATTTGAAATTTTATTTAAATTCCGATTAAAAGCAACAATTCTAACTCCGATGTTTGAAAAATCCTCAAAAAGATAATCATCTTTTAGTTTTATTATATAACTAGCAAGTTCTTCAAAATTTAAATTTGATTTAGAATTTGATTTCGATTTTATTAAGAAAATAATCCTGTTATCTTTTTAGCAGAATTTTATTATATTAGTTCAATATAGGTCAAGATAAAAAAATAAAATAAAACTTCAAGAACATGAAAAGATCGGCTAGATATTTAAGGTTCTTAAACATCTCTGTCTGGTTTTCACCAAAACAGGCAAAAATCCTATCTTCCTCTAAAACTTCAATTTTTTTAATTGAAAACTTTTCCGAAAGTGGAATTTTTCTATCTCTATAGAAAAACCAGTTAAGAGCTTCCTTATATGGTCTTTGCTTTATACCTTTAGGTACGATTTCATTCATCACTTCATTGTAGATCTTAGTGTGGTATCTAAAACCAGTATTTTCAATAATTTCAAGTTTATAATTGAACCGCAAAATGATCCCTCCTCATATTATAATAAAGTTATTTATTTAAAATCTTGTCTTGTAACTATTTAGCCTATAGATTATTTAAAGGAAATATCCACCCGATTTTTCGAATAGTAAATTTCTTCAATCAAAATTACAAAAATTCAATATATAGTTCATGAATAACAGAGATATTATCATCATCAATCTCATCAAAATTGAAAATACAATATAAATATTTAAAAAGCTCAAATTTACTAAGTAGAAGATTTTTTGTTATTTCTGGCAAAACTGTAAATCATAGATGATCATTCTAAATTGATTGTACTCAATTGACAAAAAGAATGCTGAAAACAAATGGATATTATCGGAATTTCTTGATATATTGAAAAAAAGAATTAGAAAAATACAAACAATTTCACGATAACGAGAATAATTTACCATTTACTGAAATAGAACTCAGAAAATGGCATCTGATTTAATGGGTTAAATTGATATCTTCAACCTTTAATAATCTCAAGATATAGTAAAATCTTGATTAAATTGAATCAATGACATGTACGATGGTCATGGAGAACATACTTCAGATTTTTTTTTTTTTTTTCTATGATTCAAGAAAAGTTAAACAAATCACAGAGCACAATTTCACAGCAATTAAAAACCTTAATTGATGCAAATATTATTACATTTAAGAGAGGAAGTAGAATTAGATATTACCGTATAGAAAACCGAAAGTTCCTTGACTTATTAATGAATATTCAATCATTAATGAAATTATGTACATCATAATCCCTATAATAATGAATATTGTAATAAAAGGAATTAATTGAGTAAAAAACAGAAAAGAAAAAACATACATGTCCAGGAAACCAAGATTAAAGAATATAATAAGAAAAGTGAGAGTACCGGAATATATAATTATGAATGAGATAATGGAATATTTTATAATTTTTTTGAGAGCATTTAAGAAAGAATTTTGTCTATTCTTTTTCATCAAATTATGTTTGATTCCTATTCTTAAAAATTTTCATTTTTGCACTAAAAAAATTAATTTTATTCTTAAGCTTGAATCAAGCTTTTTTACTGACGCACCACTCACTTTTAAAGCATCTACCGAACTAATTCCTACTTTTTTGAGTTGATCTACTATACCCGATCCAATTTCCTTTACCACTTTCACTTTCAAGGATTGCTATATCCTTAAGAATGCCTAAATCGAAATCAATTCACAGGAGTATGAATTTACTTGATCAGGAATGATTCATAGACCTATGAACTGTTAATTATATTAACTTCTATAAAAAGGTTAAATATCAAGATAAGTGAAGTAGTAAGAGAGGTTTACCATAGGGAGTTTAATTTCTCTAATTGTTTCCTAAATTTTACTTTCCCATTAATGATTTGAAATATGAATCTATTTAAACACCTATTTTTTTATTTCTAAATTACTAAAGAAGTTAATGTGGAGAATAAATAAAAATTAAGAAAAAAAAAAATTAAATTGAGCAAATTAACTGACAATAAGATTTTAAGAAATTTTTTTATCAAATCTCTCTAAATTATGCATATTTATCATACAGCCTTTAATTTCCAGTTTTTTAATTAATTCTTTAGATTTTTCTGAAAGATTATCTTCATAATAAGTATAAAGAATACTCTTTAGTTTTTTCAAGTTAAGAATTGAATTTGGTATCTCTCTAATTGGACAAAATGATATTTCTATATCTTCCAAATCGATAAGCTCATCTAAAAATTCTGGTAGTGTTTCTAAATTTTCACATCTAAGCGCTAAATATTTTAATTTTTTCAATTTGGTTAATGACTTTGGTAAAGTTTCAATAAATTTATTATAAATATATAAATATTCAAGATTAACCATATTTCCCAAAGAATCAGGAATTGTCGTAAAATTTCCTCCTCCAATAGATAAATCTTTAAGATTTAATAATTTAAAGATAATTTCAGGAAAATCATTGATATCTCCAAATCCAATATTTAGCTTAGTTAATTTATCTAATTTTAAGATTGAATCATGAATAACTTCAATATAATTATTCCAGAGACTAAATTCTTTCATATTAGTTAGTTGTTCAATGGTACTAGGAATAATTTTTATATTATTTTGATCTATCCTTAATTCTTCTAAATTTTTAATTAAATAAATTTCTTCAGGAATATTATCAAAATCAGCATTTTCTATGGTTAAAACTTTAAGATTAGTAAGATCTTTTATATGAGGTGGTATATAGTATAAAGGCTGGTTATTATATATGGAAAGTTCTTCTAAATACGGTAAATTATTAATACTGTTAGGAAGTTCTTCTAACTCTTCTTCATAAATATTAATTTTTCTTATGTGTTCATAACCTATATATCCTGTTTTAAGGAACAAGTTTTTTACATTAGGAATGGTTTTATTAATATAATGTTGTAGATGAATCATGACCTCTTTTTCATCTTTTGGAAAATTTCCTTCGAAGAATTCCAAATTTCTAATGGCACTTAGCTTCTTCATTGAATTTAGACCATAATTTGTGAGAGACCAATATTTATTTGTATCAGTAGTAGAATGTTTTTTTAGACTCTTTTTTATTAATTCTAAAGCATAAAATTGAGCGAGTATCTTATCAAAACTCTCTAAAGAAATTTGAATCCTGTAAACAAGTTTATGTAATTTCTGTAATTTTTGAATAGCTTCTTTACTGATATATTCATTTAATCTTAGTTTTAATTCTTTTTCAGAACATTCATTTATCATAGACGGTGAGATTATTGAGAAGATTTCATTCCAAGTACACTCCAGTTTTTTTTTCAATGGTTTATGATCTCCTTGATAATTATATATTATTTTAAAAGTTTGATCACCGTGAGCATATTTTTCAGTATCTTTAGGAGGACTTATAAGTGCAATTTTTAATTCTTTCTTTAATTCTTCAATTTTTTTTCTTAATTGAAGATTTTCAGCAATTAAATTTGGATCTGGAATTTTATCAGCTCTTACCCAGCCAATAGCAGGATGTTGATTAATTAAGTTTATTAAACTTCGACTAACAACAGAACCGAGATCAGGGGCATTTTTCCATGTTTTTACCATTTTGTTTTTAACCAAACTTCGGAATTCTTCCAACTTTTTCCGTTTTTCTTCATTTATATCAGTTTTACTGACTATTAATTTATTAGGATTATGATGTAAAAAAGCAATTGTTGGCTTATTTTTTTCTAAGGCATATCTATATTCGCGTTCAGTGTAACTCATACCATCTTTTTCAGAACCATATTTTCCTGCAATTATTACAATATAATAATCACATTCATCAATGACTTGTTTTATTAAAGTCCACTGGTCTTCATCTGCTGCAGGAAACAATTCCATACCCGCAGGAATGCATTTTAATTCTAATAAAGCATTCATTACTTCTTGTCTTTCTTTAATTAAATCTTCATATGTAGAACTAACAAATACTTGATATCTCTTCTCCAAAATTATGACCCTTATTTTTAATCTTTTCTTAATAATAACACAAATATACTCTTTTATTAATTTTTCTTTGATTAAAAAGCGAAAATTTTACTATCTTATTCATTTATATCTTTGAGAATATAAATAAATACACTGAAAAGAAGAGATATTCACAGCAAATAGGAATAAATAATAACGATATTAAAGGAGGATTAATCTTTCTTTTCAAATGGACTTATACTATAGCACTGTTTTTTATGTTATTATCAGGAATTATTTTTATAATGAGTTACTTTAAGAACTATAATTGAAGAAGTTATTATTATACTAAACATTACGTCTTAAATATTCATAAACAGATAAAATTACTTTTAATCTTAAAGAATATAATTCAGAAACAATTGAATTTAACAGATTACAAATCATCGAAAATAAAATAGAATATTATAACAATTTAAGAAAGAGTTATTATAAAGACAATCCTAGTATTTTTCTATATGCTATATCTTTAACAATAGTTACAACTATACGTAAAGAACTTAAAAAAATTTTTAAGTAAATTATATTTTATTATTAATTATATATTTCTTATTATTAATATCAAAATGATGTTTATAATGAATGTGCCTTTGATTTAAGGGGAGTATAGAGAAAAGTCGTATTATAACATTAGTTTATTGGTATGTCTCTGTTAACAAATTAATGCACAATCAAAAGATTTATATATGTGATAACAACATTTGATAATCATGAGTACTAAAGAACTATCGCTAACTCAACGGTTTCTTGTAAAAGCCAATGAGATAATTCGAAAGAGAAGATCAACGGAAAGAGAAGTTAACAACATTATTCTTGGCACGAATATAGCACACAGTCTAACTAAGGCATCGATAGATATATACAAAAGCGTAAAAGAATATAAGAATAATAGGTAGAGCAAATAATAACCAAATAAATTGTTAGAATATTTAGCTTGTTGAAAGCTATACTTTCTTTAAGTTTAATAACAATTTTATGTGTGATCTCTATCTTTGTTACTGAATACTATTTTTTGCTCGATTTGTACTATTTTCTGTTAACTTTATAAAATCTTGATAATTTTTATTTAATTCTTCATGCATTGGTTCTATTTGTTGAAACCAATAATCTAGTTCTTTTTTTTCTATTCTTTCATAATATAATAAAAAAGCAAGAATAATAACATATACTGTAAAACTTAAAAGATATTTAGATAAGATATAATCATTAGTATAATCACTCTCGTGTTTCTCTAAGAATTGGTCTCATAAATCGTTTACCATTTTTATATATAACTATAGGATTTAATAAAAAAATTTGTTTTTTCCATTAAGATCGGGCTTTCCCGATCCTCTTGATAAATTCGTTTAAACCTAACGAATTAATTTATAAATTTAATTATAATAAAAGTAAGAACTACTCAATTCTGCTAAATATTTTATAAACAATTGGGTCAATGCAGCCAAATCCTTTAATTATTGGATTAATAAGTTTATGTATTAATTTCAATTTTATATCGTTATCGTTTAAATCATCTAATTCTATTTCTATGAATTCGGGATTAAGAAATTTAACTTTGAAATTTTTGTCCTTATATACCCAATAATCTCCAAGATAGCTAATAATATGACGCCCAATATTTAGCTTTCCATTGTAATTTAGCTTATAATAATAAACGCATAAAAAATTTAATAATCCATACAACAATATAATTATTTTTTCTAAAGGATATTCCTTTTTTTCAGGACCAAGATTGTCTAAAATCTTTACTTTATGAGGTGTAACCCGTTTAATTATTGGATTTTCAATTCTAATGTTAAATACTAATGAGCCTTCCATATTTATTAAAAGACTTGTTCCCTTGTTTAAATTATTAGGTTTAAGTATGAGATAATCCTGACCAGCTTCAAAATTAAAGTTTTGAAATAGGGCAATATTATCTTTAATTATTCTTGAAGGATTACACTCTAAAATTAAATTTTTTCCTTTTTCATTAATCTCAAATTTATTTTTTCCAAGGAAATTAATCGGGATAATTGAAAATTTAATATCTAAATCATGTTTTCCTATTTCATTATCCATATTATGTTTAAGATCAAGTCTTTTAAGCAGTAAAACGTGAATATCATCATGATTCTCTTTAGATTCAATATTTTCAATATTTTCATTTTTTTCAATAGTCGAAATTTCTACTTTCGTTTTTTTATCCTTAATCATACCCCATTTCTTTTTTATCTTCATTTCTCTAGATTTTTCCAGTCTGATATCTTTGCCTTTTAAATCTTTATAGCACACTAATAAAGGTTTCAAAATTAAGTTGATCTCCTCTTTCCAATCATTGATAAATTTTCTTGTTACCTTATCCATAATATCATGTACTGTGAAATTCCCTTTTTCTCTTATTTCTTCTAATGTACTTATTGTATCTTTAGTGATTTTTTCCCTAAGATATTCTTTAAATTCCAATTCTTTTAAAAAATCTAATAAATCTATTAGTTTTACAAAATTTCGAGCTTTTCTTTGATCTCTAGAGAAATATAGATCTCTATGATCTTTATGTAAAGACTTAGAAAAAATGTCATAAAGCAGATTCTCAAATAAACACCTTAATTGTGAAGGGATTAATTTATAAAAATCATTAAAAAGAGCAGAATTATTAATTAAACTCAAATATTCATCATAATGAGGTAAATCGTATTCTGAGAATGAGATAGATATATACTTATCTTCTTCAGCTAAAATTAGGTCAGAAGTTACTTTCTTCAATTCACCAATAGACTGTTCGAGTTTTTCAAGTCTCATTTTTTTAATTTTTTTTGAAATTGGCTCAAGATGTTCAGTTAGATTTAATATCACGTCATTTCTATCATGGTGATAATAGCCTTGTGTGTTCCAATCATGCTTAAAAAACTTTCTGTTATTTTCTATGATATAAAATGCTAATTTCAATATTTCAGGGAAATATAAAGGATCTTTTAATTTTTTAGGAGTCAACGAAAATTGTTTGAGAATTGTCCCTTTATAGATTTCTAAGCGATTTCTGATCTTATCATCGTAAATCTTTGGTAGCATATTAAAATACTCATATATTTCATTCACTAATGCTTTCAAATGACCCTCTGTTAATTCTTTGAGATTTTTATCAAAATCGTTCATATACTTTACTTTAAAAATTGATGCCCTTTATTTGGAAATTTTAATAAAAGAATTTCATGTATTTAAAATAACAACCAATGAGTAATTTAAGTTTAAACAAATATGCGTTCTTCAAATATTTTACCATTAAAATATTTTGGTTTTCTAATTTTTGGTTTTCTAATTTTAAAATAATCTATAAATTTGTGAATAAAATTCTACTCTTTAGTGAGATGGAACTCTACTTTATTGTGTTCATTATTTTCCTTGCTTAAGCGGATGCGAACTTGTACTAAGGGGATCACATTTGACTTTTTTTATTACTATTTTCAAATATTTACTTGATAATAATGGAAAACTTCAGTTAAGAGATGGTTTAGATTCAAGCTTAGAATTATCTCTAGAGGTCCAACTACATCAACTGCTTACTAAGATTTCAAAAAAATACGGAATTAACAATATGAAAAAATATATCGAACCTGCTATGACCGACGAAAATAGCTTGGAAGGTATTGATGGAGACTTGTATATTATGTCAAGGTTTTTAGATAAAAATGGTAGAACAGTAACTCTTCTTAAGGATGATAATACTTTTGATTATGAGCTTTTGAAGGACAGATTTACCTTTGAAACCATAAAGGAGTTGAAAGAAAAAGGGTATGATGTTATAGTTCAAGGTCAATGGATTGCCCCCCCACCTGGTGTAGAATACAAGAAAATAACAAAAGACAATTTCGGCACACTTTTCGACACACCAATACAAGGTACTGATGATAAATTCAAGATTATCACCGACGGAGCTAAACTAATAATGGCCCCCAATGGTAATTTCTTCGGAATTAATAAAAGAACTGGAAAACTCTGTTTATTAAAAGGGTTTACATACATCCAATACTCCACAGAGAATGTTGGCAATTTGGCATATTCAGCCACCTCACTTAACTTAGCAGGAAATAAACATGCTTTTGATAGGGTTGTGCTATCCGGTGTTAAGCAATCTATAATCTCAGGTATCAAAACTGACAAATTTTTATCAGCCATTGTTAAATCTGCTTCAGATAGAGACATTTATATAGATAAAAATGGCTTACAAAATTACTTTGACGAAAATGGGCTCGAGGTAGAAGTCTTATCCGAAGAAATACAGAGCTCACTGAATAGACAACTGGAAGTCCAAAAATTATGGTTTTTAGGTGACTTATTTATTAAAGAAGATGCTGACCCCCCAGAAGAGGCTACAGTATTCACTGTTACACCTGAAGAGTTCCGTTTAGTAAGCAATAATCTTGATATTAAAGTTGTTTCCAAGAACATTAAATCATTTAATGATTACCTTTTATCATTAAATGATCGGAGAAATAAAGGACTTACTCCCACGGAATATTTAAAATCATTGAAAAGAGAAGACAGAATACTCCATCTCGCTAGGGGGCTAGAAATAATCGGTCTAGGGGAGAATATAGATTTTAATGATGAACGGGAGGCCAGATATACTGTTTCTCAAATCAACAACAAAATCGGTCCATTTCTTTTAAATTTAATAATGGTTAAAAAGCTTGCTCTTAGTGAAGATGGCAAATGGCGTATAGAAGCTATAACTGAAGGATTAGACGATTTCAAATCTGAAGTTGTAAATTCAAAGGTAAAGCTATCAAGTGTACAGTATGGTTATGATAAAGTTGTTGCGAGATTATTCACTTCTAAGTTTATCTATCTAGACAATTCTAAAATCTTTGTACCTATAAAAAATGATTTTTCAAAATATCTAAAGGAGCTAGAAGTCTATCTAGATAGTTATCGTCAGAAAAAGTACTATGCAGATGCTTATTCCATCCTTATGAATTCTGAACACATTTCTGAATTTGAAAAGGCACTTGGTGAAGAGCTTGTTTTTAAGAAGCTGAAAGATATCGTTATGTCTGAACCTAGTATACCTAAAAGTGATAAAAAAAACGCATTACTTGCATTCAAGCTACAATTTCTTGAGTTTAATGTCAAAGATTCAGGAAAAAATAATAAGGTAAAATTACTTGAAAAATTCAGAGAAATAGTTTTCGAAATACAAGCAGGAACAATCAAGGACGACATTGAATTACCAATACCTTTCGTGTTTGCTTCTGAAAGCAAAGCTGACAATTACCCAAGAATAAATATAAAATTAACTCTTACAGCAGCAGATTTGAATCTCTTTTTCTCTAAGCACGGGCTGCCTAATTTACATAGACAAGAAAATTTTTATTATATAAAAGATGACACATCAGGTAAAATTCCAAAATCTTACCGAGCTCTGTTGGCACTGGATAATTTTGGTGTTTTTAGAGACAAATTTTACAATGAGATGAAAGAAATCGAAGAATCATTAATTATTAAAAGAATCAAAAGGCAACCCATAGAAGATAGACCATATAGACATACAGGTCAAGATGGAGAGCCTGATAAAAAATTATTTGTCCGATTTTATGGCAAAAAAATAGATGGAGAATTGACCCAAATAAGACAACATGATGCAGAAGCTATGTATGGTTGGTTCCGTAATGATGATACAAGAAGTCCCAAGCCTTTTGTATTAGACTTTAACCAACCTGCTGATTCTGAAATAAATGAATTAAATATCTTAAGAATATACACCGCTTTATTAGTTGGATATTTTTTTAGAATCTCTACCAGTGAAACGATTTTTGGACTGTCTGGTCCAACCAAGGTTTCAGCCAGTGTTGTAGCGCACGTCACAAGATTAGGTTGCAAAATTGTTAATAAATATGACGATATCGATAATAGAGTTTTAAATAACATTGAAAAAAGGATAAATTCTATGATAGATCGATTCTTTAAAGATACAGGAACTATTCGAACCGCTTCTGAAAATGACAACAATTTACTGCTGCCGTATGCTCATCCTAAGGCGTTTTTTGACAACTTTTTTCTAACACGGCTATCAGAAGACGGAGATTTGTCTCAAGCTAATGCTGAGAAAAGAACACGTGATATTAGAATTGCAATCGTTAACAAATATGTAGACTTCGAGAAATTAGGTGCTATAATGAAACCCAAAGAATTTGGAAGTGCTAAAGATAAAGCACAATATGAAAGATGGGAGGCCTTTCTTAACACATTTCCACCAAATACCAAATTAGCAAACATAAAGATTGATAATGTTAATCAATTAATAAAATTTCTAGATTCTGTTTTAATATTTCAAGAAAATATCTTGAGTGCAAATTTGCCGATTGACGTGTTTCAAGCTATTACTGAGGGTAAAGGAAGCTATATCGATCCATCAAGATATGAAGTAGTTTCCGGATTTCAAGAAGCATTATTTTTAAATGGTTACTTACTTACTTAACAGTAAAATATCATTTCATTTTGTTTTGTTTAATTCTTCTTAGTTATTTTTCAGTCATACTTTCTTACATAGATTTAAATGTATAATTTGACTTGTAAACATAAAGAGAAAATGATAATATGTAGGGAATGTAGGACAAAAAAAAAAATAAAAATCATGGAAATAAAAAGTAAGGTTAATCGAAGAAGAATTTATAAACTAAGTTCTATTAAAATGTCGGCATATTTAGGAAATTTAGATTTAAAAGATTTAGATTTAAATGTTAACCGAGGTATTGCCAATAATGAAAAAGTTATGTTAAAAGACTTAATAAAAAAGGGCAGCCTTATCGATAGGTGTAGTTTTAATAATGAGGGACACATTGAATTTATATCCATGCAATTAGGTCAGAAATTATCTGAATTTGTTTTTTTTCCAGAATTATTTGAATTGTATGTCTATGATACACCCATGGATGTGGAATTTTTTAAATTTGTTAAAAAACATGGCAAAACAATTAATTGGCTTACGCTTAACAACATGAAAAAATTAAATAGAATCCCTAATCTATCGGATCTAGTGAATCTTAAGCATTTAGATCTAAGCAATAATAATATCGAATTTATAAGCGGGTGTGGAGACCTACCAGAATTAGCGTACTTAAATCTTGCTAATAATCAAATTAGATCGCTTAATGGGCTGGAGGAATTTGCGGGCTGCCCAAAACTTTCCGAAATCAATTTGTTCGATAATCAAATCGCTGATCTCTGTAAATTTGAACCCATCTCGAACATCCGCAACTTAGATAGCATGAACCTAGCAAAAAATAAAATTACCGAAGTTAATATAACCCAAAACGTCCCTAAGCTTATAGCTCTCTCTTTAGGTGAAAACCAGATTAACAAAATTGTCGCAATTAAAAACCTTTCCGGTCTTGATAAGATTGAATTACAAAACAATCAACTTACCAAAATTGAGAATATCTCTAACCTACCAAACCTTCAATATATTACTCTTGATAATAATAACATTACTAAAATCGAGAACTTGTCAAACCTACCGAAACTGCGCTTTATAGCAGTTGACGGCAACCCAGTAAATTCATTTAGCGGCATAGAAAATATACCTAATCTACAAGGCATAGGAAATTTAGCCTTGGGATTAGATGGAGAAAAAAAATGGAAACCGTACTTTAAAAAACTCGGGTTCTTCTATTATTGGAGACATTCTGGTTTGCTTCTTATTGATAAAGTAAGGTTTCCAACGCTCACGTACAGCGTCAACGAGCATCTATCGTTAAAATTAAAAAGAACTAAAGGCGAAGGGCTAAACCCGCGGGTGGGAATATTTGTAGACGGTGAGCAGTTTAATCAGTGCGCGGCTTTAGTATTTGCTATAGATCTTAACAATACTCAGTCTCTTGACAATATTCAATCAATTGATGAACTAAGCGATGTATTTGAATATGAAATGGAATACGATGAAATGGAATACGATAAGATACCCGCCGAAGATGAGTTTTGGGGACACTGCTCGAATATCCAAGCGTGGGCGGAACACGACTATGATACCCACCTTATACACCGGAATCTCGCTTTTCCACTGCTCAAAAAGTTAACGGAAACCGGCGATTTAACCGCTAAAAGAGTCTTTAAAGAAGAAATTGCAAAAAGATACTCATCTGGACACCCTACCGTCCAAGAATACCTTCGAAAAGAAGGATATCTAGAACTCCTCTCGAAAGACGAGTTAGACCTATTGGAACTTGAAACGACTCCAAAAAAATAATTGTGTAATTAAATGAATAAATTTATTAACGGTAAAAGCTGCTCTTTAAAGAAATTTAGTTTACTGTCTAATAATTCTGGTTTTTCGGACAATAACCATAAGTATACTGGAATTTGTAAATCAGAATATTCAAATAACTTCTCTCCCCGTATTGTAAACCCATTTTCAGGTAACGCTAAGCTGATTGTTTTCTCTCGGACTAAGCCCATTGAATTGTGGAAATTGGAGAGCGTCTGTAAGAGTAAACCAGTATTATTGACCAAATTCTCATCGGTTTTGTTTTTTGTATAACCCCCAAAAATTAACCCGTCCATCGAGATTAAGCTTATAGCCCTTCCTTCAATTTGAGTTGTGAAATCCTCAAGAATGTTTTCTATTACCTCTGAAGTTTCAGAAACTTTCATTAAAGCGGAACTGAACATCTGCATAATCGTTTCTTTTTGAAAAATTGAAGTATCACTGTAATCAGCACTATATTTTTCAAACTCCTTAAGTACTTGATCAAATCTGCTTTTAATAGCATCAACATTTTTTTGCCATTGAAGGGTTCTACGTATGTCCTGATCACTTTTATTTAAAACGATTTGTATTGGTGGGGCTTCATTTATATCACTTAAAGCTTTTAGAACTAATTTAAAATAATTGGCTGATTCAGCAAATCTTTCGGGGTCTTGTATATCAATGACGTAAAGAATAAGATCGGCGTCACTGAAGTACAGCTCGGGTTTTGTGAAGTAGAATCTTTCCCGGTACACGATTTGCCCGCCTAAGTCCCAACTCAGAATTCCGTACCCGAAGAAGTCTAATTTTTCTCTTTGTACACCACGTGTCGGTAATAAATCTTTAATTATTGAGAATTTATCTTGCAAGACAGCTAAGATCGATGTTTTTCCACCATTATCAAGCCCAATCATTAAGATTTTCTTATGGGCTTTTATTTGTTCTTTTACTGCTTTTTCAAGAACTTTAGCTATTTTACACCACTTAATAAATATCTGAGGTAAAATACCTGAAATTTCTGGAGGTTTTTCGGCAAGGTTTGCGAGGTCTTGTATTGTTTTTATATTATTTTCTCTTAGTGTATCGCCACTAACATTATCGATTCCGATAAGCGTATCTGGTTTAAATTCCATTACTTCTTCAATTTCACTGATAATCACATTACTTTTAAAAAAGTCCTTTATTTTCTTAATTTTTTCCGACATCAGATTTTTCTTCTTTTTTTTTTTCCTTATGATATTTTAGATATCTTCCTTAAAAAAAGTTATATTAATTAAATAGAAATACTAAAAAATAAACACTTTTATTTTTCCTAAAAAAAATAAACACTTTTAAATATATCTATATGAAAAACTAGTAAAATAAATTCATCATATATTTATTAATTTGATGTGATATAATGATATATATTCAAACTTATGAATTTTTAATTTCAATATCCATAATAATAAGCTTTATTTTTACTAAAAAGATAATTAATTTAGAAAAAATAAAATAAAAAATTTATAATTTAATTTAAATTGGTTTAAATAATTTGTCAGATCGTATGGCTGAGAATGTTGTAATTTGTTTAGATACGTCGAGATCGATGTATCGGACTGATCTAAAACCTAATAGATTATATTCTAGCATAAATGCTATAAAAACATTAATCAAGCAGAGATTAAAAGCAGACAGTAACAGCGCATTCGCAATAGTCGGCTTTTCCGATAATTCAAAAAAAATATCAGAATTTATAAACATCTCAGATAATCTTAATAGCATTTTAGATTCCATGAAGATCGGGGGGTCTTCTGCGTTAGGGGTTGGTTTAGCAACTTCAATCAAACTTATTATTGATGAGTTAAGAAAAATTATGGCTAAAATCCCTAGAATTCTCATAATTTCTGACGGTAAATATACGAAAACCGCGATTGATCCCTTAAAGATGGGGCGACTCGCTCAAGGATTAAATATTAAAATTGATGCTTTCAGAATAGGAGAGATTTCTCAATTAAATATTTTAAAAAAACTCTGCGATTTAACTCGAGGTAAGTATTATTTTATAAATGGTGAACAATCTTTGAATAAAGCAACTCAAGATTTTGCTGACTGTAATATTAAAATGGGTACAGGGATGGACTCACTGATTGAAAAACCTGAGTTTCTTAGAAAAATTGCCGCTAATCTTTTTAGAGTCCAGGATTTAACTAAAGATCAAGAAATGCGTCTAAAACAGTTGAGAGGGGAAGCAGATTATAAAAAATGTACTGTTTGTTTTCAGGAGGATGATCCTATTACTAAAGGGTCTTTTTTCCTCACAGGAAGATATTGCCCGAATTGTCAAGCAGCCTTTCACGTGACTTGTTTATCAGAATGGGCCGCTTCCCAAAAGGACGATAAACTAATTCAATCCGGAACAGTTAGATGTCCCCATTGTTTCTATTTATTAAAAATCCCAACAGAGGTTTCTCAAGTGCGAAAATTGCGTTTATTATCCGGAAATCAATCATATAAGCATATTAAACCTAAAGAAACAGAAATTATCCCCGCTGAACTTTTTAATATTGCAGATTTAGGTGATGAGGCGATGTATAATTCTTGTCCGGTTTGTAATTACATTTTTGAGGAAAATCAACAAGTTGTGAAGTGCGGAAATTTTGACTGTGAATCTTTGTTCCACTTAGAGTGTTTTAAAAAATTAGAGAAAGGTCAATGTAAGAACTGCGGTGTGAAATTACATCTTTATTAAATTAGGTTATAACGATAGCATATGATACTTATTTTATGTAAAAGTGATTATTCAATTTAAAAATATAATTAAATTTGACTAAATTAGAGATGCATGAAAATACCCCCTTAGTATATGGTGATATAAAACTAGGTAGAGGAAATTTCGATTTACCACCTGTTCTTATTGGAACAATTTTTTATTCAGGCCAAACTATTATCGACAGAAGTGATAAAGAAAAATTTAATGTCGATAAAGCTAAAAAGCGCATTGATACTCAAAAAACCTTAGCAAAAAAATTTAATATTCCTGATTTAATTGAGATTTCAGCTGATACACCTGAAGCTATGATAAAATATCTTGAGTTTTATCTTGAATATTATAATCCTCCTTTCGTGCTTGGAGGCACCTTTGAAGCCAGAGTTGCTGGAATCGAATATCTTAAAGAGAGGGGTATTAATTCACAAGATTATATTTATAATACAATTTCAAATCTTAAAAATAAAAAAGAACTTGAAGTTATTAAAGAAAATAAAATCGAATCTATTGTAGTTTTAATCCTTGGTTCAGAAAATATGACATCAACGCAAAGATATAATTATATTACTGAAAAGAACCAACCGAATAATGTTAGTATAATTGAAGGATTAAAAAACTTAGGGGTAGATAAAATTTGGATTGATGGTGGTGTAACAAGTCTCGAAAGCTTAGCACATATTTTGGAAACCCAGCAGTTAATAAGCTCTTCTTTAGCTCTTCCGGTGGGTACTGCACCTAATTTATTTCTGTTTAAATTCTCTTCACCTCGGTTAAATATTAAATTTCATACAAAATTTCGTAAAGCAAGCATAATTTCCATAGCATCGTGGTATTCAAATTTCATTTTCTATGGTGCAATTGAAGATGCTAAGGAATCTTTTGCATCTGCTTACCAATCATTTGAATTTAAGAAGATATGTAAAGAAAAAAATATTAAATTTTATGATAAGCTCTAAAAATAATTTATAATTTAAACAATAAAAAAAAAGCAAGTAAAATTTAAGTTCTTAATTAACCTTAAATATAATATATTTAAACATGTTTGTTCTTGTATTTTTATGATTAATAACCCCCAGGATCGAGATCAAAAAGAACTAGAAGCTATTCTGCTTATCGACAAGGCAGAGAC
>SDBS01001321.1_pt1 | contig 25121 bp, 23 predicted proteins | sample 2277091 | NCBI WGS metagenome assembly SDBS01 (sample SAMN10404972, study PRJNA504765) | marine sediment metagenome | isolation source: marine sediment core GS10_PC15, 163 cmbsf | place: Arctic Ocean: Southern Knipovich Ridge | collected 2010
GTTACGCGTCCCGCAGAAAGGACAATGAATATCCGCGCCGGCCTCGGCTTTGGTCTCCACTTCTTTATCAGTGATTAATTCCTGCCGCTCCGGCTGTTCGAACTGCACATCCTCTGGCTGGGGCGCTCCGCACGCATTGCAGACCTTGTCTGGTCCGGGGTTAATCCCTCCACAATTTAGGCAGGTCCACTGTAATTCGATATGTCCCAGTTCTTTACGAGCCATACTAATCCAACATCCAGCGAATTTCCTGAATTTTACCAGTTAACTTGCAGAGAGGAGTCTCTTGTACTAATCAAGAACCTTAACATTTTTTTCTATGTCGGGACAAACTAATAGACTGTCAAACATGAATCCTTGGATATAAGTTCATTAGTTTTATCCGAGCATCGGCGGTAGTAAACTGCCATTGAACCTTAACAGCATTAGCATTTCGTTGATCAACCCAGGCATGGACCTCATCAGATAAGGTTGCTTCATCCGGAATGCGTCGATCTAAACATTGTCGTGAAAGAACACTGAGTTCGATTTCTGCCATGTTCAGCCAACTACCATTTTTCGGTGTGTAGTGGAACTCAAAGCGATTGGTCAATCGTCGTGCTTCGTCAGGCTCAAAGGCTACATAGAACGAAGCTGGGGTGTGGGTATTCAGGTTATCTAACACTACTACAATCTTCTCTGCCTCGGGATATAGCGTGTCTGGGATTTCTCGCATCACGTGTGCTCAGCCCTGACGAGTGCGTCGGTCCATGATCTCAATATGCCGCTTGCCGCTCAACGGCTCATAGAACATAAATAAGTTGGCTACTCCTGCTCGCTTGTATTCATAATCATATCGTGCCGGTTTGCCCGCTTGAGCAGGAAGCGGGTCTCGGTTTTCCGCCACCAACTGTTTGGCAACTTCATCCATGCACACCAGTGGTCGCAGTGGATCGTACGGACGAGTGTAAACTTCGAGGACATCTTCCATACACCACACAAAAGCGGCGTTGGATTTGGGTGGTATGCACCATCGATCTTTCAACCAGGGCTGAGGCCGGACACCTCACAAGCTCTGAAACGGTACAGATATCCCAAGACAGACGCTTCTGCGTCAAATGTTGTGTAGATGAGAACGCCGAGCGTTCGTGGTTCTCGTTGCACCGCAGAGCAGTGCAACGAGAGGGAGGCGCGATCTGTTTGGAATGGGGTCACTCGATAAACGCGGCAGCGTGCGAAAACAAACCCGGTGCGCCACCTGTGTGCAGGAGCAGCACAGTCTCATTTGGTCCGATTTGACCTTGTTTCACCAAATCTAAAAACCCGGCCATCATTTTTCCAGTGTAGACAGGATCGAGAATAATACCCTCAGTTTGCGCTACAAGTTTAACAGCTTGAATACACTCTGGGGTCGGGAGTCCGTATCCCTTACCAATATAATCATCGTAGATCACAATATCATCAGGCTGAATATTAATCTCAAGCTCCAATAAATCGGCTGTCCCATGTGACAGATCTTCAATGCGGGTTAAACATTCTGCGCGCGAGCGGCTAACAGTGACGCCGGACAGCTGAAATCCCAGCTGCAGCCACTTTTTGCCAACCAGCAATCCGGCTTGCGTCCCGCACGAACCAGTTGCACAAAAAAGATAATCGGGTTGAAGCCGCAATTCGCTTAATTGTGTGAATATTTCCAGGGAAGCCAATACATAACCTGAACTCCCCAGGGGTGAGGCACCACCACGGTTAATCACATAAGGTGTTCGACCTTCTGAGCGAAGCCTTTCACCTTCGGCAATAATGCGATCATCAAGCTGAGAACGATCTGGATTATCGGTGAAAACAATTTTTGCTCCCAATAACTCATCCAGCAGCAGATTCCCCTGCGTTTCATGAGGGCGAGAGCCGTGGAAAACAGCAACGCCTTGTAGACCCAGGTGAGCTGCCACGGCCATGGTGGTGCGCACATGGTTCGACTGAGCTCCCGCACCGGTGATAAGCGTGTCAGCCCCCTTTACCACGGCATCAGCAGCCAGAAATTCAAGCTTGCGCACTTTATTACCCCCCAGCCCGAAGCCGGTTAAATCATCGCGTTTAAACCATATCTCTGGTCCACCTAATGCTGCACTCAGGCGTTTGGCAGGCTGGAGCGGTGTGGGCAGAACAGCAAAGTGGAGGCGCGGTAATGAATGAAGTTTCACCAACAACCTTTTAGATTTCTGGGGATTCTAAAAACTCAAAGGGCTTACCATGTGGTAAATAAGGTAAATCACTTTCCCGATCGGCCTGGGTTAAGGTTACCACTCTGTCGACGAGCTCTGGGCACAGACCAATTTGGCGGTTGTAATCAAACAATTCCTCGACCTCGCCGGCAGAGAGATGCGCCATGATTTTCTCATTATCAAGAATTGCCTCCTGTAATGGACAGTTCGCCTCAAAAGCCTCCATCGCTGATGTGTATACAAGAGCATGGGCTGTTTGCTTACCCACTTTTTGGGCCAATGCCAGCATAATCCCTTCTGATAATATGTAACCTTGGGTTGCCTCCAGGTTAGCCATCATGCCTTCCTTATCCACATCAAGGTTGGCACACAACTTTATACTCAAGCGTAACAATGACCCGATCAAAGCACAGGTAGGGGCGATCAATGCCCACTCTGACTTCCATGAGCGGCCATCCCGTTCGTGGTCATGCACCAGATTTTCAGCCAGGCAGTTAGCGTTGTGGCGAATCAGGCGCGCCAGGGTGCCTAAATGCTCGGATATTTCGGGATTACGTTTGTGAGGCATAGTTATACTACCTACTGTACCCTCGATAAAACCTTCGCGGACCTCCCCCAGCTCTGGGCGCTGCAAGTTGTAGATTTCGTGTCCAATTTTGTCAAAGGTGGAGGCCACCAGTGCCAGCAAATTTAGAAATTCGGACTGCGTATCGCGGGCAGTAATCCATGTGATATCCGGTGATCGAAGTCCAAGTTTTGACATAAAAAGCTCTTGCAGCTCGAGCCCCTTCTCTCCAAATGAGGAGAGCGATCCAACCCCTCCGGCCAGTTGGCCTTCTTCCATTCGTGGGCGAATGTCTTTTAGTCGTTGAATGTGTCGCCGGATCTCACGCACCCAGATAGCCACCTTGTAGCCAAAGGTGATGGGGAGACCTGGTTGACCATGCGTCCGACCTGACATGGGGGTCCGGCGGTGCAGTTTTGCTAGATTGAGCAAACTGGATTCAATTTCTCGCAAATCACGAAAGATAATATTCCATACTTTCAGCAAGGCGAGTGAAGTCCAGGTATCGACGATGTCTTGAACAGTGGCTCCATAATAGATCCATTCACCTGCCTCGTCCTTACAAAGCTTCTTTAATTCTCGAATCAGTCCCAATGTGGAGTGGCCCGTTTCCTGATAGCCTTTTTGCAGCGCCTCCATGCTCAACAAGTTAACATCACAAACGCGCTTGATTTCTGGCACAACCTCCGCCGGGATCAGTCCAATCTCAGCTTGCGCTTCAGCCAAGGCAGCAATGACATCCAGCCAACTCTGAGTGCGCGGCACGTCATCAAAAATGGCCTGCATTTCGTCAGTGCTCCAGGCTCCTTTATATATTTGAGAGTCGATCATATGGATTGGCATAACTCTTGGGCTCTTTCTTGCAGCTTCTTTTCTGCTCTTTTAATTTTTTGTTCACAGGATGCTCGCCAGGCTTCGTAATCCGTAACAAGGTTTTGAAATATTCCAATCATCTCTGTGACCGATTGTGGGCTGGCACCACCCAAACCAGTGCGGGTATAGACAATCTTCTCCGGATCCATGGCTTGCGTTATTTCATCATCTGACAGACCAAGCGGGTGCTTTATAATGGCTTGAGCAGACACATCTAAAATCTCTGACGTCAGAGGACTATCCGAGTCGACTGCCAGTCGCACAGCGTGACCCACAATCCGGTGTGCGGTCCGAGAGTCAAGGTTGCATTTCAGCATTATGACATCACTTAAATCAGTCGCACCACTAAATCCCTGTTTAACTCGCTGCGCCATAGTCTCGTGGTTAATTGTAAGGCTCGACACCGTCCCGGCTAATAACTGCACAGCCTGGCTGGCCCGTTCTAAAGCATTAGGAACACCACCATAGATAAAAATTCGGTTATCCACCTGCCCTGATGGTGTCGCACCCAAGGCTGCTACGCTAGCAAGCCTTCCAATCATATCGCGGGCGACGCCCCGAACGAAAGCCAGGCTATAGGGGTTTTTTTTCTGGGGCATGATCACACTTGTGCGAGAGAAACGATCCGATAATTCAATAAACCCAAATTCAGTCGAAGCCCATATTAGCAAATCTTCAGACAATCGGTCGGCATTGACCAGAATGGCTACAACAGTGCCCATCACCTCAATGGGACCATCTGGCTGCCACATAGCGTCGCGGGTGTGCAAAACCAGGTTATCAAAACCGAGTAACTCGGCCAGGCGAGTGCGATCAAGGGGCAGTCGAGAACCATTAGTGCTGCCTGATCCCGCCGGGCTTAGGTTAGTGCGCGTATATACGGCCTGGATACGATCCAAGTCGCGAGCCATGGGTTGAACAAATGTCAGAAGGTAGTGGGCTAGAGTGGTGGGGTGAGCAGTTTGGAGGTAAGTATAATCAGGCAAAAGGCTGTTGAGGTTAGCCTCGGCTAAGCAGAGCAAAGCCTGCATCAGGTCTAGTAAGGCTCCGGTTAGCGTCAGCAGACGCTCTCTTACCACCAATAAATACGCAAGAGTTGTAACCTCTCGGCGGGGGCGTCCTGCCCGAAGCCAGCCGGCAACTTGCGGAGCTTTCTGGTGCAATAAAGCTTCGCGATTGGTATAGGCATCACCGCGGGATGGGTCAAAGGGGAACTCGTTTGGGGGGATGACGTTCATCTCAAACAGCGCAGTCAGTAATCTACCTGCGGCAGTTTGAGGAATCACGCCAATTTCTATCAACATAACGGCGTGAGCCAGGTCGGCTGTACCCATTGCCTGATGCAGCAATGGACCATCACTGGCTTCAAGGGTAAAAGCCGAGTCTATCAATTCTGGTGCTGGGCTTCTTTTTTGCCGGTCACCTATCCCCAGATGATCTGATTGCTTCGTCATGACTCCCCATTAAATCGGTTTGAGGCATAAAGTGGCGGAAAGTATCATAACGCAACCCACATCGCAGTGCTTCAAGACCCAGAATATCTTGGGGTTTGACATTTCCGAGATTCACATTTGGCCCAAACCGTAAAATAAGAACCGTTTGCTGATACGCTCTGGGCGCCTCCCAGATAATATCACTGCTGATATCATCCAGACATTCAACAATGGCATTCAGCTTATCTTCACGCACCAGTCCTTCTTGATCATAGATGCCGACACCTCTACCCGACTCTCGCGCCTCAATAATCACTTTTTCTGCTCCAGCAGACAGGTCTGCAGTTAATTGGTCGCAAAGCTCTGTGGGTGAAAGTTCGATAGTTGGGTCTTTCTTGCCCACCTCGGTAATAACTTTAAAACCTGTTTCCAGGGCGCGTTTTATTGCATCATCGCGGCCTTGTCGGGTCATTGTAATAGTGCCATCAGAGATTTCAATCGCAGTGAAGCCCAGTTCTTTGGCCCGGTTTAGATACTGCGGATAGACACCCTGAACCAGTGTGGCTTCCATCAACGTGCCACCGGGGTATATATCAATCTGATATGCCTTAATGACTTCAATCTTCTGGCGAAGTACATCCTCATCTAAAAACGAAGAGGTTCCAAAACTGAGCTTGATCATATCAATGTAATCCCCTGTCAACATCAACAGGTCTTCGGTCGCTTTGACACCCTGGCAGCGATCAAGTACCATTGTGAGACCCTCTTGACGCGGTCGGATGATAGGCCGGTCTTGAGTCGAGAGAGGAAGCAGGTTGTCCCAAGCTTTTTTCTTCAAATTAATCACCTCTTTATATTATGGTTCATATTACTTATCGACAATAGTTCCCTCAGCCCTTTTTCCACCAGAGCCAGGTTAGCTCCCCAGGGAACTATGACACAATTGTCATAAACTTCAATGTGATCTTCAAGCAGGCAGCATTTGGTCAACGTGGGATTTCCATCGACCTGGACCAGTTTCTTGGGGCACATTTCAACACTTGGAGCTTCATCATTATAATAATGCCTATGTATCTGGCGGCTGCGCTCGCAGCCGATCATTGTCCAATTTTGGCGTGTCGGACGTTCATCAAGAAAATAGGTGGGTACGTTGAAGTTCAAACCAGAGGCACGGCAGGGTATTAAATACGCACTTGAATTTGGGGTTTGAGCCGCCAAATCTCTAATATCGATGTATTCAGGAACCAATTGAACAGGCGGTAAATCAGTGTAAGAAAGGACTTGTTCGGCCATCCTCAGCAGCTTTGATGGGGTTGGGGGAATTACATCAATTACTCTGATTCTCAAAGGATTTGGATGGTGGATGAAGTTTACATGACCATCCAAACCGCGCACCACCAAGGTCGACTCAGGTCCCATGCCGATCGACATCGCTTTTGCTCCCAAAGATGAAGGATTACCTGTATCCACTTCATCATCTTCCACCAATACACACTTATTAGGCAAAGCCAGAATCGAGACTCCAGTGATATCGCTAAATAACGGAGTTTCATCCTCACGTTTAACGGCAGCAACCGCACAGCGATCCCCTTGCTCTAAAACTACGTAGCGTGTGCGACGATAGGAGTCTTTACCCATTAAATGAGCCAAAATGGCTTCTTCAGTCATTGGTCCGTTGTAGGGTTGCACGCTCACTTGGCGATACGGTAAAGGTACAAAATTTTGGGCGTTGTATTCTCTATTCTGATTCATCTGTCAATTTCCAACGGCGGAAGGCAAGCGTAGCATTGTGCCCACCAAAACCAATGGAGTTGCTGAGTGCTACATCCAGGTGAGCTCTCCGAGACTGGCCTGGAACATAATCCAGATCACATTTAGGATCAGGTTGTGTACAATTTAACGTGGGTGGGATAGTTTGTGTCTCTAACGCCTTCACAGTTGCGACTGCTTCTACAGCGCCGGCTCCTCCGATCAAATGACCCGTTGAAGCTTTCGTAGAGCTTACTGCTAGATTATAGGCATGTTCTCCAAAGGCAGTTTTTATGGCAGTTGTCTCTATTCGATCGTTGGGAATTGTTCCAGTACCGTGGGCGTTAATGTAATCAACTGAATTCATCGGCAATCCGGCTTTTTTCATAGCTAAACACATTGATCTGGCAACTCCCTCTCCATTTTCCACGGGTGAGGAAATGTGAAAAGCATCGGAAGTAGCGCCATACCCCGCCAACTCGGCGTAAATGTGGGCGCCTCTCCGTTGAGCATGTTCAAGACTCTCTAGCACCAAAATACTGGCGCCCTCACCAATCACACAACCATTACGATCGGCATCGAATGGGCGACACGCTTCCCTCGGGATGCCATTGCCAGCAGCTAACACTCCCATCGCCTCAAAGCCAGCCATAACAATGGGTACTAATGGAGCCTCACCGCCACCACAAATCATAACATCGGCATCACTTCCCCGAATAACCTCAGCAGCCTTACCAATAGCATCTGAGCCGGCTGCGCAGGCTGTCATGGGTGACATACTTGGACCCTTAAGTCCCAGAGCGATAGTAACCTGACAGGCTGCCATGCTTTGGATCATCATCGGGATTAGGAACGGGCTAACCCGACGCCGTCCATTCTGATTGAAACTATTCATCTGCTCTTGGAGTGTGGCGATGCCACCAAATGCTGAGCCTATATAAACACCTACTCGCTCCGGATTTATTGTATCGAGTGCCAATCCTGCGTCTTCTATAGCCTCACGGGTTGCAACAAGGCTAAATTGAACGAAACGGTCAAATCTGCGTGCATCCTTTGCACTAAAATGATCAGCAGGGTTAAAATCTTTAACCTCGGCTGAAATCTTGACATTGGAGGAATCTGTATCAATAAGAGAGGTTAAACCTATTCCAGTACTGCCTGCGAGTAATGCTGCCCATGTTGCAGAGACATCGTGACCCAAGGGTGTCACTGCGCCTAATCCTGTTACAACAATCGATATTTTCATTCTTTAATAATAACTCCTGACCTTGCATAGTTTAACGGTAACTTTTTCTTCAGTCCACCAGATAAGGCCGCCTTATAATACTCTATGTGCCGCCTGGCTGTAGTAGTCCAACTGAAGGATTCTGCCGTCTTAAGTCCATCCACGGCTAATCGCCTACGCAATTTATCATCTAGCGCCAAACGAATCAGCCCATTGGCGATTGATTGCTCACTACACGGGTCGACCAATACAGCATTTTCTTCCGGTCGCAGGTACTCTCGGAATACAGGAAGGTCAGAGGCAAGAACCACTACTCCCGAGGCCATAGCTTCCAACACAACCAAACCCCATCCTTCTTTTACAGATGGAAAACAAAATATATCCGCAGCCTGGTACAGCAATTGAATCTGGGAGTCGGTTACGGTGCCGAGTGTGAATATGTCCTTGTCCGGCTGTAAATCAGAACTTTCAAGCAGATTAAAAAACTCGTCCCGATACGACCGGTAGTCTAGTAAGGTGGCGCCGCCTGCCAATAGTAAAACGCTCGATCGCCCTTTTACTGCCAGTGTATCACGGACTGATTGGAACGCATGCAGTAATCGAATGCTGTTCTTTCGCGGCTCAATTCCTCCAATATTCAATATTACTACCTGATCCTTTAAACCCAGCTTAGCCCTTGCTGTGGAACGTTCAGCATGGGTTGGCTGCTGAAAACGGTCAACATCAACACCATTGTTGATTACACTCGTTACGACACAATATTCATCGGCACAAAGCTGCTGCCAGTAATTGCTGACCACGATGCGGAAGTTGGGTCGATAAATCGAATTATTCTGGCACTCAATTAATGAGTTGCTGGTGAAATCTTCAATATGGTGAATCGTTCGGATGAAGGAGGGAATCAAACCATCCTCCCGGATGCGCCACAGGGCGTTGGCTGAAATGCAATCTTGGGCATGATAGATGTCAAATGGGTCGGGAAAGTGTTTGAGAAGATATTCGTAATAAGTCTGGATGTAGCGTTGGATGCGCTCGTCTAAAGGTTCATCCATATCTGGTTGAGCGAATGCTGGAATAAGGGTGCATGGCACTGATACGGAGCGCGGAAAAGTGTCTTGTTCAGTTTTGCCCAAAGTGAAAATGTGGACATCCTGCCCCATTTCCTGAAGATGTTCGGCCAAAGCCAGCGTATGAGCGACACCTCCACGAGGGTTTGTAGAGTATGTAAATTGAGCAATACGAAGCTTGGACGAATCCATCATCAATCGTTTTGTCCTTGTCATCCCGGATCAGATACTGAGTGACTGTCTGCGGCATCTTTTTTCCTGACTTCTTCGATCGCCTCTTTCAGCTCGTGTGGTGAATCACCAACAGCAGCGCGTTTAGCCACCTCACGAAATCCCTGACCGGGGTCAACGCCTGATTTGTCATACATGCGGCTCATGTGTTCAACCGCTTTGCGTGGCTCTACCGAGTTTAACTTTCCAGAGTCATCCGTCGTTCGAGTGCGGACAATACCCGGTCGTGAAATCAGCCGTATCAAATCCGTACTATCGCAAAACTCGCATCTAGGTTCTTGAGCATTTTCCGTGGACCTGACCAGCATTTCAAAAATCCTCCCGCAAGTCCTGCATTTATACTCGTATAACGGCATTATTCCTCTTTAGTCAGCTAACGATTGCTGTGGCTACACGTGCAGCTTGTGCGTTAGTTGGTAATACCAACGCACCCGCCTCACGCAGGATATTTTCCTGCTGCTGAAGCCCTTGTGGATCCTGATCTGTGCCACAAACGTGGGTGACTACCGATAAGTAGCGTCCATGATCGGCTGCCCGGGTTTTAGCAATCTGAATGTTTTCACTCAACGACCCTGCCGGGTTGGGATGTGAACCATATCCTATAACTACATCCAGGAAAATCACAGCAACAGACGGGTCATCGGCCTCTTTTAATATCCTTTCCTGGCGCAAACGGGGATCAATCATCGGGTGAGGACGCCCCTGTGTAAACTCATCTTCTCCCATATCAATGCAGGTGTGTTCGTGACTTTGCCAGGCATCGGCTAATGCCCACTCGGGAGCCAGGGGGATATTAGAGTAGACGCCTGAAATCTTCTCTTCAAAAATTTCCATCGCTTCATCGCAAAGGCTGCCGCCAGAAAAGAGGCCTCGTAAATAAAGTTGACCGGAAGCCAACTGACTACGCTCGACTGACGCAAGCTGTTCAAGTTCCGATTGATCCATATCAAAGAAAGATTGTTCATCGCCTCTGACTTTTCGCAGAGCTGTTCTGGCTGTATCCTCTAATGTTTGGGTGAAAACCAACCCGTTTTTCGTCCCTGATTGCTTACTGCTTAAAAAATTGATAATAACTGGCTTGTTGCTGGCCTTGGCAGCTTCTAACACCATTTCTTTTACAGATGGGGCGGGTGGTTTTGATATCAAAACAATCACATCGGTTTCCAAGTCAGCAGCTAGCATGGCAATACCCTGGCGCATCATCAAACCACCTATCTTTTCCGACAGATCACGTCCACCAACACCTATCGCCTGCGAAATTCCAACCCCTCCGCGATCTATCAGGCTGGTTACCTCCTGTAGTGCTGTGCCCGCAGCAGCAACGACGCCGATTGGACCTCGTCGAACCACATTGGCAAACGCTAGCGCCACACCATTGATAATCGCCGTACCGCAGTCTGGCCCCATCATCAGCAAACTTTTTGAAACCGCCATTTCTTTCAAGGCAAGCTCTTCCTCCAACGGTACGTTGTCGCTGAACATGAAGACATGCATGCCGGCATTCAGGGCTTTGGCTGCTTCGATTTTTGCGAAAGGCCCAGGTACCGAGATGAGAGTCATATTCGCCTCGGAAAAAGAACGATAAGCTTGTTCCAGTGTACGAAAAGGGACTTCTTCCTTTTGTTTCGGCTGAGCTCCCTCAGCCTTGTCGGATAACATTACTTGAGCTTTTTCAAGAGCTTCCTGTGCTGTTTCGTCTGAAAGGGCCTCAATGACAATTACCAGATCATTGGGACCAGCTTGCTCAACTGCATCCGTCAATAGTCCAATCTCTGTCATAACACGCTTGTTTGCGTCGGTGCCCATAATAACAATTGCTTGCACGACACCGTTCAGATCTGACAAACCCTCAGAAACACGCATTAGGCGTACTGAATCTTGATAGGTACTCTTTTTAACCTGACTCGTATAAGTTGTCATTTACAAGCCTCATCTTCGGGAATGGGATCGCTTGTAGAATATTTCTCTCGCAAAAGTGCAACTGCAGCAGTTAACTCTTCACGGCTGGAGAACTCTTGTCGTGGATCAGGTGGCTGGACTTCTCGTTGAGGTTCACCAGTAGCGGGTTCTAAAACGACTGGCTCAGCTACGTAAACCCATCCTTTTTCCCATTCGAATTCAGAGGCGCTGAAAATCCCCCTGCCATCAGGTAGATGCATATCAAGGCGTTGAAAGAAATTTCTACTCCGCCATTCTTGCTCAATATTATAGAGCGTCACCCAATCTTCACCACGGGCATGAGCCTCCGCCAAGCGCGCTCGTATCTCAGCTTTCGATTTTGCGACAAGTATCTCCCGGTGACGCAAGTTGAAGGCTGCACCCCGGGCTAGGTTGTAATCTAAGAAGTCACGGTGAACCAATTCTAGAGATTCAGCAATGGCAGCTACACGACGAATATCCATTTGGGTGTACGCCTCAGGAAGGTCTTCTACGCCCTCCACTTCGATGTCATTAGCAATACCCCTGACAAGACGGATGCCTTCTGTGTACAGCTCCACGGCATTCATGATCGAGGCAAAAAATTTATCCTCAGCTTGACGCCACTTATTCAAATAAAGTTGAACTTCGTCTTTAGACATTGTCTGTATTATTGACCGGGTCAAGTGCGATGATAGAATCCGGTAATGGCATTTCGGTCGGGATGTCCCACTTGTGTGCCAGAGCCACTATGGACTTATCGAAAATATCTATAGGAGCGCGAGCGACACCAGTCCCACATTGCCCAACTATGGGGCTGGTTTCATGTAGAACACCCGTGGTGATGAAGGGTACAATCCGGGTCTCGACAACTTTGCGCAAATCAATACCCAGCGGTGTATTTACCGAGTCCATAGGCGGCAGCCTGAACTTGTCATGGATATCAAGGGTTATGATCCTAAATGTCTCCACCGCAGCAATTTCATCTGCCAGACTACCCCCTATAAAGGGGGCTAGTGTTGGTGCCGCGGCAATAGCCATACCGCCAAGACCACAAGTTTCAATAATGGCGCTGTCGCCAATGTCGCCCGCTGCATCATCGACGCTGTACCCTGTGTAATAGACGGCTTCATCCATGGGCGAGACAGGAGCTGTCACCCATTGATTGCCCATACCACCCACCCGGACCATGAAATCAATCCCATTGCGTGACATCGCCGTGACAACCGTGCTGTAGGGAATACCATGGGCGGCATCCATCGTTGCCTTGACGGCAGCGATGGTAAAACTGAGGAAGAAGTGGCTGTTATCGTCCATAAAACGAACGATTTCAGCGACGGTTTCCCTTGATATACCCGCATCAAGCATAGGGGGAACCAGCTTTTTAACCAACAGGGCAGTGCTGGCTGCGCTGCGCGCGTGACATTCGTCTCCCATCTGAAGCCCTTGAGCAGCGATATCAAATATATTGAGGGGGCCACCCTTTTGAATGGCGGCTTTTACAGCAGGACCAAGCGCGTCGCGAATCCAGCCCAGGCGCTTATAGGTACCGATATCGCAAACGCCAAACCAGAGGGTATTACCGCGCCCCTCATTAAAAGTTGCGTAACTGAAATTACCAAATGATTCGTTACGGACGACTAACACAGGCATTGAGGGAGAAATAATTCCTGTCATCGTTCCGACAGCGTTGTATTGTTGACATGGACTCAGGGTAATATCCCCAGTTGTAATCAATTTCTTGGCTTTGCGGTCATCGTCTGCCCAACCCTCGAATTGTATGGCTCCCAAAACGCCGCGTTTCTGCGGACCGCACATACGCTCCCATGAAATGGGTGGACCCGCGTGTAAGATGGTACGCGACAATCTCATTGCCTCGCTGGCTGGAGCGACGTCAACCACCTGAGGATTTGAGGTAATAATTCGTTCAAGTGTCTTGCTGTTAGCTTTATTGATGCGCTCAACCAGTGCAGGATTCCCATAGACTTCTTTTAGAATCTCAACAAGATCAACATCACCCCCAGCCGGTGGTATCCAATCCAACTCAGCAACCGGAATAGATTGCTGGCGTAAGGCGTCTGCAAAATCTCCCAAACCTATGTTGATAACCTGCAACTCGCTGCTGAACAAAGCTGAACGATCCGGAATTTGCGAATTAATAGTCATATGTATCCTATCTAGGTTGAGTAGAATGGGCAATTACTTGAATGGCGCACCCTTCTAATAGTGTATTGCTTACGAAACAGTAACCCTTGGCCCTTTCAACGAGCGATTCAAGCACTTCCTGAGGTATATCGGCCTTTATAAGCAGCTCAATTTCTCTAAATCTAAATTCTTTCATATCTTTCACTGCTGAGGCGTCAACCGTGAGATATTTGATGGGAGTGCGCCGCTTCTGAGCGATAAGGGATACGGCTAAACACATACAAGAGGCTACACCCGCCAAAAGCAGTTCGGTTGGCATGGGACCGGTGTCGTCACCTCCAAACTCCGGGGTTTCATCACCTTGTATCCTATGAACACCGCGAATATCTATTTCTGTTCGATGTCTTCCTTGCCATCGAACGTGCACACGTCTCCGATTACTCGTCATTCATTCCTAATACATTCACTAGGACCAAGTCTGCATGTGGCTCAACTTCCTCCAGAGAGCCATCCCAGCATCCGGTCGGCGAATAGTAGTAACTTCTATTCAAGTGGTGGGGCTATACTAATAAGTGCGTTTTTCCAAATACCAGTAATCCAGGTTCAATCTCCAAAAATAATAGAATTCGTAAAAGCATAAGCCCCAATTATACTACTTCGTCTTCCATGGTTGGGCCGGCCAATGCTGCTCACGATGCACAAATAAGAGTCGCATAATTTTCTGACGAAATGCTCCGGGGAAAAGCCGGTATATAGGTACGAAGAAAGTCCGCAGCAATGAATAAAAAAACCCAATTTTTCTGGCTGGGGAGGTACCCGTACCAGGATATTCACGCAACAAGGCTTCCTGTGCATCCTCTAATACTAACCCTTCCATCAAGCTCCGAAACTTGTACATCAGGGAAGTTGGAGCAGGTTTGCGAGTGGTGATTGGCATATAATAATCTCCGCTAATTGTTGGTCGCGTTTTTGAGGGCGTTGATGGCGGCAAAAGCAATCGGTTCACCCAGTGCACCAATCGCTGGTGAGTAGACATTTTCCATAGTAGCCAATTCTTCCAAAGTTGCTTCCTTGCGAATAGCGAAGGCCATAAAATCTGCACGTTCTTTGACACCATCCCCACCAGTGAATGCTGCCCCAATAACTTTATGGCTGTCAGGGTCAGCCAGAAGTTTGACTGTCATCGTTTCGTGAGATGGATGGTAACGGGCGGCGGTAATCCCAGTGGCTTTACCAACGATGCAGGGGATGCCCATAGCCCTGGCAAGCGTTTCGGAGATCAGCACGCCCCCTACCTGAACTTTGGTTCCCAACCCCCACGGTATATAGACCGGCGTATAAGATTTATCGGTTCCAGCAACATTAGCGCCGGCCAGCCGTCCTTGCGTGTATGCATACGTTCCGGTGAATATTTGAAATGGGATCTTTAACTGTCCGTGCATTGTTTCCACGCAGGCCCCGGCTGCGTACACATCAGGCACATTAGTGCGCATATGGTTATCTACTATTATTGCCCCGGTCGAGCCAGTTTTTACTCCAATTGATTGAGCCAACTTAGTAGCCGGTCTCATAGGTGCCACTAGAAAAGCTATGTCACAAGGGATTTCACCCTCGCTGGTCTGTACAGCCGTGATATGCCCGTTCTCTTTACCGATAAAGCCTTTTAATTCTGTACCAAAATGGAACTTTACCCCAGACTCATCTGCCAGATGTTCTTGGAGCGGCTGCATCATATCGGGATCAGTGAACTCGGACATCAACCAGGGACCTTTATCAACCAAATGGGTCTCAAGCCCACGTTTGGGTAAATGCTCAAGTAGCTCAACCCCCATGGGTTTAGCATTCCATACAACGGCCCGCTTCGCCTCATCCAACATTTTATCGATTTTCGCAGCCTCACGTATATCTTTCAGATACACAATCCCTTCCAAATCAACATTAGGAAGATCCGGCACTTCGTATTCCCATCCGGTACAAATAATCAACTTATCAAAAGGAAACTTTTCACCATTCGCAATCACGATACGTTCGTTTATATCGATTTCCTCTACAACCATCTCGGTTCGCAGATCAAGCCCCATCTCGATGAAAAACTCTTTTGGTTGAAGGAAAAGATTATCAAAACTTTCGATATCGCGTGAAAATACATAGGGAATGCCGCATGGGCTGTATCCAATGTTCTCAAACTCAGTAATAAGGGTAACTTTGAGAGAGGGGTCCGTTTGATAGGCGATCGTTGCCGCTCCAGTACCAGCGGCACCACCACCGACTACTACAATGTTAGACATAATTCGAATACCTCCGTGTTCTATAGAATTGATATAGGGAATGAAAAATATGATTGATATTCTTTTCCAGTTAATCCTTTTCCATTAACTTGTTTTCAGTCCAAAGCTCCAACAATAAAAAAGAGCCAAGCATCTAGTTAGAGAGAGAAGAAAAGCCGGTAAATGTTTCCTTCGCCAAATCCATAAGCAGTGCTTCCTGGCGGTTTTGAGTTAAAACAACCTGTTGCCTTGTTGTTGCTTCACCTATAACAGCACAAGTTATTTCGCGCTCTTTAAAGATATCCTGTATCTCTGAAACATATTTGGGTCTTACAGCGAGAATAAAACCAAAACTTGGAAAACCCAGCAGCCAATCCAGGTATCGCTCTGCAGCCGTTGGTGGTTTAGGGACGGCTCCCAACTGAACGACAGCTCCTACTCCAGATAATTCGAGGAGCATCAACAACGAGCCAAATAAGCCAGACATACTGATATCACGGGCTGCATCACACCAACCCTCCTCAGCAATGGTGGGTAAAATCGCCAAATCGCGGCATAATTCCGCATCAGAAAGATGAGCGGAACAATCCCAAAACGAAAAGCGGGGATGAAAATGCCCTCGCAGGTTGATGACATGCAAAATCGCATCGCCCGCTTGAGCATTGAAACTACTTAACAATCGCTTTGCCTGCCCCAAAATGCAAGCAGACAACGAATTGGTGTCGCCTGTAGCGGTGAGATGTCCTCCCACCAAAGGAACCCCATATCGGTTGCATCCATCCTGTAACCCACGCACAATTTCAACGGCTCCTTCAACATTGGTGGACAAAATTGTGTCTACGATCGCCATAGGATAGCCCCCCATGGCATAGATGTCATTAACATTAGCTAATATGGCATATCGTCCTGCTAAATAAGGATTATCCTCTACTAAAGGAGGATAAATTACTTCTGAAGCTAAGAGCAGATATCCATTCTCAGTCTCTATAGCTGCTGCGTCATCCCCCAACCGAACTGGTTTCCCACCAACAATTGGAGCGTGCGGCACCAATCCATTGGCTAATAAACCAATTTCTTGCTTTCGCTGCCAGGCAGGTGCTGTTTTGATAGAGGCAACCAATCCTTCAAGCGTCTCTTCAGTCATGATTGAGTTGAAAGGACTTCTTCCTTTTGATGGATTGTCGAGGCATGTTTCATAGACGCTTGCATTGTCTGGTGTGGTTGCCCACAATGTATGACCGGCTCCCCAACCTTTTTCCAACCAAGACGCTCGAAGAATGGTATGTTTTGCAGTTGAATATATGCCAGGAAACGGCGGCTGCCGTGCTGGGCAACCACCTTTTCAGCTAACTTGCACAGACGTGGACCGACCGCGACAGAATAGAAACGGGATTCTTTTAACACCGCTAACCGCCCGCCATACCATATCCCATTCTCGTCTTCGTAGCAGCGGACCGCGCCGACTACAGCGCTCGAATCTTTATCAACTGCTACAAGATGAACAGCATGGGCATCGTGCTCATCAATATCGGTTTCTTGAAAGATGCCCTGCTCTTCCACAAACACAGCTCTTCGAACGGCAAAGTGTCCTCTAAGCTCTTCATCGGTTTCGGCAATTTTGTAGATGACGCGTCCCATAAGACCTTTTTCTTTCTCCCTACTCGTAAACTTTTAAACCAGAGCAGGCTCCGCATCGGCTGCAACCTGCTTTGCTATTACGCCAACTCAGACCATGCTTGAGGTTATTCGCCGCAACCTGGCGATAGATTCTGTCCATAAGCGCAGGATCAGGAGCCGGGCTGTTTTCAAGAGTTGTTCCAATAATGGGGCGTAAAGGAACAATAAAGGGATAAACCCCTATCCTGGCCAGGCGTTCACACCCCTCTATAATCGTCTCCTCGCTGTCTCCTAAACCAACAATTATATATGTTGAAACCTGGTTCCGGCCGAATAATTCAACAGCTTTTTCGTAAGCCTCAAAATGACGCTCCACACTAATGGTGGCTTTTCCGGGTGTCAAGCGATTGCGAGTTTCCTGATCAAAGCTTTCCAGGTGAATACCAACTGAGTCAACCCCTGCTTCTTTCAATACTAACATATCATCAAGATTTTCGGGCGGCTCAAACTGGACCTGAATACCAATATCAACCACAGCCTTAACTGCTAAAGCGCATTTTGCCAGATAGAGAACACCCATATCGTTATAGTTCATTGTGCCAGTTGTCATAATGAAGTGCTTTATTCCATCATAGCGCACAGCCGCCTCAGCTACTTCAGCGAGCATCTCAGGAGTTTTGAGCGCAATGGTGTTTCCGCTTTCTAAGGAGTTCTCAATACCGCAAAACAAGCAGCGTTCCCCATCGCGCCGCCAGCGGACGCAACGTTGTGAGACTGTAGTGGCTAATACGTCACTTCCGTGTAATACAGCAATTTGTTGATAAGGGATACCGTCGTCTGTCTTCATTGAGTAGAAGTGCGGAGTTGAGGGGAACTCAATTTGCATAAGTTTTTCGCCGTTGCGTGTCAAACAATAGCCACCGTCGTCGTCCGGAGTAACAGCGTATGGCGATTGTTGGGCGAACTGACCTAGAGTAGGCACCATGGCTGCAACGCCAGCCAGTATAAAAGCCTTAGAATCTGAGGGGCCAGCACCTCCCCGTCGCCCTTTATTATCGACCGGCACTTCAATCCGTGCCCCATAACTTTGTAAATCAATAAGAATTTTCTTCGTTGACATAAATATCCCATAAAATAGTTCGGCAACGACTAATGTTGTATTGTGAAGAAGTAACCATTATACGACAAGTAGCCGTTGCCTTCTATTACTGGATTTGGGTGATAGGTCGAGTCACCCCTTTTATCAAAACTGCGGTTAACTGTGAGGCTACAAAGTCCAGGTGGCGATAATAAGCGCGCCATCCCGCCAGTGTTCGATCAGGATGTCAAGCACATCCAGTGGACTGAATGGTCTCACACCGGGCATGATATCGGACTCTCGAAAACCGTAGAGAGCAGCCATGGCGAAACGGCAGGCATAGACCTTGGTACCCTCGTCTATGATAACTTGGATTTGTGTATTATAGACCAAGGCCCCCGGGAAGGCTTCATCACCGACTTTGGGGAAGCCACGAGCTGCAGTAGCCATTAGAACACCCGGGCCGTATAGTACGAAGCTTGTGTCAAATCCCTTGCGAGCAATTCGGGTGGTGGTGAGCATGTTCACCAATCCAACCGAGCCTTCAAAGGCTACCGTGTGCATCAATACCAAAGCTCGTTCGCCTGGTTTTGCCTTAAAATCCTCAAATACTTTTTCCTCGTAATTGACTATCCAATCACCTGCTTGTGGTGGTGCTGCATCTAACATTGCCATTGGAATTTATCTCCTTCAAGATGGTTATGAATTTTATTGTTTGCCTATATAGTCGCAATATAGGCACTTCTACTATTGTAATCCACCGCAGTTTCTTTACTCCTCATTCAATGCCTTACGCCGTGTCTAGTCCCTGATGAAATTACCAGAATTTGCTGTACAGGCTTTCGGCATTAGTCCAAAATATTTTTTCCTTCAACTCTTCTGAAATTGGTGCTCCTTCGATCTTCCAGTATTCACCTGGATAGTCACTCCAGGGGATATCGGAGCCAAACAAGAACCTGTCCACTCCTTTACCTGTGCGTTCCATTTCCTTTAGGAGCCAAGTTGAGCCGAAACCAACTGCCCAGGACGAGCATGTGTAAATCTGGTATCCTTCGTCAACCAGATCAAAGAAACGGGGCACAAACTTGATGTGTCCACTCACACCCCCACCCATATGGACACAATGGATTTTAATATCCTTCCCGTATTTTCGGACCAACGCAAAGGCATTATCGATGTCTGAGCCCCCACCTGGACTGGTGTGGATATGAAGCGGCATGTCATTCTCGCGCGCGGCGTCGAGAATCTCTTTCCAAAGTGCAGCTTCTTCATCGCTCCAATCTTCGGGATTGAAGGTGCCGCCCAACAAACAGGTGCACTTGAGCGCAACCAGACCCTTATTTCCAATCAACTTAAAAGATTCAGCGTTTAAATCTTTATCTTTTGCGAGAGGAGATACCCATATGGCCCCTAACAAACGATCGCTCGCCGCGGCACTATCCTTGACCAACGGGTTAAGGGTGAAAGGTTGAGTAGAGTCAGGCACGCCATAATTGGACATGACCATAGCGCGGTCGACCCCATTTTCATCCATAACCTTCTCATAATCTTCAGCGGTGTCATAATCATACGTTGGCTTTAATGGCACTGAGGCCCCGTAATATGGGACCGCCTTTAAAGGACCAATATGTGTGTGGTTGTCAAATACTTGTTTTCGAATTTTTTCCATAGCACTTTTCCTTTTTTTTACGAATCTGTTCAATTGGGAGTACTAACTGCGGTGGTTTGAAACCAAGCTAATCTTTACACAAACATCCGGATAATTAAAACCTTATATTGACCTCCTCTACCGTCGATGCATTAAGGGGACTAAAGATTGTTAAATTGTACACGCATATGTCTACGATGTTCCTGGGCATGAATATTATTGTAATAAAGTTTAACCTATTCCACTTACTTTTACCTTACTTTTGACTTACTTTTTAAGTCAATTATCAATTATAAATAATGTTCCTGTACCGAATCATTTTTAAACTCCAGCATATTCTTTACACCTGTTTAAATCTTCACGGAACAGTCTTTCTCTTGCTGCTGCAATCAATGAAACGCAGGAACATCAAAGTGTGTAACCGTCATTTGGGGTTGGCTGCCCACTGACGAGGAGGATTTACGCTGGGTTTTCTGCCATCTTAGGCACCCCCTGATCGTTTGGTGTCGTCGCCAGAAAATAATATCCTCTCTGGGAAAGGGATATTTCCATACAAATCATTCATTCGCCGCAGATGAGTGTCTAGTTCACGGAGGTCTTCAATTTTGTATTGACCTACTTCCATGTATGGTGGTCTGTTGTAGACCTCCAAAATAATTAATACCCAATCGAGGTAAAAATCTGACACTATAATACGGATAGGTTCTTCGTCGGTCTCGGACGAATGCAGTTCATTCCTAAGGTGACCGCCAACTGTTTCGAGGGCTATGCTGGCTATCACAGCAGCAGTCGGCGCTTCGAGAAGCGAAAGCATCTCTGCCTGATCTCTGGTTAGTTCCAATAGACACAGCTTCGTCATCACCTAGACTGACTCCTCAATCGGGTAGAACACAGGATAAGTTTGTATATTCGATAGACACAGCTATTTCGAGAAGTTCATGATCGGGTTTATTTATTGTTTACCGCCCTTTTGAAACTGGATTCATTTCTGACCCAGATACTTCAATGCACCTTTCGATCTCTTCCTATCCGCTTGCGTAAAGACCTATCAATTGAGGAAGCACTCTCTCCCTTCTCCAATCGGCTGGCGACTTCATTGAACTCTTGTCCCAGGTCCTGTCGTGATCTTGAACTGGCTTGACGCATTTCAAAGGCCAATTCCTGTGGATCTTCCTTGTCCACAACTGATTGAATTACGCTGGAAGGGGTGGTTTGATTCTCCGCGCTGGGCGATCCGGACAGCATGGAAACTCTGGATGGGATTCGCCGTTCGAGATTGGTCCCCCCACAATGGGGGCATACAGCTCCTTCTGTCTCAACTTCAGAAAAACTAAGAAATAAGACCGTGACTAGTATTTGGCAATCGTAACAATCATACTCATATACAGGCATATTTTATTTCTCAAGAGGATGGGGGGTTTTCTTTAGTTCGGGTGAGGGTAAATTTGGTAGGTGAACTGGGCTGATTGCTTTGGAAAAAACCAACCGGATTGGATGAGCGGATAAGAAAGTGTTGTAAAGGGATGGATCGGTTATTTTGCCGGCTATCTCATAAAGAACCTCGAATGCACCCAAATAGTACTTCTCGGCGGCATTTAACCTTCCCGCAGTTTCTTCAAACCGGGCCAGAGTCAGATAGCATGGCCATACTAACCCTGGGCATTTCAAATCGAGACCCAGATTCAAGGAATACTTGAGAGCGACTTGGGCTTCTTCTATACGATTAGCCTCCAAAAGCGCCTCCCCTCGTAAACGGCAGGACCGGGCGATATTTTTACGAGATTTTGTGCTGCGTGCTATCGTTAAGGCTTCATCAGCCGCAGCTAGAGCTCCCGCGATATCATCTTCGGCTAATGCCAACCGTCCTTTGATCACCATCATACGGTTACGATAGCGCCATCGCATAAATGGTTCGGGATTATCGGTATTTAATCCTTCGTCCAAATACTTCTTGGCCTGGTCGTACTCTTTCAGGAGGAGGAAATCCGCAGCCAGATTCGCCAGAGCGTTCCCTTCCGCCTCGGTTAAAAGTGGTTTGTTCGATCGCGCGTATTCTAGACTGTCCCGATCAAATTGTACAGCTTTCTCAAGATTGAAAAGCTCCCGGTATATCCAGCCAATCGTGTTTAATAACCGAGCTCGCCAAAAACGATCATCGGCTGACTCGGATAGGTCAACCGCTCGTTTGAGATGATTCCAAGAAACTTGGTACTCACCTAGGCTTGCGTAGGACATCCCCAATACAAAATACCCTCCCAACTCCAAGAAAGGATTTCCATAAGCTTGGCCCAATTCTATACACTTTTTACTATGATTGAGTGCTGTTCCAAAGTCGCTGCGCAAATGGGCTAATAAGGCCAATCCCCAATGTTCTTCTGCAGGTAATTGTTGGTCATTGTCTGTGGTAGTAGAGGTTTCTGAGGGAAGGGAGTAGCTGAGGTCACCGCGGGTGGAATTCAGAATATCCTGTAATTTGCGCGCTTTCGCGTACAACTCGTCATAGGAGAGCTTTTCTGCCAAATCTTTAGCTTGACCCAGATAGGAGGATGCGTGCATCAGGCGATGACCCCAATAGTGTGCGATGCCGAGTTGGTATAACGTTTCACCCTCCCGAAATCTATCACCTGTTTCCCGGTTATTCGTGAGCAACTGCTTTAGGTCGCATATGGCTGCATCAAAATCGGACAAAGTGATATAAACCTGAGCCCTCTGCTGCAGTAAACTCGCTTTTGTTTCGGCATCTGCCAATTCCGGGTACTTATCGCACAAGTCGAAGGCTCGATTTTGATAATCGAGCGCTTCTCGCGAAGCGTAGGTTGCTAAGGCCCTATTACTAGCCCTGATTAGATAGTTGAAAGTTAAGGTGTAGCGCTGAGCGTTTTCATAATGGTAGACAAGAGTGGCGGCAAGTTCATCTAGCTGATGCGGGGTTATCTGCTCGAGCGTTTTAGCCACCTTTCCGTGAAGCCAAATCCGCCGGTCGGTGGTCAGTTCGTCGTAAATCACTTGGTGAGTCACCCCATGGTGAAACCGGTAGCCTGCATCAGTGGCATGAATAAGAGACGTATTCAACAATTCATCAAGCAAAACCAGCAAACTGGCGTCGTCCAACTGTGTAGCGGCGCGCAATAAATCGTAATCGAACTCAAGTCCAATCACCGAAGCTAAGCCTGCTAAATTTTGAGCCTCTTCACTCAAATGGTCTAAGCGTATCCCAACCACGTCTTTAATGCTTGACGGGATCACCAGTTTTTTATTCGATGAGAGATACCAGGAATCATCCGGCAATTGTTCAATCGATCTCGCTTCTACCAGAGCATGGACCAGCTCTTGAATGAAAAATGGATTACCTTCAGTGAATCTATAAATCGTATCGCTTAACTCTGGGGTTAGATCCTTGTTATCAAGCAGCTCAGTGCACAATTGACTTGTATCTACCGAACTCAGCCGCGACAATTTAATTTGGTGAGCTAAATGATTGTTTACCAACTCATTATATAGCCTCTTTATCGGTGTTCCGCGTTTTATCTTCTCAACTCGAATGGCGGATAATATAAGGATGGGAGCTGAGGAGATATGACGGGTAAGGTAATGCACCAGTTGAAGACTGGACTCACCAGCGGCGTGAAGATCATCCAGAAACACGACCAGACAGGTATCGTGAGCCAGAGCCATCAAGGTTGCTGCAACAGCGTCAAACAAACGCTGACGTGCTTGTCCTATCTCAATATCGAGCTGAGGATTCACTGGTTGACCCACAGGTTTGAGTTCGGGTATTAATTTAGCCAGATCGTTTAAATAAGGTCCAAGACTCTCCTGTAAGGAATCCACTGTTTCGGGGTCTGCTAAAGCATTTCGAATAACTCCCACAAACGGACCATAAGGCAGACCTCCCTCCTGCTCATATGCTGCACCATGCAATACTCGCATACCTGAATTAAGAGCACGAGTTAGAATTTCCTCTGCAAGCCGAGTTTTCCCAACACCTTGTTCCCCACAGATAAGGGCAAGATTCCCATGTCCAGCTTCGGCCTGGGACAGCAGTTCACACAACTTTTTTAGCTCTGCTTCACGACCTACAAACGATGGTCGCTTGGTGGATTTTGTGGGATGGATTTCTTGTGTCGATATAATGGCGTTATTCGGATCAAACGTTGGGGATATATCCAATGTAGCTGATTGAGACGCTGGTTTTACGTTAGATGTATCCTGGTTGTACTTGTTCCATTTATCCAATTTTGAGGACCAGTCCTCTTTGACAATTGCCTGATAGAGAGATATGGTCTCAGCTGATGGCTCAATGTTCAGCGCTTGTTTCAAGGCACGCTGGGCGTGTTTATACAATTGTATCGCTTGGTGCCGCTGTCCAATAAATGTATACAACCTCATTAACTCGCGAAGCGCCTCTTCACGGGTAGGTTCAGTACGCAGCAAGTCCCGCAAACATGTTGCTGCCTCACCGTAATCTGCCTGCTTAATGTACAGGCCTGCCATATCATGTAAAAGGGTGCAGTAAGTCTGGCGTAAATCCTCGCGAATGACGCTTGCCCAATCCTCATACAAATCTTCTGGTAAGAAATCACCTTTATATAATTCACGAGCCTCTTGAAAACAGGACAAGGCATCGTCTTGCCGGCGACCGAACCGAATTAGGCGTTTAAACTCTTCTGCATCTACTCTGGCGATGGCATCATTGTTAAGGGTTATGGCGCCTTCTTGGACAAACACATATTTAGATTCCGCGGCATTGCTTAAATCCGGTTGCAGCACACGGCGAAGTACAAAAATGGTGCGATGCAGGTTGTTCGTTCCTCGACGGGGATCTTGACCAGGCCACAACCATTCGAGCACTATATCTCTCTGGAGCTGACGCTTTGGAGCCAAAAGTAAAAGCTTAAAGAGGTTTTTGGCTTTACGCCGCTTCCACATTTTGTTTTCTATTAATTTGTTACCTATATAAACAGAGAACTGCCCAAGTGTGTATACAATCAACGGCTGGATGGATTGCGTTACAGATGAACTGGAATGAAAGTCCGATAACACGCCATGTTTAATTAATCTCTCAGGTTGATACCGTGTGCTCACACATCACTCTTCCTTCGCAA
>SDBS01001322.1_pt1 | contig 25113 bp, 36 predicted proteins | sample 2277091 | NCBI WGS metagenome assembly SDBS01 (sample SAMN10404972, study PRJNA504765) | marine sediment metagenome | isolation source: marine sediment core GS10_PC15, 163 cmbsf | place: Arctic Ocean: Southern Knipovich Ridge | collected 2010
AACAAGATTGTTTTGATAAACTAAATATTGCTGAATTGCGGCAGCACCCTGATTGAGAATCATAAAACCAGTAAAGCCACCAATCAAAGCAAGTATTTTTTTCTTTTTGCCCTGGCTACTCATAATAAGTTTTTACAACTACAAGTTTTGGATCAACCCCAGTGCCGGCAAACTTAAAGCTGATATTGGTAGCGATTACTTCAGTTGGTCTGTTTATGAACTCGAAACTGGGAGTATTACTATCCAGCTCAATACCATCGTGGATTATTATATTATCATCTCCCTTCATAATGAATTCAAGCGAAGAAAAGCCGTTAGCTTTTACCTGGTCATTTTTTGTGAATACTTCAGTTTTGTATGAAACTTTTGTTTTTTCCATAGTATCAAGAATTTTGTTTACGTTTTGATGTTATTGCCAGGGCGGCCCCCAGTAGGAGTGCCAGGATCAGGATCGAGCTTTTTTTTTTACGTTTGTCCCAAAGGGCATAACCTCCAAACTTATCTTTTCTTCTGAACCGGTAATGTTTCTCTGTTCTGAAATCGAGATGGGTAAACGTATTATATAGACCAAAGCCGGCAACTCCCAGCCTTCTTAAAGTCCAGTATATTGGGCCTTTATTGACAATTTCATTATTAAATGCTGCCAGGGCCTTTTTATGGCGTTTGGGATATTCCTTGTTATAGGGCTGGGAATCTACAGCAAATCCTTTAGTTGGTTCTTTTTTGCTTTTTGGAAGATGCATGCTGTGTTTCTTGCCACCGGCATCTTTGTTCTGCCTGAATGTTCGGAAAGTGGAATTTATTCGAGTATAAATAACAAAGCCCTTAGACCGGTACCAGTCTCTCATTGCCTGTAAGGCCTTTGCCATATTGTCCGGGAGGGTAATAACATCCGGGTAATCTTTGCCGGGAGTATAAAGCTCATTGGCAAAAAAGTTGGGTGCTACCTTATGTCTGTCTCCACGCCTTATTTTCATTTCCTCGAATTATTAGATCCCATAAGATTTTTAACCAGGACAAATCCTAAAACGACTACAGCTAAAGTCCCTCCCATCTTAAACATTCCTGAGAACGTTCCCTGGGTTTTACCTTTATTAAAAGCATCATCGACTTGTTTCTCAAGATTTTCTTTTACTGCCTGCGCTGTTTTAGGATCCAGGCTTTTGAGTGCACGATCAAGGTCTACAGAAATTTTCAGATCTGTTTTACTCTCATCATAGTCAGGCTTAAATACTATGTAGGCAGTAACCGCCAGGCCGCCGCCTATAATTACACCTATAACTATTGCAGGAATCGCCCCTACCCCAAAGATCCGGCCTGTTGTAAGAACATAATACTTCCAGCTTTGCCACACTTTTGTTGCTGCTGTATTAAGCTTTTCTTTGGTTTTGAGAAGCCTGGAGTTTTTCAATTTCTTCTCTCTGTCCTGTAGCCGTTTTAATAAGCTTTGCCAGGTCTTTTTATATTTTGACACCTTGATACCCCTGCCCTCAAAATTGTCTAATACGGCCCCGGTTCTTGTAAGCTGATCGTAAATCTCAAGATTGTTAGAAACCAAGTTGTTTAAAAGCTTTTTTCCTTTGTCCTGGATCTTGTTGCTTTCTGAAGTACTTAAAAGCCTGGTTACATCAATACGCACCATGCCCAATTTTAAATTGCCTATTTCCCTGGGCAAAATAAGTACAATCCAAATACCGTCTTTCTTCTTAAAGTATTGACCGGTACAGGTACCGGCAACCTGGTTTCCCCTGGCAGTAAATAAGATTCTAGTGCCAGTACTTGTACCGGCCCTGATATTAAGGCCTGTGCCTTTAGCAACAGCAATCAGTCCCTTAATTTTGGTATTTCTTTTTACTGCCATATCATTAATTACTTGAAAGCATAGATTTTGCAATCTTATACTTTTCGGGATCCGTTTCTGCAAGTATTACGATCTGCTCAATGATTTTTACCAGGTCAGTGTTGGGATCTACTTTACGCCATCTTTCCAGAGCACTTTCCAGCCTGGCTTCAAGATCTTTTTCTGTTCCTGTATATGGAATGCCGGCAACTGCTGAGTGTTGAGCCTTCAATCCAAGACCTTCCATTATTGCAGGTATGTAGGGCTCAGCTCTACTAATTGCTCTGGTTATTACATTGTCAAGCTCTAATACCTGCTGTTTAAGCTCTGTAAGTTCCTGATCTTTCCTATACTGCTCAATCCCGGCGGCTACTTGTTCAGTAATGCTTCCGGCAACATTTCCGAAGCCGGCAACCTGAGACCCCTCCTCTCCCACTTGTATGGCAGTACGCAGCCAGCCGGCTGGGCTTTTCTTGTCATCAGCATTATGATAGGTCATAATGAAATAATGACCAGGCCCCAACATGTTAAGGGCCTGCCTGAAATAGTCGGCACTTTCAGTTATGGATAAACCCTCACTTTGTGAACTTGGTATAATTACGGAACTTTTTTCGTTTTTACGGATTTGCCAGTATGGCGTTTTGTTCATTTTCAGCCACTCTACAACCTTTTCAATTCCTATTATCATTGCTTTGCGTTTAATAGTTAAAACCTACTTGTAAAAGCAACTAGCTGGGCCAGCGCCTTCTTCTATCAGGTATGCGGGGCCTCTCTCTTGTTCCCGGAAGATTGCCGGCAGAATCTTTATCAAAATAGAATATGTTCAGAAAGAATTTCTCAGTTGCAACCAGGTCAGCAGTATCAGATACCTCGATATAGCTCTTAACAAAATCTATCTCAATATTATTAAAGGCTACACGGTTCTCATCATACCGGTTTTTTTGTAATGTGTAAAGAGGTATTTTGTTGATGATCTCTTTATTCCGGCTTACAAGTACGAGATAAGATTTTTTAAATACTGTGATGTTAACAAGTGAATCACCACCAGGAGTTAGTACAGTAGAAATTGAATCCGGGTAAATTATGACTTTGATTATTTTGTTTCGTAAGTTCTCATTGTCAGGAAAATGAAATCTTCTGATACTGGTTGGTGAAGTTAAGATCTCAATATTTTCAATCTTCATTAAAGATCCTGGCCTGATGGGTTGAATGAATTCACGTTCATTAAAATAGAAGGTGAAAATAAAGGATTCGGAAGCGGAAAGGCTTGCCGTATTTGCAATTTCTATATAGCTTTTTGTATAATCAATAACCAAATTTAATGGGAAGCTGTTAAAAAGTGTAGCAGTAATCAAGATGTTATTCAGCGGTATCCTGTTTATTACTTCGTTGCCTTTGCTGACCAATACCAGAAATGCTTTAAACATAACCGTATTGTTACATAGGGCACGATCTTCAGGACTTTCTGAAATCGAAGAAACATAATAAGTGTCAATTCGTTCAATTAACTTATCTCTTAAGTTTGGAAGTTCCGGAAAGTAAAATTTCGTTTGATTGGTACTGTTGATCTTAATCTCTACTGTTTCGGCAGATGTGAATTTTCTCATGGCTTTGCTTTTAGTATTATAATAAAAAAGTAAAAAAGCCGGCGGCGGGCATTGCATTGCCGCTGGCTTGACTTTTCAATGATCAGTTATAATTGCTTTGCAGCATTTTTGCATACATAGCCGAATGGCATAAATACAATTTTGTTGCTGGTGTTAGATGCAACGCCAGCAATCTGCATACTTGCAAGTGCAGGAAAATCAATATTAATTTCAATATTTTGAGTTCCATGCAACCATAACAATATACCAGGCCAGTAACTGTGCTGATGTACATTAAGTTCAGAGTTCAAAATATAATTGTTAGCGGCTTGTTGCTGGCTCGTAGGTACAAACCTGAAGCTTTGCATTGGCAAAGCGGGGATATTTACTTTTGTCCCTATCTTAACTTCAAGGAAACCATTATAGATTACTTCCAGGTGTGCCGGAGTAAATCCGGTGGCACTTACAAATACATCAGTATTGGGATAGGTTTGAAGAACTTCAGCCCCCAGTGTAGTAGACACCTGGGCAATAAGATAAATCCCAATATGAGTAACGACAAAAAGATCATTCCGGTCAAGTTTTTTCTCAGTAGCTACCTCGGCACCGGTTGATTTAATATCAAAGGTATACCGGCTCTTAGTGTTACTGAGGGTTTGTTCGACTCTTAAATAACTTGGGCTGGCTTTACCGTCACCCACTGTGCCAATAATTTGATTAAAATACTCCCTGTCAAGACTTACGATACCAGGGCCAAAGGCCAGCATGCTTGAACCAGATCCAAACAACGTTACAAGATCGCTAGCAGGAACAAGGCTTGATGTTACCAAAACGACAATAAATACAAGTAGCGCTTTAGCTAAAAAAATAGTAGTTTTCATACTTTTCAATTTAAATGGTTAATAATAAATACTCGTTAGCTGTTCTTCCGGTTCAGTATGAAATTATTGGTTACCATTTATGGCGTTGTCATCGTCATCAATGAAATATTCTCCTTCGCCACCAGCTACGGAATCATCAAAAGAGGGATCAACCTCTCCGATTCCTGCCAGGCCCGGAACGAATCCACTGATAAGTTCAGATGCACCAACTGCCATAATCCCGGCTCCAACATCAGCCATCATCTGACTTCTACCGGCAAATTCCGGTAAAAGTGCACCGAGCACAATTGCCCCGGCACTTTTTAATTTGGGGTTCATGTTTGGAGCAACCTTGCTAATAAGCACTTTTGCGCCAACGGCTCCGGCCCCCAAACCGGCTGCCTTCATTCCAATTTTAGAAAAATTCAATTTTCTCATTTTTACAATTTTAGATTTCGGAACTAGGCCGCATATCTGGAAGACTGCAACGAAGTAATGAGAGAGGCCTTCTTTTTCTTGTCGCTCTCTATTCTACTGCATTTAGATTTCCAGGCCTGTAGCCTTTTTTGATAGTTTTGCCATGAGGCATAACTCGCACTGTGTTTAGGTGCTCTTGGTCTTTTTGGTCTTTTTGCCATTAGTGAAAATTTGTTTAGTTAATAAATAGAACTATTTAGAATTTGAGTGTGTCCCAAAAGGAACTGCCACCCGTTGAAAAATCATCATCAAAGTCGATAGAATCGCCATGCGGCTGGCTTTCTATATCATTGTTAAAGCTTTTAACCGCATCTTTGCCCATGTTAATGAGAGCAGCCCAGTCACCTACTGCGGGAGCATCATTCTCAGAAACATCAATCTTTTTACCTTTTCTCCCCTTGATCCATCCTGCAATTTTTTTGATAATTCCAATAAGGGCTGTGATTGCGGCTGATCCGAAAGCTCCAATTCCATCAATCTGATCCTGGGTCATCATTGTTATTACCGCCTCAGGCGCTTTTTTATATATCGCTTTGATACCCTTGCGCAAAATACCCATGAACTGATTGCGGCTTATTCCAGTTGCCGTAACAATATATTCAGCAACTTCCTCCTGCTTTTTGCGCTTTGCCCTCACATTTGCCGGTAAGCTTTTTACTATATCTTCATCCTTTATAAACAGATATAAAAAGTAAGGGGCTGCCCTGGGGATCCTGCTTAATACGGTTGTATCTTTTTCCCTGGTGGGCTTTCTTCTTTGTGCCTGCCCTGGCCTGCGTAAAGGACGGGTTCTTTTAGCTCCAAAATCAGAACTTGCAGGCATATCCATGATCCTTAATGTCAGAGGCTTTGTATTATAGGCCCGGCTAATTGTGTGCAACAAACGATTAATATCTGATAATGCACCGGCGGGTATAGATCCTATGCCAGCCACTCCTTCGCCCAGTTCATCCTGAATTACTTTTTCCGGGCTCTTGCCGTATTTCTTCATTATGCCATTGCGCACAATTCCCATGAAATGACGGCGTTTCATGCCTATGGATCTCACTATGAAGTTTGCTACCTGCTCCTGTTTCTTTCTTTTGCTCTTTACTGCCCCCGGAAGTTTTGAAATGGTTTCTTTATCTGTAATAAACAGATACAAAAAGTAAGGTGCTGATTTTGGTAATGCCACTTCCAGAATTCCCTTAGCCACCAAGCGAGCCGGTGCAGTAACTACTTTTGCTAGTGCCTTCGCTCCTTTCGCAACCCCCTGCCCTATCTTCTGTAGGAATTTACCAGTACGACTTCCTGAACTGGATCTCCAGGCTCTCATTTTCTGCCTCTTTTCCTTCCCGGAATAACTCTTGCGAATTGCTTTGCGCTCTGCCTTTCTTTTCTTTCTTGCGGCCCTTCGTTTGCTGCCTCCTATATCACCAATACCGTGCAATCTCGGAGCCAATGAATAACTTCCATTAACAGCATAATCAGCAATTACTTCAAGTTCGCTTTCAATGTCCGGTAATTTGCCTTGCTTATGTTCGTCAATTGCTTCCAGAGCATCATCAACCATATCAATGGAATCCTGATATTTTTCGCTCTTAAGTGAGCCTATTCCCCGGATGCTTTCAACTATTCTCTTTTCTGTTAGCAGTCGGTCCCGGGCAATAAGTAGATCCAGTTCTCCCTCAGTAAGGGATTCAATTCTTCGGTTTCCTAAACTGAAAACCGGTTTGCCAAAGTTTGGCACCTGGCCAATACCTGACATTTGATAAATCTCAGCCATGTTGTAAAGTTTTTGTTTTGAAAAATGCTTTTCTTTATTGAACTCAGGCATTACAACATCCATAATTATTTGCCGTCCATTGTAAGGCACGATTATATAAACATGAGTGTATTCGCCATCTGGCTCAAAGCTTACAAATTTGAGCCGGTGTTCAATATTCAAATTCTTTAATATCGTTGATATAAATACAGAGTAGCTTTTGCAGTCTCCTCTTTTGCGCCACCAGGTTACAGATGGGGTTTGAATAAATTGCTTACCCAGAGGATCTATCTGATACTTGATGTTGCTTTTCAAAAAATGCCATAGACGCAAGCATGTATGATACACAGATTGAGCCTGGAAGTATGGGGCCAGCCGCCTTGTGTTACTCAGGCCCAGGGGCACTGTATTCAGAATAACATTTATAATATTCCGGGTCTTTCCATTCGTAGTTTTATTCTTCCTGGAATGAAAGGGCAACGAAATAGTTCTGTCCGCTATTTCTGCAAGATTGTTCATCTTAAAGGAATATCAGAATTGAATGGAAATGTTAAACCATCAGCTTTTATGGTACCGGCAATTTGTAGACTTGATGCTGCCCGGTTTCTAATAATATTTAAAATCTGATTGGTAAGCGATAAGGTCTCAATAGCTATTTCAATGTTTGGTATGAGGGTGGTGGAAAGCGGAGCTATAGAAATGCTTTTGTTATATACCTGGATCCTTGAAATAGTTGTGCCGTTAATTGAAACATTTGCGAAAAGTTCATTGAATTTCATTGCCCGGCGGTTGGGGTTTTCAAGCAGCATGTCAACCGTAAACCTGATTTTTCCAAGTGAGAAGGACTTATACTTTGCTTTCTTGAAATAAGGGACTAACCTTTTTAATCTGGAACCTGTTAAAAAAAAGCCCACACCTAATAACAAAGCTATAGGCAGGGCTACTTTTAAAAGACTTTTCATAATGAACCGGTTTTAGTAGCTAACTAAATCGGTTATAATCTTAAGTCTTGTTTTTGATTCTTGTGAAAATATTGATAGTGTATGATAACCTGATTTATATACTGATTGATTTTGCAGGTCGTATTTCAATACCTTTTGTGAATTCCTGTATAGTTATTCCTTCGTACTTGCAATATTCAATTATAGAAATCCCCTGGTGTTTTTCTTTTGATAATGAATCACGCAATACTTTCATTTTGCGAAATGCGGTTACATAACTACATCCATGTAATAATTTAATGTCTGCTATTTCAACAAAGATTCCCTTCATTGTGTTTTTGTTTAAAATTAAGAGGCCATTTATTAGGTTACAATAGCAATTTGAAATTTCTTACACTATATGTATAGTTTATACCAGGTTATTTTAGCGTTATTTTGACGATAATTTCAGTTCTGCGTAATAACTGTCATACTATTACGAAAAAAAACCGACTAACCGACTATTTCAATGTATTTATAAGAATCACAGTAACTTAAGTCAGTCGGTTTTTGATTTTCAAAACCGACTATTGACCACAAAAACCGACTGCTTATTTTTGGCTCAGTCGGTTTTTACTAGTTCAGTCGGTTTTCATTTTTAAAAACCGACTGACAACAATACAGTGTTTATAGTGGTTATAGAGCGAATAGTCGGTTAGTCGGTTTTTTTTAGTAGTGAAAGCTTTTTACTTTTTTTTTATATATATTTAAACTTATTATTATAATTTTTGCTTTATGAAATTCAAAAAGGCCTGGTTAACTAATCCTTTTTTTGTTGGGACTATATTTCTCATTCTATCAGGCATAAGCGGTACTATTTTCAAAATCCCTGTTTTTTCTAGCATTAAAATCGGATTTCAGTTCATATTTGACATAATAGTTATTTTCCTTTTGTTAGAATTAAAAATTACGAGTGGCCCTATTATAAATGTCCCAGGTGTAAAGAAATATATAATTATGAACAAATGGATGATATCCAAGATGTGAGAAGAGTTATTGTTGATAATGTAAACAAGAACCTATTATAATAATTACTTTCACTAATATACAAAAAATTCTTTTTCATGCTATTTCTTTATTCCCCAAAACCGGATATCCGTATCCTGGATAGAAATCTCATATTCTTTAAACTTCCTTAGTGGTAGCCCTCTCCGGAGCATAGCTTCGGTTACATTTCTATAATAATCGTTTGTAAAAGGACTGGTTTCCGGGTGATGGGCCTTTGTTCCATGTTCTTCCCTGCCGGTTGTGGCTGCCGTAATTAATAGCAGTCCTCCTGGCTTTAACATTTTGAACATGGCTTTCAGGCTTTTTCTCCAACGCTTATCGTGTTCAAGCATTTCCGTCGAAATGATAACATCAAACAGGCTTTCAATAGGTTTAAAAGGGAAGTGTATTGAGAATTCATGTACTGTCATTACGAAGTTCACATTCTTTCCTTCCTTCAGATCTACTCCTGTATAATTGCAATGATCAAATAAATACCGGTTAGTTCCATTTATATCAAGGCTTCCACAGTCGAGTACCATTGTTCTTATAAAATGACCAGGAAAAAGGTTTTTAACTGTTAAGCAGAATTCTTTTTGTGCCAGGTGTGCCATAGTTTATTTTATTAGTGATTTATAAAAAGCGAAACTTTCGGACCTGATGGTTGTTTTTAGCCAGGACATGTCACTATCAAAGTCCTGGTATGGAAAATTGTCGTTGTGACCGGTGCCACCACAGAATCCAATTCCATGCTTTATACCTATAGGCATATTACCAGGATCAATAAATTTTATAATGTGGTTCTCAATGGCCCAGGCCCATATTTTCTTATCCAGGAATTTTTCTGTATCTGCCGGCCAGGGAAAATAATCAAAGAAATTAAGATCTATTCCGGTACACATTAGACTACTGTGCCCTGTGTGATGCAGTACCGAATATCTTTTCAAGAAAATGCTATAATAAATGGTTTTAGATATGCCTACAAAGGGATAGCCCTTCTCAAAGCCAAATAGCATCTGTTCAAAGTAATTGTCAGGATAGTAATCATCATTCTCAATTATGAATACATAGTTAAAACCCAGGTACTTGACCGTTTCTATTCCAGCTTTTATTCTGGGAATAATATCGGCAAAAGGTCCGGGTTCAATAGCTTCCGGGCCAGTAATTATATGAACATCAGGTTTAACTGTTTGCCGGTCCATCTGGTATTTGCAATGTTCAAGAAATTGGGGCCTGTCTCCCCGATCGGGTGTAATTGCACAAAATTTAATCATAGTTCAATAGTTTTTGTTTTGATATCAATCGAGCAACCATGCATCAGCTGCCGGCACAAAAACTGATATCAATATTCCTTCCCGGGGATCCCATGGGTTTGCCTCGAGAGAAAAAGATGATATCAAATTTGATATAGCTTAATTGCTTCATAAAAATCATGCTTTGCATCAGCGTACGTTAAGATCGTATCAATAAGCTCCCTATGCTTTTCATCGAGTGCAATAAGCTCCTTTTCAAGACTTATCGTCTTATCAAGCAATCTATTGTACTCGTTTATAGCAAAAACAGCAGCTTTTGAGTTTGAGCCTATCAGGCAACCCTTTTTAATAAGTTCCAGATTCTCGTTAATTTCTTCGTCCAGATTTCGGATTATAATAATTTCAGCCATTTTGATTTATATTAATTGATGGTATAATTTCAGCCAGGGAGCTTTCCTGTGATCCTGTAACCAGAATACAATTGCGGTAAGCCAGGGCAAAGAATAATTTCTTGTATGCCTCCTGGATAATTCCCTGGTTCCAGAATGTTTTCAGTTTTGGATGGTCTTTCAGATCTACGCCGTGCATTATGATCATTTCAGCTCCCAGCTTATAAGCCAGGCAAACTGCCGAATAGGTACTATCAACGTGAATAGGCAGGAGCTCACTATCCAGGTACCTGGGATCTCCTCCCCTGGAGGCAGGATACACCTTTGTAAAACCAGGCATTGTTTCATAGGCATCGCTACTTGTATAAAAACGCCCTGGAGTACTGTTCACTATTACATGAAATCTTTCCGGGGTGAAGTTCTCCGGGAGATCGAGAACGAGGAGGGAATCGACCCGATGCTCCCGGAAGATATCATTCACCCCTATTGTTTCATTACCATTGGGCCGGTAATGTTTAAGGCTGGGCCCAAGGCCTAATACTTCTATTGTTTTCATTCTCAGCTTATCTTTAGGTTTGAAACAATAGTGTATAGCATACAACAGGTATAAATCTTTACCGGTTCCGGATCTGTATCCGTTACAACATTCCGCACCGGTTTAAATTCAATCTTATTATCAATTTTCAAAACTCCAATATTGAGCTGGCCATCCAGAAAACTGTTTACTTCTTTCTCAATTTGGCTGCGAGTATCAGCCTCGAATAGTTTGATTTTTAGCATAGTGGTATAATTTAAAGGCTTGACTTTGTTACGTAACAGGCCCCGGTTAAAAGGCGATTAATATCAATTTTATTCTTTTTGCTGTTAATGCGGTTGTGTTCAGCTATATCTACGCTGCAAATGATTCTATACCTGTATTCTGATTCCCGGATAACATAATACCGGTATCCTGTACCTTTGTGGCAAGAATCTGCAATCTGCCTGTAAAACCAAAATATCAGGGCTTTGTAGTAGTTGCCTAGAAGTTTCATTGATCTTCCTCTTTTAGTTTAAAAATGATCCAGTTAATATTATTGGTGCGACCGATAAGACCGTTTTTTGTAGATGATTCAATAAAGCCGGGTGTGTGCTTTGTATAAAGCCTAAGCCATTTTGTGAATTTGTTAGTTGTGAGATTTCTAAAGTCCCTGGGAAAGCTTTGCGCAAATGCTTCATGTAGCTCTGCCCGGTTCAATTTTTCTCCTGGTTTGAATTCAATGAATGATTCAAACAAGCCTCCATCAGCTTCATCCTTCATCATAACTTTCCCATCCTTGACAAATTCATCCATAAAATCGACAAACTCGTAGTTTGAATGATCTATAAGGATCCTCCTGGATAGATTAATGCTTTCGGCCTCTATTATTCCGTATTTCAAATATTCCTGACAACAGGATATTAAGAAAGTATCAAACCTGTTCCACTCACTTGCATCCCAGTCCTGGCTAAAAAACCAACGACCGGATTCTCCTTCCGGACTTTTATTACTATCATAATAATCTGAGAACTCGAATTGCCGAACTCGATCAATGGCGCTTTCTCCATCTATCTTAATAGTCTTATTTGTAGAGATGATTATTTTAGCTCTTACCAGGAAGGGCTTTTCATTTTTCTTGTTAACTGATACGCCCTCTGTTATATCATTAAACCAGGTGTCAATAGGCATATTCTTATTAACATCATTAATGGAAATAAGCTGAGTTTCAAGACTGCATTCCTCATATCGGTGTTTGTCTTTTTGAATGAAGTTTTTTCCGTTAACCTCCATAAAGACCCGGCTATGCTCATTGTAGTTTAGTATTTTGCCCAGGGCTTTTGCGAATAATGTTTTTCCAGTTCGGCCATTTGGTTCGTCATCATCCGAGATCCTGCTATCTGTAAGAATTAGTGCATACATCTTATAATCAAAATAGCCATGCAGTAGATAGCCGGTAATGGTCTTTAGAGAGCGTATGCGCTTCTGAACTCTTTCGCCGGGGGTTTCATCGGGTTTACCTGTGTGCCCGCAAATGCGCTTAAAGAATAGCTCAAAGTCGCCCTGTTTCTTATCTTGTTTAAACTCCCGGCTTAGGATCTTGTTTTTCCAAATAAGTTGATCGAGGGTTGAATAAGAGAGCGTCTCATATCCTTTTGAGGTGATTTGAATGTAAGCATTATTAAAATACAGGAATTTAGCATCCTTGTCATCTTTTTTAATTTGCACCGTCCCAGGGATAATAAGCCGGTTAAATAATCGTTTGGAAAAATATTCAGAAATCTTTTCCATAAGTGTTTCTCTAACCAGGGTTTTGGAAACACTTATATTTACCGGGCCTTCTTTTGACGGTATTTCGTGTTCATAAGTATTAAGCTTATCTACATACTCAAAAAAACTATCAGTTATAATTTCTTCATTTATCTCTTCAATCTGGTTTTCGGTGATTTTAACATACATATAAGCATCCGGATTTATATCATACCGGAAGAAATTCATTTCTATGAGCTTATTAACGATCCGGGCCTTCTTAATATAAATGGCATACAAAACTCCATCCTTTAGCTTAACATTATAGAAATTATGTTTCTCTTTTTCTTTCTGTAGCTGAGCTAGTTTTTCATTTTTCGACTGAGGCTTCGTTTTGCTCAGTTGCAAAGTTTCCGGCATAGTATGATTGTTTAAAGTCTTTTATTATTTCAGTTAGCTTAATTCCCTGGTCAATCTGATGAAAATATATTTCCAGTTCCGGCCAGGTGTCTTTTAATGATTGGCTAAATTGTTTGTTTCCAACTCTTTTAAATTGTTCATAAGTATAAAGGGTCTGGATGGTACTCTCAATGATTGTTTGATGCGAATGGATAGCTGTAATGATCTTAGACAGGTACATAAACGGCATTTCAATAAATTCGCCACTCTCCCGTTTACGGCGCAGTTCGAGAGATAATAGTTCTTTCGGATATTTTTCCAGGTCATTGCTAATATTATAAAGTGCAATGATGTTTTTCATCCTGGCAATAGTTTCTTTTAGGCTGGCCAGTTCACCGATAGTTTGATTGTAATAATTTGCCATGGCAAAAATCAAGCGATCGGTATTCCGGCTGTATTGGTTTTCACCATTGCGGTTTACATAAGCCTGGTTCCGGGCCTTTAATGTTTCAACTGCTTTTATGAAATCCTCTTCAAATGGCATTGACCAGGAATTCTATAAGTTTAACAAATCCCCGGATCCAGCTAACTGCCCCGGTAATGGTCATGGCCGCTAAAGCCAATATTACTAATATGGCAACCTGGGCTTCTCTGGCATAAGCACTATCAGTTTCATCGTTTTTCATAAGGCCATTTTATATTGTTTGTTTTTAATCACTACCCTTCCGGTTTCTCTCCGGCAAAAGGCAAGTATATCCATAAGATCATGCTGGCTCCTCCTGGATGAATTGTTCTTGCTGTGGGGCAAGATGCGTTTAAGGTGATCTTCAATTTGCAGGATCCTGGCGCAAACCAGCTTTATGGTCAGGCCTGGATGTACACAACCCAGGAAATCTTCACAAATGCTAACGGCCTCACGTTTATTGGCTGTTGAATAGTAATAGGTTGTATTCCGTAATATTTGCTTCTTGTGTACAACAAAGCGTTTCACCTTATCAATTATAAAGAGCTTCTTATGCTTGTTAATATGATTCATGGCACTTTGCTCATTCATAAACAAACATTCCTTTTCTCCGGGCTTGATTCCGGGATAATCGACCGAAACCTCCCAGAGTACCGTTTTATTGAGCTTCGACCTGAACATAGCCTAGAATAAAGTTTCCAATAATGGTACATTTCAGTATAAATGCTTCCCTGTCTATTTCATGGTATTCTGAATCATGCAGGTAGCGATCGACAAGATCCGGGCTTATGTCCCGGTTCGGATTAAAAGTGAAATTTCGTTTGCCGGCTTCATAATGAATGCCAATAAATGTGGCCTTAGCCGGGCCTATGAGTTCAACGATATTTGATTCATCATCGTTACTCAGGAATATTGGGAATTCTCGGTTTGCTGCCATAGTTCTGATATTTTCTTTGTTTAACTAAATCAGATTTTAATCTTTTATAATTACTGGTTGTACCAGGTGTATTTACCTTACTGCTATGAGTAATAGCATCCTCAAAGACCTCAAGAAGAATCTCAAACTGAGCAGAATCTACTTTTAATGATATTTCTCTTTTCTGGCTCATTATTACAATTGAGGGTAGATATCTCATGTCGGGATGATCCATGTTCTATTGTAAATTAGTTAGCTGGCTACGCCATATTCTATACACTTAATTCTTGATGCAGATAAGTTGTATTCCCTGGCAAGTTCTTTATAGATCTCTTTGGGTTTTGTACCATTTTCTCTCATTACCTTAATGATGTCCCGGATCTTCTCATTGCGAACTGCCGACCAGTTGTTTTTACACATTTTGTTGGTGTTGGATTAATAATGTATTAAATTGGTATTACAAATATGTACAACATGGATAGTATTATCCAAATAATACATGTACGACTTATCAACAATCAATTGTTAACAATGCTTTAAATCAATGACAATAAGCGATGCGTATAGGTAAAAAAATAAAAGAGGCGGTATCCAATATGGACAGGTTGACAAATAAGGAGTTTGCTGAAAAACTGGGAACTTCTGAGAATAATGTCTATAAAATATTTGCGAAATCTAAAATTGATACTGATTTGCTCATTAAAATATCAAAAGCATTAAAGGTTTCACCGGCTTATTTTTTTGAGGATGATCCGGATCCTGAAAAATATAAGATAGAAAAACCGGGGGAAGCTGTAAAAGATGGTACTATAAAAGCAATCCTGCAAATAGAATTAAGCCAGGATAAAAAGGATCAGGTTCTGAAAATTGTTTTTGGAGATAATAACCTTGAATTACTAAATAAATAATTGATATATGAAATGCCCGCACTGCTTGGTTGCATACCATGATAATCCAACATATAAAACCATGGGAGGGGATATGGATGGGATATATCAGATAGTTATGAGGAGATGTTCTGAGTGTGAAAAGGTTAATCTTGAGTTTAAACATTTAGACATTTCGACCCGAGGAGACTCCTCCCGAAGGGAAATAGCTTCTTCCATTATAAGACCCAAGGTTGCAAATAGACCACCAGTCCCCAAAGAAGTTCCAGCAAAATACAGGCAAGATTATTATGAAGCTTGCCTCGTTATAGCAGATAGTCCAAAAGCTAGTGCAGCTCTTAGTAGAAGGTGCTTGCAAAATATTTTACGAGAGGAACTAAAAATTAGTAAGAAAGATTTAGCCCCTGCAATTGATGAGATTATTATTCAGGGCAAACTTCCCTCAGATTTACTTGATAGTATTGATGCAATTCGAAATATTGGGAATTTTGCTGCACATCCTCTCAAAAGCAAGTTTACTGGTGAAATATTAGAGGTTGAGCCTGGTGAAGCAGAATGGAACATTGAAGTATTAGAATTGCTCTTTGACTACTTGTTTGTTCGTCCTACTATTATTGCAAAAAAGAAAGAGGCTCTGAATAAAAAGTTAAAAGATGCTGGTAAGCCTGAAATGAAATAGAATAATAGGAATAAATGACACAAGCTGCCCTTAAAGACACAATTATTGTTTTCGTAAGAGATACAATCCCCCAGTCTGATATGATTGAAGCTTATCAGGAGCTCATCCAGGCCCAGCAATCAACCTATAGTTTTTTATTGTATGCATTCCTTGGTATTGTTACAATATTCACTGGTTCAATTGTCTACTTCAATATAGTAAGGATAAAAAATCAAATCAGAGAACTAACACAGGAAATATTCACAGAGGAAAAAAAGGATTTAATTAGTAAGATCTCCGAATATAGTGAAATTAGATATAAAAAAATTGAGAAGAATTACAGAAATAAATTCCTTGAGATTGAGGCAGAAAGTGCCAGGTTGTTTGGCTTAACTGCAAGTGACAAAGAAGGGATTAGTTGGGCAGCAATTACTATCTCTTGGTTGCTTGGAGCAATTTCGAAATATGCCGAACTGGATTCCTATGATTTGATAAGGAAGTTATTAAATATTATAGTACTAAAGATTGAATGGGTAAAGCTTGAGAAGGATGGCGTAAGGAAATTTGCAAAATGTTATGATCAAAATATTAAACTAAGTGATGATTTTAAGAAGATTAAATCAATCCCTGATTATTACTCAGCAGAGCGAAATCAAATTCTTGAATTTTTTAATACTTTGAAAGCTGAAATAGCAAAAAGCAAGAAACCCAAGCCCAAGAAAAGTGATTAAAATAAATGATATCATAATTTTTCTCTGCAGCTCCGGATCCGAATCCGATATCCAAGAAATTGATATCAGTTTCATGTTCCGGAAGATCTACCAGGTTAAGTTTTTGATATCAGAGTTAAAAAGACAGGTAAAAGGGCTCTACCAGGTGGCCAGGTTAGTGAAATTGAAAATAGCTTCTACCCTACTGTGGTTAAAGCTTTGAGAGAGAGCAAAGAGATTTTTAACAACATATTAATTATAGGACAAACGTAGGGAAATTACGTTCCGCCGCGGCGGATTAACATAAAATCAGTTCTCGGGCTTCCGAGCGCAGCGAAGGATGTCCCGATAACGGCACAGATTTTATGTTAAAGTAATTTTTCCGGTACACCTTGTCAAAAGTCTCCTATTAAAACTTCGGCAACATTTTTCCTATAATTCAGTATTATGTTAAGTTGTTTGGCCCTAATGAATCCTTACAGTATTATTATTCCATTCATATACGGTCCAAGCCAACAACCCTCAGGTTACTGCGGTCCTAATAAACTACCTGTTATTTTTTAAGAAAGAATTCTATCCGGGAATTTATACATTCTTCAATTCTTCTTCATTAGCCATTAATCATTATTCAATAATCATTATTCCTCATTGTTTGTCCTATAATTCGCCATTATATTAAATAGCCGCTCTTAAGGCTATTTGCAAGCACTTAAGCAGCGGCTTTATAAAAATGACACACTGGTACCATTAATCATTAGATATTGGGCTTACACACTATTAAATCAATCCTGGGCTTACACACAAAAGTTCTTTGCCCCCGCCCTGTGAAATGATTTCAAATCCGTATCCTTCGTTTGTATATTTATAACTTATGTATTACACAATGAAAAGGGTAATATGCTCTCTGTAAGGCTCATAAAAGATTTGAAATAAGATTTGAGCAATATACTGTATTCTAAACCGGAATAGGAATTTGCTCAAATCTTATTTCACGGGGTAAACCACAAACAAGAGAATTGTCAATTCATTTGGCTTGTCCCGATAAAAATCGGGATTAATTCGACTTAAATCCTTCTGTTCATTGCATTCACAACGGATTAGTCTCATGAATTTCCAATACACTTGTTTTTTCCCACGCTTTTTCAATAAAGATAATTCTCTTTGTTCTTTTTGCTTGATCAAAAAGAACGAAAAAATCAAGGCTCGCTCATAAATTCAGACAAATGCATCCGTTCACTCCGCTAAATCATTCGAACTTGCCCGCTTGCCCCGTGAAATAATCACGAATATTCTCGGTATTACTCCTCCGTAGTATTTCACTGGGGCTATCGCGGTCTTCAACAGCGAATGATTTTTTCGCTGCGCGAAAACGCTCCTTTTCACGGGCATTTGTTACTGAATTTCTAAGATGCCGTAGGTAAGCGCTTACGCGCTTTTAGGGGGTGATATGGATTCCTTAAAGGGTCCTTGCGGGCAGGAGCTTATTCTATCTCTGCAGCTTAATAAGTTTACTGTTCAATTGCGAGCCACGAAATGGCGCGGCAATCTGTTATGACTTAACGGGATGATTAAAAGAAGTTTACAATAACAGTTGGTATTTTCAAATCCATATCTATTAGCGTGTTTTAACAGTTCCTCAAACAGCATTTTATCTAATAATCAACTGCAAAAAGTGGTTATTTAGCTGTTATTAAGCCATTTAGCCTCTAAATATACATTTGCACCTCCCCTGCTGCCCTGTTTTCTATACAATTCTTATGAGGCGGGTCGTAAGATGCGTGATTATAAAATTGAACTTACAGTTTCTTTATCATATTGCTTAATGCATATTTACTCAATTCCGGTATTGCCTTGGTAAACACTTTAATCTCCCAATTGGAAAAATGTTCGAATCTCTTGCCCTGGTCATTGTCAATAAAAATATAATCATCCGGTTCTGCCAATGTTTTTGATGGGATCAGATATAAAACCGGATCCATTTCTTTCATAAACAAGACTAATGCAATCCAAAGCCTATCTTTGGGCTCTCCCAATTCCTGCTTTGAGATTCTAACACTCCTATCCTTTTCTAAATTAATGGCTTGCAAATATAGTTCATGGTAATTTCCTGCACTTGTTTTTACAATAAATTCAACACCTCCCCTCCCACTTTCATTTTGAAAAACTTCTAATCGAACTTTCATAAGTTCAAGTTTAACAAAGTGTTGGGCGTATTTGGTAAGTTTATCTATCATTTTCTTCGTTATGATAAATATTTCTTAAAGCAATTTTTTCGGGAGATTGATAATCAAATAAGTAATGATATTGACCTTTAGCCAATTTAGTTCTTTGCATCACTTGATATCCGGGTAACGGTTTACCATCTTTTCTAGTATATAGCTTCCTTTCATTAATTTCATCAGCAATTTCTTGTTCTGAGCAAGTTCTATTAACCTTATTTAGAAGAACAACTGCAATAGCCTCATGTAATTTTAATATATTTTCCATAGTACTAGTTACTTAAATACTTTTTCTAGACGTTCCATTCAACTAAGCAAAATAACCTTTAAATGCTACTGGAACAGAATTACATATAGAATCAAGACTTCCCCTTTTTGTAAACATCCGAGTATCCTTTTCAAAGTTGAAGAGTCGGAAAAGATGATAGTCTTTTGAATGTTCCTTTGAGAACAATAATTCGTTTCTAGTGAAGTAAAATGGTGCTTCTTTGGTCAACTTTGTTGTTTTAACTTCAATATACTTATCCTTGCCGTTGCTGTATTTAGACAAGATATCAAATCCGGCGCCATCACCCTCCTCTTTGGCTATCCATCTAACCCTTTCAGCAAATTTTTCCTTCCCAACTTTTCTTAATTCCCATTTCTCAAAATCTACTACTAACTCCTCTCCTCTCATTCCAAGTTTTCGGTTATTCTGTTCCCTCTCCAGGTAATTAACCTTAATTGGATTTCTGCCATACCATATGTAAGTATCTTTAATCTCACCAATTACTGGTGCATCGACCAAAAGCTTCTCAAATGATATATTTACTGGTACTGCTACTTCTTTTTCAGAGAATACCTTGAAGTCCTCTTCGATGTCTTTATTTCCAATCAGATAATTTAATACTATATCCTCAAGAATCTTTTGATAATTATACCGTGGTAAGTAGCCTCGAATAAAAGGCTGACCAAGTCTGACTAAGACTGCACTAATGTTCTGATGCTTAAATTCAATGGAGCCTTCCGTGCGATTGTTTAGAAGAGGTAAAAGACTACGTCTGTGAAAAGCTTTATTGTAAGTTTTTCCAGCCAACTCAAATCTGAGCATACTGAAATAATCCTCAATAATTAATACAATTTCTATATCTGACCAGTTCGCTGCCATCAGAATAAAAGTACAAAAAATTCCTCAGTTGTTCCTGTTAGTATTTTCTAGAATATCTATTCATCTTTTGTCTTCCTCTCCCTTTTTCTTAATTATTCGTCATTACGATACTTAGTCCATCGGCCTACACTAAATTGCAGTGTAAATTCTTTTACATGTACAATCTACATAATAATTTCCAATTGTAATTGGGCACCCTTTGCCCCTACTCGTTTTTCATCTTGCCATCGCTCAAGAGCTTTGCCACACACTCGCTTAACCCATTAACCCATTTGTATTGATCTTATCAATATATATTTTAGAATAGATACCATGTTTATTTTTAGAAATATTGTAACTTGCAGCAGGTTAGAGGAAAACCTAAATATAAAATAAACTAAATATGAGAAAATTTGATATCGGGGATACTGTTCAACTTAAATCAGGAGGTCCCGAAATGACAGTTAAAGGCTACAAGCAACTATTCAGCCTGAAGGAATCAGGTAAAGTAAGTGAAACTGATGTTGTTTGTACCTGGATGGATAAAGAAAAAAAACAACAGGGTACATTTCATCAGGATATGCTTGATTTTGCTTAGTAATCAGCATTCTGCCATTCTCATTCTTTTGTCTTGAAACAAAAGAAAAAAAATCAAGAATCAGGAAAAAAATAAGTTGTCAGCAGCCTCTTGTCATTTTTAACTGTTTCCACATTGCGACTGTTCCAGACTAAATGCCAATTCGCTCTAACACACGCCCGCATATTCTTTAAGTTAGACTATAGATTTGATTATATTTATTCCATAGCTTGTATTATTTGATTTAGACAATTGTCTAGATTCTTTTTAATCTCATGTTCCCAAAATCGAAATACACGCCATCCCTCCTCTGCAAGTTTAATATTGTTAGATTTATCTCTTTCAATATTATTTTCAATTTTTTTAATCCAATATTCTCTATTTGACTTAATTCTTTTTTTTTTTTCCTCCCAATTATATCCATGCCAAAATTCCCCATCAATAAAAACAACAATCCTAAACTTATTAATTAAAATATCAGGATTCCCTGTAACTGTTTTGCTGTGAAGCCGATACCTAACTCCTTTGTTCCAGAGAGCTTTTCTAAATATAACCTCATATTTAGTATTCTTTGAACCTATTCGTTTCATTAAACGTGAACGCTGCTCTGTTGTATTGAAACCGTATTTAGTTCGCATTTGTCAGATTGAATATTAATTATATTCAAATTATTTAAATCTTCATATATTTTACTTGCAAGATGATATGCCAGTTGAACAGGCACAGCATTTCCAACCATCTTATAACCAGAGCTTAAAGTTTTATATTTAAAAATAAATGAATTTGGAAATGTTTGTATTTTTGCACATTCTCTTATAGATAATCTTCTATATAGATTTTCTTTCCCAGGTACGAAACGCATAACATCTTTTTTAACTTTCACCATTTTGGGAGCTTGTGGATGAATTGAAGCTTGTCTTCCTTCAGCTTGAATTGTATAAGCAGGTTTGTTCCAATCTAAGACTCGATTTCTAGACATAAAAATATAAGAATAACCACCAATCCAATATTCATGATTTGGTATCTGGCATTTATCATCATTTGATTTATTTTCACTTAAAGACGGTAGTGCAGAGCCATTTAGATCGTATAATACATCTTTAACAGTTGGCGTATCATTTTTAATTTTTTGAGGCTTGCGGAACTTTATTCCAAGGTCTTTTCTATAACCAACGAAAAAGATTCTTTCTCGTTTTTGAGGTACTCCATAATCAGTTGCCATCAATCTAATAACAACTAAACTATAACCAGAATTTCGAAAATACCTTTTTAATCTATCTAATTCATTTTTATGCTTGTTAAGCAACATGCCTGGCACATTCTCCGCAACAAAAAACATTGGATGTTTACCTCTTAATATCCTAATATATTCAAAAAAAAGTTGACCTCTTGGATCTTTTAGGCCCTTGGCTTGTCCAGCAACACTCCAGCTTTGGCAGGGAGGTCCACCAATAATTCCAATTATATCATCAGGAATCTCATTTAGAGATATTTTTTTTATGCTTTTCTTAATGAATTTAGTTTTTGGATGATTATACTCATATGTTTCTTTTACTGATGGAGCATTATCGTTTGCCCATACAACATTAAAACCTGCCTTTGTAAATCCCAAATCAAGACCCCCACATCCAGAAAATAATGAAATAATATCCATACTTTTTATGCTACAGCCTCCTTTTGCTTTATAATTTCTTCTACAATAGTATTTGATTCCAATTTTTTAAAAAAGTTTAATTCATTGCCAATTTTTGATAATAATCGTTGTCTATCAAAAAGTACACAAGATATATCTTGAGGTTTAGGCCAATTCCCATTTACATCTCTAAAGCAGAAAGGGATAAAGGATAAATTGGAGCTAACTGCTTTCATATTTATCAATTGTTTTATTTTTTCATAACTCGTTGAAAACTGTTTACTAACCCAATCATCTGTACACGCGCATTGACCAAAAAAAGCTATTTTGCTGTTTTCATCATCATTAAATGGTATCCATCCTACAATGTCAATACCTCCGTCTCCTGTATTAGTTGGGGCAAAATGATTTTTTTTTATAGCTAACTCTTCATTTAAATCATCTGAGAGTTTATTAAGCTTTTTCCAGAGACTTCCTCTTCCATATTTCCCTTTAATAATTGAATTTTTTCCAAATATATGAGTTTCAGCGTCTTTGGGTAGACATTTCTTGAAAGCATTAAAACTAATAATCTCAAAACAGGCGGACAAAATATTTTTATAGCTTTTATTATATTTTTCAACATAATTTAAGGCAGAACTTAAAAGTAACGATAGATAAATCTTTTTTTTTGGATATAATTTACTGTGTTTTTTTAAAACCTGGCCGTTAGAAATAATGCTAAAAGGATAATACTCTTTAAATACTGTTTTTCTATATTCTAATAGTCTATACCATTCTTCAGCTAATTCTGTCCATTTATCATTTTTTTCAGCAGGTGAAATATCTTCATCCTTATCAATCATTCCGACACTATCTTCATCCTCTCCCCCCTGCTTAAGATCTTTAGCGAGTTCACGTATTTTATCAAGAGCATCTGTGCGTGATAATTCTCCATCAATATTAGTTAGACATAGTAATTCCAAATAATCTACCCAATAATGTTTTTCGAATTTGGGTTTTTTTGGTAATTGTCCTAAAACATTCGGAAACTTTTTCTTATTTGCCATCTGAGTATTAATAATTATTCAGCTTCAGGATTTAATATACTATCAACTAAAACCTTCAATTCGCGAGAGATTTTAATAATAGTGTCAATTTGTTGAAGATCAGTCTCATTTAGATTTTCAACCCATGTAGAGTTTTCTTTAGCGTAACTTAGCATTTGAAATGCTTCTCTTATTGATTTTCTAAATATTTCAGCAGGTTCACCTGTAAAAAGAGCTGATTCTTTAAGTGATATACCCTCTTCAAATTTTTTTAATGCTTTAGGCACGTTTAATACGCTATTTAACACTCGTAAATTACGAGATTCTCCGAGACGTGTTTTACCATCAATCCCTTTTTCAAAAATCCATTTAGTTAAATTCTTTAAGTCCTTTCTTTTGATATTTTCAGCAGGATTTTCTAAATCGTAATCCACACCTAAATATGAATTAATATTAGAATAATTTAGAGCAGTTGTTATTAATGAAAAACTAATTGTGGTTTCGTCCAAGCCTTTTATATTGAAAAAAGCTTCTTCTTCTGAAATTATAGTATAGATTGTATATCCGGTTAATAATCTTTTAACGTAATTTGAATTACTTCCAATTGATAGAGCAAGTTTGCGATATTGTACATTTACCTGTAATTCCTTAATAGGTTCTCTTAAGAGATTTAAATATCTTGCTTTAGCTAGGGGTCCCCATTCCTCAATTCCTGTAATATGCCTAAAACCTAAATATTTTACAATATCATTTCGATCAGAAAATTCAATAACCGGTACTATATCAGGTTTAAAAATAGCATTGTTATATATTACGTTAACTGATTGTTTTTTGACTGTAGCAAGAGCTGGGTCATTTAATAATATTAGGGCAGTAAGTCTTCTATTACCTTCAACAACTTCATATTTATCTTCTTTTTTTACTACTAACAAGGGTTCACCAGGAAAGTAATCCTTTTCTGATATAGAAGACATTAATTCAATAATTGACGCATTTTCTAGCATCCATTTAATAATGTACTCATCCGGCTTACCTTTTACTCCCTGTGGAAACCTTGGGTTTTCAGTATCAAAAAGCAACTCTTTTACTGAAACATTCCTTATATCCATATTAATCTATTTTACTTATGATTGTTGTTTTGTCAAAACTACTAATTTCCTTTGTTAAAAAATAATACTTTAATTTGGTACTATAATAAAATGAAAAAATTAAACCATTTAAAATTCCACACACATTTCCCTACACTTCGTTCCGGTCAAAGAGTGTTGAAAACGTGTAAATAGGATACGATAAGGATTTTAAAAAGAAGAACTTTTCCCCTACCCTGCTTGATGCGTAGGTTTTTTGGTAATGAAGAATTGCTAAAAGGAAATATTCGAAAAATATAGCCAAAGCTATATTAACATAACGCATTAATTATAGGACAATAGTGCCGATAATCAGCAAAAGCCACTATAACTGGATTACTCCCGAATCTCAGTCTAACATTATGTTCCATAGGTTTCTCCTTTGGTTAATATTTCGGTGACAGTTGGTGTACTAAGTGTCACTCTTGATACCAAAGGTAATGAAAAATATATAACTGAAGATTATGCCGATAATCGGCTGATTCAATTCTAGTGTTTTTATACCTTTACATTGAAAGCACAACAAGTAAATCAAAAATTATGAACGAAAGAGATATTGCTAAACTCAAAGATGAAATTCTTCAAACAATGAAAAATATAAAGGGAGTCCTTAATTATGGAATGATTAAACATCAGACTCCTTTAGACTATCCTCTGGACGTTTTTAAGAAATATACTGACGAAATAGCTGCTTACGGTTACTTAGATAGAATAAAGAGTGATTGTTTCAAATACAATTCAACAGCAGACTTCTTTGAAGGATATGAGATACAGTATGAAGAGCAAGTGATTGTAAATGCTGAATCTGAAAGGAAAAAACAGCGTTTAGAATGGTGGAAATTAGCAAATGAAAGAATTAACTTTGTAGGTGCGTATTCCTGCGATTCCGGACACCTAATCCTGCTTTAACCGGACACTCAGTCCTGACTTAAGCGGACACCTTGTCCTGCTCAAAACGGACACACTGTCTTGTGCAAAGCGGACAGTTCTT
>SDBS01001323.1_pt1 | contig 25110 bp, 22 predicted proteins | sample 2277091 | NCBI WGS metagenome assembly SDBS01 (sample SAMN10404972, study PRJNA504765) | marine sediment metagenome | isolation source: marine sediment core GS10_PC15, 163 cmbsf | place: Arctic Ocean: Southern Knipovich Ridge | collected 2010
CCCTCAAATTTTCCATCTGCGACGAGCTTCAGTGTTCATAGACACGGAGCGAGAAGCAGAAGGAAAATTTGAGGAATAGCTGACGCCGTCAAAAACCAATTCTTGAATCGGAATGTGTATAAACCCTGGTAATGTTTCAGAGCATTAAGAGTCACTTGCCTGAATCAAAAAGGACGACTTAAATTTTTGAGCTTAAATGCTTTTTCATAGTATGATTAAGAAATGACCCGAAGATCTTTGATTACCCTTTTTCTCATAGCGATTCTATTTATTTGTGTGCAATTATTTTTGCGCCCAGTTCTTAGAGGAAGTCCAGTACTTAGCCAATCTATATCGATTCTGTATTTATGGATTCCAGGTATTGTCGCACTGATTTTTGCTCGCATGGAAGGGCTGAAAATTCCTATTTTTGCAAGGCCGAATCGATTTTTTTATCTGATTCCTGTCATTACAATGAGCATTTGTCTATTTGCTTTTCTTCTGACCATTCCTTTTGGTGCTATCAAAACTCCTAATGCTGTCTTTGCCGACCAGACTTTTTATAAAATCATTGGATATGGTGCTTTATTCTTAATCACAAGTTACTTATTTGTCACAGTATTGTTTGGGCTGATCGTTTTAGGAGGAGAGATCTATTGGAGGGGATATCTCTTTGAAAAATGGAAAAAACAAGGCCTCTTTCGAGCAATTTGGATCATTGCGCTTGTTTGGAGTCTCTGGCAGATTCCCATTACAATTTTGTCCTATTCACCGGGCCTTCCCAATTTTGCTTGGAATATTTTATCAATTTTTGCACTTAATTTTATCCTTTCACCAGTTTTGACTTATTTTCGGGTCAAAGGAAAATCGGTTTTGACAGCTGCAACATTTTATAGTTCGCTTATAGCGTCTTTTCTCTACTTCCTTGTCCTCTTTCCCCCGCCTGAAATGCGAGTCATAGGTATTTATGCTGTTCTGACTATCGTTTGCTTAATCCTTTATTCGTTATTTCTAAAACTTTATTCCTCATCAGCTTGGGAAAAAATTAATGAATAAGAGATCTTCTCTGAATTAAATTTTAGCAGGCCTGAAGGAAGATTTGGAGAGATTTTTTATTTTTTGAGTGAGGACAATGTTAAATTAGGGAGTGTACCGAAAAGAGAATTTTAAGGATTTTTGCAGATATTTTTCTCAAGTTCTGGGAGCATCTCGCAGGACATACTTGAATAAGTAGGCCAAGAGAGGCTCCCAGAACTTGGGGGGAATAGGGCGAAAATCCTAAATTCCGCTTTTCGGTACACTGCCTAACATGGCTGAGCAAAAAAAATGAAAAAGGTCCCAAAGATTTCCAGGAATGCAAAATTTAATTCAGAGAAGGTCTCTAAGGGAATTCTTTCCCTTATTTTTCTTTATGTCATTACAACCATCTATATAGCTTTTCTCTCTCCCAATTGGCTGAAATTGCTAGAAACTCCTCTTATAGCAGGAGGGCTTATTTCCGTAGTGATGTGGTTCCCTGGTATCATTGGTCTCTTGTTTGCGAAAAATGAGGGGATCACCCTTAAAGTATTCGCCTGGCCCAATCGATATTTTTTTCTAGGTCCGCTGTTTATACTCCTATTGATTCTTCTCGCTTTTGTTGTGAGCCTCCCCTTTGTGGAAGTCCGAAATCTAGAAAAATTGAATCTGATCCATGCTTTTGGGATTTTAGCGGGTGGCTATCTCCTCTCGCTAACGGGGAGTATGCTTTTTTCTCTTGGTGAAGAACTCTATTGGAGGGGATATCTATGGGAAAAACTCCGTAAATTTTCCCCTATAAGAGCCATTGTGATCATGGGGGTGCTATGGGGAATTTGGCACTGGCCTTTTTTGATCTTTCTTAGCCAATACGTGCCAAAAGCGCCGCTGCTTGGGACCATTTATCCCAATTTTCCTCTCATTGGTTGTCTTTTGGTTCTTTTTAATACCGTTTTATTGAGCTTCCTCTTTACCTATTTTCGCCTAAAGGGCAAAGCCATTATGGCCTCTGCGGCAATGCATGGAATGGCCAGTCTCGGAATTTCTTTTGCTTGGGCAGTATATGCAAGCCCTGTCTCCTTTCTGATTGGGATGACGGGCATTACAAGTTTTGTAATTGCCTTTCTATTTTGTTTGTTTTTCAAGCTCTTTTCTCCAAATACTTGGAAAAAACTTGTTTAAAAAAAATATTTAATATAATAGTTAGGGGATAGAGATAAACACCTCTGGAGGGGATGTATCATGAAAACATTGGATGTAATTGTTGCCATTTTACTCGTTATTGGCGGGTTGAACTGGGGACTTATTGGGTTCTTTAACTTTGACCTCATTGGAACGGTTTTTGGTTATATGTCAGCCTTTACCCGCTTGGTTTACTGCCTCGTAGGGGTTAGCGCGCTGTACCAAATCTTTCAGTGGAAAGCAATTCAGCAACGCTGGAAAAGAAAGTAAAGCTATCTTGAATGAGGCACCATCTCAAAAGGTGCCTCTTCTTTTTTCAACTTGGGATATTATCATTCTAATGATATTCTATATCCCTTATGAGCAAAAAAAAGGCTCTCGGTTTTTTTCAGCTAGTCATGATCAATGTGATTGCGGTCGACAGTATTCGGACGCTGCCATTCTCAGCTGTTTATGGATTTAGTCTCGTTTTCTTTTATCTCATAGCCGCTCTCGTCTTTTTTATTCCTACAGCGCTTGTCTCAGCAGAACTCGGAACTGGATGGCCCAACCGCGGAGGCATCTATATTTGGGTGCGTGAAGCATTTGGGAAAAAGGTGAGCTTTCTCGTGATATGGCTGAATTGGATTTATAATGTTTTTTGGTTTCCAACAATTTTAGCTCTCATTGCAGGAACATTCACGTATTTCTTTAATCCTGAGCTCGCAAGTAATCCCCTCTATATGACGATAGCTGTCCTCGTTCTCTTTTGGGGGGCGACGCTCGTCAATTGTCTTGGTATGCGCGCTTCTAGTATACTCAGTACCTTAGGTGCTTTGATTGGAACCATTTTTCCAATGGTTCTCATCGGTGGAATGGGGATTTTGTGGATCATTTTGGGAAATAAAATGGAAATCATTCTAAATTGGGAAGATTTTATTCCAAAAAGAGAGCAACTTGGGAATTTAGCTTTTTTGACGAATGTATTTTTTGGGTTATTAGGACTCGAAATGGCTGCTACGCATGCAAGGGAAATGCGCAATCCTGCAAAAGACTATCCAAAATCTGTCTTTACATCCGTTGGGATCATTTTAGGAACAATTATTCTGGCCTCTCTAGCCATTGCAGTTGTCGTCCCTATGGGACAATTGAGTTTAGCAATAGGGATTATGCAAGCATTTACAATTTTTTTCCATGCATATGGAATTCCTTGGGCTGTGCCTCTCATTGCCGGATGCATTGTTTTAGGTGGGCTTAGTGGGGTTGGAGCATGGATTATTGGTCCGACGAAAGGACTTCTTGTTGCAAGCCAAGACGGCAGTTTGCCTGCTTTTTTTGCAAAGACGAATAAGCATCAAGTGCCCGTAAGAATTTTGATGATGCAGGCCATTGTGGTTTCATTGCTTGCATTCGTTTATGTCATTTTCCCGACGATCAATAAATCTTTTTGGCTCTTATCTGTCATCACAGCCCAACTTGCTATGCTTGTCTATATTGCGCTATTTGCCTCAGCAATTAAACTTTCTTACACCAAAGCCGATGTGCCTAGGCGTTTTCAGATTCCGGGTAAAAAATTCGGAATTTGGAGTGTCTGTTCTGTAGGTGCAGTATCCTGTCTCATTGTTTTTCTTCTAGGATTCTTGCCACCAGAGCAGATTCTGTATAAAAATATCCTGGTCTATGAATTGATCCTAGTAGGGGGAATGAGCCTGGCTTGCCTGATCCCATTTTGGATCTATCGAGGAAAATTCGCTAAATAAACACATCACGAATGAAGAATTGGTTTTTCCCTTCATCGAAAATCCCTGCCTTTCGAATCTTCTCCATCGCTCATATTCTTGAATATGAGCTGCTTCGAAGCTTCAAAATTCAGGGCTCCGATTTTAGCAAAATTCCAATTCTTGAATTCAGATGTGTATAGTGAGAAATTTTAAAGCGCGTTTTGTAGCTTCTTCAGGGATCTCATAGAGAAAACGATGTCCCATCTCTTTGAAAATGTGCATCTGACAATTAGGGATAGCATTTTTCATATATTCTGCGCAATAAACTGGTGTATCAATATCGTTTTCTCCCACAAGAAGGAGAATGTGATGGGGAATTCTTTTGATTTGTTCTCTCAAATCTGCAGATAGCAGTGCATCAGCTTGACCAAGGAGTCCTTCCATCGGGGCCGGATAAGGATCAGTAAGAGCATCCGTAAGAAACTTTTCCTTATTTCCCGGAAGACTTAAAAATTGATTGCTGAACAGCCAAGCCATATTGAGCTCGAGGAGTTTCTGTCTGGGAACTCCTTCCCCAAGCAATTGGAGTTGCATTTTGACATTGTGCTGTGCAATCGGAGGGAAATAAGAAAAAGGAGCGCATAGGACTGCTTTTTTGACATGTTCGGGATGAGAAAGGCAGAGCTGCTGAATAATAAGGGTTCCCATCGAGGATCCCATAAAATGGGCGCTTTCGATATCGAGTGCATCCATGAGTGCAACGGTATCTTGTGCAAACATTTCAATGCTGTAGCTGTCTTCTGGTGCATCTGTTTGTCCAGTACCGCGATTGTCAAAGGAAATCACCCGAAAATGTTTAGAAAGAATGGGAATGCATTTTTCCCACGACAAAAGGTTCTGCATAAAACCAGAAATGAGGATGAGGGGAGGGCCATCGCCATGGCTTTCATAGTAAATCCGGATGTCATTTGCTTTTAGATGAGGCATAACCCATATATATGAAAAAGTTACTATGAAAACAAGCTTTTGACTTTGTCGAAGAAGGTGCGCTTGCGAGGAGAGTTGTGGCTTCCTTCGAGCTTGCCAAATTGCTTCAGGAGGTCTTTTTGCTTTTCGGAAAGGGCCACAGGAGTTTCTACGACGACTTGGATGAGGAGATCACCCTCTCCGCCACCATGCACGTTGGTAGCTCCTTTGCCTCTGACGCGGAATACTTTGCCATTTTGTGTCCCTTCCGGAATATTGATGCGTGCATTGCCACCAGTTGGAGTGGGTATCTCTTTTTTCGTTCCAATAGCTGCTTCGGAAAAGGAGATGGGAAGTTCGATGATGACGTCATCACCTTCGCGCTCGAAAATTTCATGGGGACGGACATTGATGTAGACATAGAGATCGCCAGGAGGACCGCCACCTTCGCCAGAATCACCATAGCCTGCCATGCGAAGGCGCATGCCGCTATCCACTCCAGGTGGGATTTTGATCTGTATGCGCTGCTTCTTTTTTTCTCTTCCGCTGCCGCGGCAAGTAGTGCAGGGCTCTGCGATAATCTGGCCTTTGCCATGACAGCCAGGGCAGATGATGGACATGCTAAAGAAACCACGCGTCTGATGCACTTGACCAGCTCCGCCACATTGCGAACATGTTTTGACGGCGTCTGGCTTAAGAGCGCCTGTTCCATCGCAGGAAGAACAGTTAGTATAATTGGTGATGGTGGCTTCTTTTTCTACCCCTTTGATTGCTTCCTCAAAGGAGATAGTGAGGTTCATTTTCTTGGAAATTCCTTGACGCATACCACTGGAACGAGGATCGGAATTAAAACCAAAAAAGGAATCGAAGATGGTTTCGCCGCCGCCGCCGCCGCCGCCGCCTCCTCCTCCAAAGGCATTCATAAAAGTGTGAAGGGCCTCTTCCATTGAGGAAAAGCCGCCCATGCCACCACCAGGAGCACCGCTCATGCCTGCTTTGAAAGCATCGGGGCCATATTGATCATACATCCCACGCTTTTGCTCATTACTGAGTATATCGTAGGCTTCCGAGATCTCTTTGAATTTTTGTTCAGCTTCATTATCCCCTGGATTTTTGTCAGGATGGTACTTCAGGGCCTGCTTACGGTAGGCCTTTTTGACTTCATCTTGAGAGGCACCTTTGGAGACACCAAGGATAGAATAGTAGTCACTCATAAGAGATTAATTAATAAGCTTTTTTCTTGTGCTTGAGTGCAGCTTTTGATTTTGCGCGCTCTTTGATGGAAGGTTTATCGTAAAAACGGTGTGCTTTTGCCGCTTTCATGATTCCTTCTTTATCAAGTTTTTTCTTGAGTACGCGGAGAGCTTTCTCGATCGATTCACCAGAGCGAACTTTAACACTTGTCATCTAGATAATTCCTTCAACGTTAAGTTTTAAACCATGGATCTATTGTAGAAGTTTCATTCTTATTTTTCAAACCCAAGTTGCTTAGCGGAGATAGCTCAACGTCAGGGCTTTTGCGTCTAAAATATTTCCTTGCATGTATTGATTATGAGCATATTGACAGACCCTATGCAGATTGGGGGCAGGGTTCTTTCGTAAATCGACGGTAAAATCTGTGTGGATTTCGAGTTGTTCTGGGGAAATGAGGGTGGGAGAGGAGAATTGGAGCGTATGGGTCTCTCCTGTGATGATATAGAGCTCTCCCATTTTCGCATCTCCTATGATGGTAAATGAGCCCTCTTTTGAAGGAAGAAAGGCGAGGGGAGAGGGGAATTCAATGATTGGGATATCAAGAGCAAAGGAGAGGGTTTTGGCCACTGTTGCAGCTGTTCGGATACCCATATAAGAACCTGGGCCCGTTCCAACAGCAATGTATAGAAGGTTTTTGAGATCGCAAAAATCTTTGAGGGCGGGAAGAAGAACGCTGGATTGTCCATCCAAAAATTGACTATCAATGAGGGCATTTCCTTTGGAGAGTCCTATGATAGAAATTTTTTGGCTTGTGTCTAAAATCAATGTAGTCATGAAGAAAATAGGTTATGCTCAAATAAATTGAAAAACTGCAGCTCGTAGTATTCAAAAAATCTGAGGAACCTCCTTGTCAAATTCCCAATTTTTCAGTTTGCTCGAGTATACTAGATTGCAGAATTTTTCTGTAGGTGCTACACTCGGAAGTTTTACAGAGGAAAAAATTGAGTAAGAAGAAAAAAGTAAAAGAGTCTGTTGAAGAAACGGTTCAGAAGACTGTTCGAAAAAGAAAAAAGAAAAAAAAGGACGAGGTCGTTGCCGATCCCGAGGAGCTTTTTCTTGTCCCTCTCTCTAAACGTCCCTTTTTCCCAGGGATGGCAGCCCCTCTTGTCATTGAGCCAGGTGTTTTTTACGAAATGCTCAAGCAGGTGGCCAGCACGGACCACAAAACAATGGGGCTATTTCTCACGAAGAATGAAGATGTCAATATTTATGAGCTCTCGATCAATGATTTTCACCCTGTAGGTGTTTCTGCCAAGATTTTGCGAATCATTCCGATGGAGCAAGGGGGTGCACAAGTCATCCTCAACATGGAGAAGAGGATTTCCATAAAAAAACCAGTTAAAGAAAGCAAATTTCTGGCTGCAAAAGTGCAGTATCACGAAGATCCTCCTGTCAAAGAACATACAAAGGCACTCAAAGCCTATTCGATCAGCATCATTACGACGATCAAAGACCTTTTGAAGCTCAACCCTCTCTTCAAGGAAGAATTGCAAGTTTTTCTCGGTCATTCAGATTTTACCGAGCCGGGCAAATTGGCCGATTTTGCGGTTGCTCTCACCACCGCCTCGCGTGAGGATTTGCAAGGAGTTTTGGAAGCATTTGATTTGAATGATCGGATTGGAAAATCTCTCATCTTGCTCAAACAAGAGCTCGATCTATCTAAACTCCAAACCAGCATCAACCAGAAAATCGAAGCAACCATTTCAAAAACACAACGTGAATTTTTCCTCAGAGAACAGCTGAAAACAATCAAAAAAGAGCTGGGTCTCGAAAAAGATGACAAGACCCATGATATCGAAAAATTTGAGCAGCGCCTTGCTGAAAGAGAAGTTCCTGAAGATGTGATGAAAGTGATCCAAGAGGAGATAGAAAAGCTCACAGTTCTTGAGGTCCAGTCAGCTGAATATGCCGTTTGTCGCAACTATCTCGATTGGCTGACGATTATGCCCTGGGGCATTTTTAGCGGAGGGGTTGGCACTGACAAAGAACACAATCTAAAGCACGCCGAAAAAATTCTCAAAGAGGACCACTATGGTCTTGAGGATATCAAAGAGCGGATCTTAGAGTTCATTGCCGTTGGAAAACTCTCAGGTGGAGTGAAAGGGAGTATCATTACTCTTATTGGGCCACCTGGAGTGGGGAAAACAAGTATTGGCAAGAGCATTGCCAAGGCACTTGATCGTAAATTCTACCGCTTTTCTGTTGGGGGGATGCGCGACGAGGCTGAGATCAAAGGACACCGCCGCACATATATTGGCGCGATGCCTGGAAAAATTGTGCAGGCTCTGAAATATGCGGAAGTGATGAATCCAGTCATTATGATCGATGAGATTGACAAAATCGGGATGAGTTTTCAGGGCGATCCAGCATCTGCTCTTTTAGAAGTACTCGATCCCGAACAAAACAAAGATTTTCTCGATCACTATCTCGATGTGCGTTTGGATCTTTCCAATGTTCTCTTCATTTTGACAGCCAATATCCTCGATACGATTCCAGAGCCTCTTCGCGATCGTTCAGAGATTTTGCGCCTCGCGGGCTATATCATGGAAGAAAAGGTCGAGATCGCCAAAAAATATCTGATTCCTCGCAATCGAGAAAGAATGGGACTCAAAGCTGCAGATGTATCTTTCAATGTATCTTCTCTTAAGCAAATCATCAATGGGTATGCGAGAGAAGCGGGAGTGCGGAGTCTCGAAAAATACATCAAAAAGATCCTGCGCAAAGTAGCAACCAAAATCGTTAAAAACGCTGAGAGAAAAAAGGGCAAGGAGCCACGTAAAGAAACTAAGGTCACCGAAAAAGGTCTCAAGGACTATTTAGGAAAGCCCATCTTTACGAGCGATCGCTATTTCAAAAAGACTCCAATTGGTGTGGCAATGGGACTTGCGTGGACAGCAATGGGAGGAGCAACACTCTATGTCGAAGTAATTGAAATAGCATCTCCAAAAACGGACATGAAACTGACCGGGCAAGCGGGCGATGTGATGAAAGAGTCGTCTCAAATTGCCTGGAACTATGTGCATAGTTCAATGGAAACATTTGCACCTAAGAAGTCTTTTTTCAAAAATCATCAAGTGCACTTCCATATTCCCGAAGGTGCAACTCCCAAAGATGGTCCATCAGCTGGCATTACAATGGCGACAGCTCTCTATTCTCTGCTCATGAAAAAGCCAATCAAAAACGATTTGGGCATGACAGGAGAACTCACTCTAACCGGAATGGTACTTCCCATTGGTGGCGTGAAAGAAAAAGTGATTGCCGCACGTCGCTCCAAACTCAAAACACTGATTTTCCCTAAAGACAATATTCGAGACATCGAAGAGTTGCCCAATTACATCAAAAAGGGCTTTAAGATCCATTTCGTAAGCCATTACGAGGAGGTCTTCCGTGTTGCTTTCGGAAAGAAAAAATAGCACGTTTGCAGGGGCCATCAAGAAAAAATACATCGACCCCAAACAGATTCAATCCTTTTGCGTAAAGCTAAAGAAAAATGGGCAGTCAATTGCAACCCTCAACGGCAGTTTTGATTTGCTCCATCCGGGCCATCTCGAAATGATCTACCAAGCCTCCTTGCAGGCCGCTGTCCTCTTCGTATTGCTCAATACAGACGCCTCCATTCAGGCCTATAAGAATTCCAATCGCCCCATCAATCCTCTAGATGTGCGCCTAAAGCTCATTGCAGCGCTCGAAATGGTTGACTATGTGAGTTGGTTTGCTGAGACCGATCCTTCTGCGATTCTAGAAAAAGTCCGCCCTCATGTGCATGTCAATGGAGGAGATTATGGAAAAGATTGCATAGAAGCGGAAGTCATAAAAAAGCATGGAGGAACTCTTCATATCGTCGAGCTCATCGATGGCTATTCAAGTACAAACATCATTGAAAAGATACGGCAAACATGCGACTGATTGGAAAACTTGAAAATGAAAAACAAGCCTTTGTTTTCTATTCTTTCCTTTTAGAGGAGGGAATCCATAGCACCTATGAAAAAGTGCATGATGAGCAGGAAAACAAAGATGTTGTTACGATTTGGATCTATGAAGAAGATGAGATCGAGCGTGCGCAGCTCTATCTCCAAGACTTCAAACAAAACCCAGGCGACGCTAAATATACCAAAGTCCAATTTCCCACTGCACCCCCGCAACCGCCCGATTTGATTGCAGAAGAAAAAGAAGGCAAAAAGAAAAAAAGCATACCTACAGAAAAGCTGAGAAAAAAACGCACCTATCCGATAACCTATCTCGTCATCTTCCTCTGCGTGTTGCTCTTCTTTTGGAGTATTATGGAACAGATCACCATGCTCAAACAAGATGGAGTGATCGCTCGTCAAATTGGAATGACTCCTCTGCAACAAGTTTTCATGTTTGATTATCCCACATCGAACCAGAAAATAGATGCCCTTCTCAAAGAGTATTCCCTAAAAGATTACAAAGAACTCAAAGCAATTCCTTCCAACGAACTCGCCCGATTTAAATCCGCAGAACAAATTCCTACCTGGCGAGGTTCTTTGTCTTTGGTTTTGCGCTATTTTGGGAAAATTCCCAAAAGTGAACCAGTTGATGGGCCGATGTTTGAAAAAATTCGAGAGGGCGAAGTTTGGCGGCTTTTCACCCCCTGTCTTTTGCATGGAGGTCTGCTTCATATCCTCTTCAATATGGCTTGGGTATGGCTTCTAATGCGGCAAGTAGAAGAGCGCTTATCCATCTGGAAACTCCTCATTTTTATTCTCGTTGTTGGGATAGTGGCGAATCTGGCGCAATACCTTGTCAGCGGCCCCTATTTTCTCGGATTTTCCGGTGTCGTAGTCGGCCTAGTCGCCTTCATTTGGGCCCGCCAAAAACTCGCCCCTTGGGAAGGATATCCACTCAACCGGACGACCTTCATCTTTATCCTCATATTCATTGGTGCCATGTTTGCTTTAGAGATCTTTTCTCTACTCACAGCCCTGATTTTCGCTAAAGAAATTTCCGCCAATATTGCCAACACAGCGCATATCATCGGCGGTGTAGCTGGCTATTTTCTTGGGCGCATGCCCTTCTTTGCAAGGGGAGCCAAATGACAGTGCGCGATCTAGTCATACTTGGTTGTTCCTCCCAACAACCCACCCGCAAGCGCAATCATGGCGCCTATCTCCTTCGTTGGAATGAAGAAGGCCTTCTCTTTGATCCCGGGGAAGGAACCCAGCGGCAGTTCATTTTTGCAAACATTGCTCCCCCTTGCGTGAATCGGATATTTGTGAGTCATTTCCATGGAGATCATTGCCTTGGATTAGGCTCTATGCTCATGCGCCTCAACCTCGACAAAGTGACCCACCCCATCCACTGCTATTATCCTGCCTCTGGCAAGAAGTACTTTGATCGTCTTCGCTTTGGCACCATTTACCATCAGACCATCGAAGTCATCGAACATCCCATTTCTGAAGAGGGGATTGTGCATGATGATGGAAAATTTCAGATTGAGGCCTATTTCCTCGAGCATGGCGTGGACACTGTAGGCTATCGAGTGAAAGAAGCGGATGTGCGCAAATTCGATCGAGAAAAACTCCTCTCCCATGGTGTTCAAGGACCCCTCGTCCGAGAACTCGAAGAAAAAGGTTCCATCCTCATCGATGGAAAGAAAGTATCGCTTGATGATGTGAGCAGGATTCGCACGGGAGATATCTTTGCGATCGTCATTGACACCCTCCCTTGCAAAAATGCCATTCACATCGCCAAAGACGCGAAATTGCTCCTCTGTGAGGCTACCTATCTGGGAGAACATCGCGATCTGGCTAGGAACTATCGCCATCTCACAGCAGGCCAAGCCGCGCAAATTGCGAAAGAAGCCGGTGCTCAGCAACTCGTCTTGACTCACTTCTCCGCTCGCTACTTGGACCTAAAGCCTTTTCTTGAAGAAGCGAGACCCATTTTCCCCAATACGGATGTCGCCGAAGACTTCAAGCGGTTTGATTTTCCTCGCTGACATTTGTTAGTGCTGTTTCAATTGACATAAAAATTTCGACAAAATATTCTGTACGGTTTTAGAAATTTCCTTAGGAAAAAAGAATGAAATTAAAAACTTTATTAAGTATTTTCTTTATCAGCATATCTGCTTTAAATGCAGAGGAAAATTTAAAAGAAATCCCACCGGAACTTTATGCCCTGCGTGTCGATGTCAACCCAGATGTAGTGTATGAAGTAGTGAGTACTCAAGAAGGTTTAGGCTGGAGTCTTGCCGTGATTGATGTAATGGATTCTCCTGCGCATTATCATCGAGAATTTGTGGAAACCTATACAGTCATGTCTGGTGAGTTAGAGCTCATTGTAGATGATGAAACAATCATTCTTCAGCCAGGGGAGTCATACACAATTCCCACTGGAGCCATTCATTCTGCCAAAAGTCTTTTAGAGACACCTACGAGAATCATTGCCTCTTGCGTTCCGGGATGGAACATAGAAGACCATAATTTGGTTGAGTGATTATTTTAATTCTTCTTGGAGGATTTCGAGCTCGCGTAGCAATGTGTCTGTTGGCTCTGGGAATTGCAAAAAGCTGAGAAGAATCTTGCGAAAGTCCGATGTCATTGCCTCTTTTGGATCAAAACGATTGGCAGCTTCTAACAAACTGATGTCTGCTTTTGCTCCGGGAATAGAGAGAGGTTGAGTCAGGATGGTTTCAATGATTTCGCCTGCATCTTTGAGATTTTCATTCAGCATTTATGCCTCCACCGCTTGAGCTTTTTGAGCGGAAGCATGCAATCCCTGGATATGTTTTGACAGATCTTCAAGGGCCTTTTCGCTATCCACGAGAGGAGGTGTTTTTATGATATTTCCTAAATCGGTGATCACGTTCCCAAGAGCATCGTGCAACTGCGTTGCCAATTGTGATAAATCAGTCCCTTGAGGCCCAGTGGGAGGCTGAGCAGCTGAGGGTCCAGTTGGTCTTACTGTCATAATTTCCTCCAGAAACGCAAATGTATTCCGAGAAAATTAAGATGTCAAGCGTTGAGCCTATCCTAATAAATTCCCTAGAGAGATCCAATGAAGTTTGATTCAGATTTTCTGAAAATTTATTAGGATAGGTTCTTGGCACGTGATGAGAAATATTCTTCGAAAGTCCCGTCGAAGTGAGTGATGCCATCTTCTTCAAAAGCAATGATTTTCTTGGAGCCGTGATTGATGAGATCGCGGTCATGGCTGGAGAAGATGACCGTTCCCTTGTATTCTTGCAAAGCCCATCCCAGTGCAGAAACTGCTTCCAAATCGAGATGATTATTCGGCTCATCGAGAATGAGGACGCTGTAATTGCAGAGCATCAGTCCTCCCATGATGAGGCGGGCCGTCTCACCACCAGAGAGATGACCGAGTTGCTTGAAAGCATCATCTCCTCCAAAGAGCATCTTGCCGAGGATACTGCGGATGTCCTGATCATAGACCCCTGGGCGCCTAGATTTGAGCCAATCAAAAATGGTCATGGTGCTCGACTTGTCAATGATATCTGCGTGATTTTGAGGAAAATATCCGATGCTGACCTGATGACCTACATCAATCTTACCGCTATCTTGCTCAAATACCCCGGCGAGCATTTTGAGTAAGGTAGTTTTCCCGCGGCCATTATTCCCAATGATGACAATCTTATCGCCTCGGACAATGTCAAAGGAAAAGCCACTAATGACTTCTGGTCCATCGTAGGATTTATGGATTTCATCGATCCGAAAAACCATTTGTCCAGAAGGTTTTTCAGGGGGATAAAAGCGGATGTATGGGCGTTGGATATTCGATTTTTTTAGATCGGTTGGCTGCAGGCGCTCGATTTCGCGCATGCGTGACTGCACTTGCGAAGCGCGCGTTCCCGCTCCAAATTTCGCGACAAATTCTCGAAGTTGCGCAATTTTCTTTTCTTTGGCTTTATTTGCATGCTCAGCGCTTTCGCGCACTGAAGTTTTTGCGATCACCATTTCATCATAATTGCCAGGATAGAGAATAATCGTCTCATAGTCGATGTCAGCAATATGCGTAGTGACTGCATTGAGGAAATGGCGGTCGTGGCTGACTACAATGAGAGTCCCATTGTAATTGTGCAAAAAGTTTTCGAGCCAGGTAATCGATTCAAGGTCGAGGTGATTGGTAGGCTCATCGAGAATCAGCGCAGGAGGATCACCAAAAAGAGCTTGGCAAAGCATCACTCGGAATTGAATATCAGTGGGGATGACATGCATCTTTTCATGCCACATCTCTTTGGAGATACCCATGCCCTCCAAGAGCATCTCGGCATCCGACTCAGCAGTATAACCCTCTTCTTCACCAACAATTTCTTCGAGTTCAGCGAGACGCATACCCACCTCGTCGGTCATCTCCTCTTCATAGAGACGATCCCGCTCAGCAAGCGTATCCCACAATCGTTTATTGCCCATGATGACCGTATCGATCACCTTTTCATCTGCAAAATCCTCAATGTTTTGCTTCAAAAAACCCACTTTTCTAGGAAGCTGTACAGAACCAGAAGTAGACTCTTCAATCCCCATGATGATCCTCAGAAGAGTCGATTTGCCCGCGCCATTTGGACCCGTGAGTCCATATCGGCATCCCTCATTGAATGAAACCGTGACATCTTCAAAAAGAAGACGTGTACCCATTTTTTTAGTAATAGAATTTAGAGTAATCATATAATGAAGTTATCATACCATAAAAGGAGCCCTATGACAAGAGCGTTTGAAGAGGCGACAAAAGACTTTTTTCACTACCTCGAGACAATCAAAAATGCCTCAGTGCATACCTTGCGTAACTATGGCAATGATCTCAAATCTTTTAAAAACTTTATTACACAAGAAAAGATACAGATCACAGCTCTTGATGAGATCAATAAAAGAGTCATTAGGGAATTTTTGGCTCATCTCAATTTCGAAAAAGCAGCGAAACGGACTCTTTTGCGGCGCCTGGCATGTCTTCGCTCCTTTTTCAAATACTGCAAGCGCGAGCAGAAAATCACCCACAATCCGATGGAAGAAATCGACACTCCCAAGCTTGAAAAGACCCTTCCCCAGTCACTTTCCTATGAGCAAATTGAGCGGCTTCTTTCTCAGCCCGATACAAATACTTATCTCGGTTTTCGCGATCGGTGCATCATGGAATTGCTCTATAGTTCCGGGCTTCGCATCAGCGAACTTGCAAATCTTAGTAGAAAAGATTTTGACAAAACCAATCAATGCATGCGTGTACTTGGGAAAGGAAAAAAAGAGCGAATCGTGCCGATTACTGCGTCAGCTGGCAAGTGGATCCAGGATTATCTTGATCACCCTGAGAGAGAAGCAAATGGCAAACAGCACCGGGCTCAAATAGACAAAGAGGTCATTTTTTTGAACAAATGGGGCAATCAAATCACAGTACGTTCTCTCGACAGAAACTTTTCGAAATATTTGCTTGCAAGTGGTCTTTCTGCAAGTGTGACACCTCATACGATCCGTCATACTATTGCAACCCATTGGCTAGAAAACGGGATGGATCTCAAGACGATTCAAGTATTGCTAGGCCATAGTTCGCTGGTGACAACTACGATCTATACAAGAGTCTCTTCTCGGCTCAAGCGAGAAGTGTATGACAAAGCACATCCGATGGCAAAAAATAATTAATTTGAAGATATCATAACATATCTAAGAATAAAAAAACGAATAATTTTTATTTGGAGTTGGGTTTTTTAAAAGATGTCAAAAAAAAACTTATTACAGTTGATAAGAAAAAGAGGGAAAGCACATAAGCCGGATTCTGTCGTGGGCAATCATTCCTCTAGGGCGACTGTTACCAGTTGCCTCAAGCGATCGGTGCCACTCGTCGTGCTGGAAACACTATAGCGAGTGTGCTTCTTGCTTCAGATGGGGTTTACAACGCCTTCTAGTTACCTGGAAGGGGACAGTTCTTAAAACTGTCATTTTCAGCCTATTGCTCAAGTGAGCACGGGTTGTTTTCTGTTGCACTTTCCGTAGCCTTACGGCCCCCAGCGTTTCGCTGGCATCTCTCCTTGCGAAGTCCGGACTTTCCTCTGCTGCGCGTGGCGCAGCAGCGATTGCCTGGCTTTCCCTAAAAAATATTAAGTTGTGGCTGCGCGTCTTCGGCGGCGCTTAGGCGCAACTGGAGTTCCCTCGAGGGCTTCAGCTTCTTCCCAGTAGTGGATCCGCGAACAATGTTCGCAGAAAACGAGGTTTTCTCCTTTGCGGACGATATTTTCATGCTGAGCGGTTAGCGCAATGTGGCAGCCGCTGCAGGTGCGGTTTTCAATGGGGACAACGACGCGGTCTTTTTTGTTGCGCAGTAGCCTATCGTAGATCCGTAAAGTATCAGGATCGGCGGTGGTAGCAAGAGCATCACGTCCATTTTTGAGGCGGGTGCCTTCTTCGTTGATCATGGTAATGCTTGATTGAATCTCTTTTTCAAGGGCAATGCTACTCTCTTCGGAAGTTTTGAGACTCTCGCTGATTTTTTCGAGAAGCTCCTTTTCGATGCCTTTGCGGTCAACGAGATCAGAAACTTTTTGCTCAACAGTGATGCGCTCGCGTTCGGCACTGGTCATCTCTTGCGTTAGGGCATTGAACTCTTCCACTTTTTTGATCTGAGTTTGGCGTCCTTCGAGTTCTTTGAGCCTTTTAGAAATTTCTTCAATGCGTGTTTCATAAACAGCGATTTGCTTGGAGAGCTCTTCCACTTCGAATTTTTTTTCCTTCACCTGGGCATGAAGATCAGCGCGCAAATCTTCGATTTGCTTGAGTTCTTTTTGGCGCTCTCGCTTGATTCGCATGAGACGAATCATCTTCATATCAAATTCTTGAATCTCAATAATGGGTGTTAAGATCTCTTGCATATCAAAATTCCTCTGGTGTAGGCATAAGGATACCTTCATTGAGCATTATTTTTCAAGGGGCGCGAAGAAAAAGACTTGCGGATTTTGCCCTAAATAAGGGAAATTGAAAGGGATTTAATGCTTGGAGGTGGATCTTCACAACACTCACTATGGGCTATCTAGAAAAATATTTTCAAAAATTTCCTGAGGAAAAGCGGAGCAAAGCTGCAATTGCTTATCTTGCAGCACTCGATCATATCGGAGAGCAGCATCCGGATGTGGTACGGGCAATTGTTAAGGAGCTGCAAGATCAAAGAAAATATTTAAAACTCATTGCTTCTGAAAATTATTCCTCATTGGCTGTGCAGCTGGCAATGGGCAATCTGTTGACGGACAAGTATGCAGAGGGGTATCCCCACCGGAGATTTTATGCTGGTTGCGAAAATGTTGATACAGTCGAAGATCTGGCTGTAAATGAGCTTAAGGCGATTTTTCGGTGTGATCATGCATACGTTCAACCGCATTCTGGAGCAGATGCGAATTTAGTGGCAATTTGGGCATTTCTCACGGTCCGTTTTGAAAATAAGGAAATCCAGCGACTCGGCAAAAAGTCAGTGGATGAGCTGACAGCGGAAGAATACGAGCATGTGCGCAAGATTCTTGTCTCACAAAAGATGATGGGGATGGGGCTTGGATCAGGTGGGCATTTGACACATGGTTATCGGCGCAATATTTCAAGTAAAATTTTGCAAGCGGTAGCTTATGAGGTCGATCCGAAAACAGGTTTGCTGGATTACGCAGCCCTCGAAGAGCAGGTGAAAAGAGAAAAGCCGGCTCTTTTAATTGTTGGATATTCGGCCTATCCACGGCTGATCAATTTTGCCAAGATGCGTGAGATTGCCGATTGTGTGGGGGCGGTCATGATGACGGATATGGCTCACTTTGCGGGACTCGTGGCTGGTAAAGTTTTTCAGGGGGATTATGACCCGGTTCCGTTTTCGCATATAGTCACTTCGACGACACATAAGACGTTGCGTGGACCGCGTGGTGGGTTTATCCTGTGCCAGGAAGAATTTAAAGAAACAGTCGACAAAGGATGTCCTCTTGTTTTAGGTGGCCCGCTTCCACATGTGATGGCGGCTAAAGCGGTGGCTTTTAAGGAAGCAAATACGCCTGAATTTCAAAAATATTCTCATCAGATTGTGGCCAATGCAAATGCTCTGGCTGATGCGCTTATTTCCAATGGCGCTCGTGTACTCACGAATGGAACAGACAACCATTTGATTGTTTTTGATGTCTCGGGCTCTTTTGGGCTCACAGGGCTTCAAGCAGAACGGGCACTTAGAGAAGCTGGGCTTACAGTGAATCGCAATGCGATTCCTTTTGATCCAAATGGAGCATGGTATGCTTCGGGTGTGCGCATTGGAACGCCGGCGATCACAACACGTGGGATGCGAGAGGCTGAAATGCGCCAAATCGGTTTGATGATTGTCGATCTCTTGAAAGGCTCTAAGCCAGCCTTTTCGGAAAAGTTGCAAGGAAAGGGCCGAGCAAAGGTCGATATCGATCCTCAAGTGCTTAGTCGTGTGCAAATACAAGTGAAAGATTTGTTAAGTAACTTCCCACTTTATCCAGAAGTATTCATTGAATAATTTTGTCCTTGGAGCGATAATGGACAAGAGAACTATAAGGAGATGCATCATATGCCAGAAGAAAATCAGGGGAAACGAGTTAGTTCAGTAGAAGATCGAATTGAGGAAGCTCTTCTCAAGTCACGCCGGATTTTCTTTTCCGATGCGGTTGATGAGAAGTCCACCAACGATGCCATCCGCAAGCTTTGGTATCTTGAAATGCAAGAGCCAGGCAAGCCCATTCTTTTTGTGATCAATTCTCCGGGAGGGGCGGTGGATTGTGGTTTTGCGATTTGGGATCAAGTCAAGATGATCTCTTCTCCTGTCACGACACTCGTGACGGGACTCGCTGCTTCCATGGGCTCTGTACTCAGTCTGTGTGCTGCGCCGGGACGTCGTTTTGCAACAAAGCATGCTCGGATTATGATCCACCAGCCCAGAATCATGGGGCTGATTCAAGGGCAAGCGACAGATCTTGAAATTCAAGCGAAAGAGATTTTGAAGACACGCAAACTGATTGTCGATATTTATGTCGAGGCCACAGGGAAAGATCAGGCGACGATCGAAAGGGCGATCGACCGCGATACTTGGATGTCGGCTGAAGAAGCTCTCGAGTATGGGTTACTCGACAAGGTGGTCGAGTCCTTTGCGGATGTTGCATAAGACAATTTCGGCAAAAAAGACCAATTTCAAACTGGCGAAAGTGACTTTTGCAAGCGGCCTCAAATTGGTGGAATGAATTTGCCAACGTTCTCTAAATATCATGGTGCGGGGAATGATTTTATCCTCATTGAGGATTTTGAAAAAACTTTCTCGCATACTCTTGTCAAACAACTTTGCGATCGGCGCCTAGGAATAGGAGCCGATGGGCTCATTCTTGCTCAGCCTTCTTCTATTGCCGACTATGAAATGGTCTATTTCAATGCCGATGGTTCGCGCGCTGGTATGTGTGGAAATGGCCTGCGCTGTTTTGTCCATTTTCTTCAGGATCAGGGGTATGTAAAGCCGCTTTACAAAATTGAAGTGGCCGGGAAAGTCTTGACTGTTAAATGTCAGGGATCGAAAATTCTTACCCTTCTACCACTACCAAAGGTCTTAGAGTGGGGAGTCGAACTCTTATCGCGCACAGTTTATGTGGTAGATGTTGGTGTGCCCCATGTGGTGGTTTTTGCAAATGGGAGGGTGAATGTGTTACAAGAAGGCGGGGAGATGCGCCATCATGAGAAGCTGCAGCCAGAAGGAGCAAACGTGAATTTTGTGTGGAAAGTGCACAAAGGCTGTATTCGCATCCGCACTTATGAGCGGGGTGTGGAAAACGAGACTTTGGCTTGCGGGACAGGGGCCGCTGCAGTGGCTTTTGTAGCACATCGTTTAGGAGAGTGCAAAAATGAAATGGAGGTAGTGACTCGCTCAGGCGAAATATTGGAAGTTTGTATTGGAAAAGAAATTGCAATTACAGGGCCATCGGTGAAGGTATTTGATGCACATTTTTTCTAAAAAGGACCTTGCAGAGGGCAAAAAGCTTCTTGCTGAGAAGCGCATTCTTGGTGTTCTTTTTTCGGAGGGGACCTATCAAATGGAGGTGATTGCCTCGAAAAAACCAAAGAAGATGGTTTGGCCCTTTATCCAAATCAGCGATGCAGGAGAGGTAATGGATGCTTTTTGCACCTGTGCCGCTGCCGAGAAAAAAGGTTCTTGTCCTCATCTCGCAGCTGCTTATTTGAGAATCATGAATGACGAGCCTTTGCATGTTCGCTTTCGTGAAAGTTTGTGGAATCAGATTGGAGTCATCTCGGCAGAGCGGCATAGTTATGAATCTAGTAGTCTCAAAAAAGTGAGAGAAGGTTTTGAGGGATTTTCAAAGTCTGGGAAGCGGAATATTTTCATTAAGGTAAAGGGCAAGGCAAAACAAAAACTCGAAGAAATTCTCTATAAGCGCCCTGTTGAAACAGAAGAGACATCACTCAAATTTTCGAACCTCTCGCAAGATGAATTGATGTTGTGGCGAGAAGGACGTCCTTCTAAAGAGTTGAGCTATGAACTCTCTTTTTGGTCGGATCTTGCGAAGTGGTGGATGCTGCTCTATGAGGATGGAGCAAAATACAAGATCCATTTTTCTGATGAAGATCCTCCTCAGTTTCTCACTTTTCATTTCCCTGAAATGGAAGTGGAATTTTTCATTGATCTTGCTAGTTGGCCGCGAATTATTCCCTCATTGCAATATGTTTCTTCTCCTTTGAAAGTTTATCCTTATGTGTTTGGCAAACTGGAAAAGATTGTTTTCCTACCTGATCAAGGGGTTTTTTCTTTGGAACATGAAGAAAGAGAAGCAAAAGTCCCAGAGCCCACGGGGCCCGGCGAAGGAATAAAAATAGGAGAATGGCGCTTTTTCCCCCGTTTTGGTTTTTTTCCTGATAAGACCGATCCCTTGCTTCAGCAAAAGAAAGTAGAAAAAGATCAGGTAGAGGGCTTTTTAGAGCGTCATATCAAGCTCATACAAAAAAAACTCATAAATGAAAAGATCCACACACAAACTTTTCCGATGCGCTATGCATTGCAACTTGATGCCAAAGCATGTTTGCATATCGAAGCTTATCTTTTTGAAAAAGGAGATTTAGCCGAAATAGGTGTGCACTATTTTGGAGAGTGGGTCTATCTGCCCGAAAAAGGATTTTTTCAGATTCAGCAGCAGCTCTTTGATGGGATCAAGATCGAAATTCCCAAGGAAAAAATTTCAGACTTCATTGATCGACATCGGGTTTGGCTCAATGGGGTGGAGGGTTTTCAGACTCATGTGAGTGGAATGGAATCGCATTTGGGTTTCAAGTTCAATGAAATGAGAAAACTCACTTTTTTTACTCGCCTTGAATTCACTGAAGAGGCCGAACACATTGTCGATCTTGGGGACTGGATCTATGTTGAAGGTAAGGGATTTTATGCAAAAATGACCTCGCGCCCCGGAGCTTTTGTCAAAACAGGAATGGAGGTTGAACCATTTGAAATCTCTTCCTTTATCCATCAGCATCGCGAAGAGCTGGAGCCGATACCTGGATTTTTTGCAAAAGAATGTCCTCTGGAAAAATCGGGGCTCAATATTGGTTTCAATGAAGAGAGAAGAATTCATATTTACCCTGAATTTTTCTTTCTTGAAAGCTATGTGCCAGAAAAGGTGACTATCTACGGCGATTATACCTATGTCGAGGGAGAGGGATTTTCTCTTATTCCCCATAGTGCGCGCCTCCCTGAAAGTTATAAGGTCGAAAAGGTCATTGACCGGATGGCGGAACCCTATTTTGTTGGGTATGAGCTTGACCTCCTCTATCCTCATGTTCTCACCATTGATCCTAAGCTGAAACGCCCAAAAAAAATGGATTTACATATTCTCCATATTAAGCGTCAGGAGGCAGCTAAAACAGGACAATGGGTGTTGGAATTTGCATATGAGACTGATTTAGGTCAGGTTCGTCCCTATCAAATCTGGGAAGCATTTGGGCAAGGAAGGCAGTATCTCTTTTCTGATGCAGGGCTTCTTTTCTTGCGCAAAAAACAATTCGACTGGATTAAGGACAAAAGCAAAAAACGGTGGCTTGAAAAAGGCGATTCTGTGCGATTGACAACGCTTGAGTTTTTGCGCCTTTGCGGCATGGAAGAGCTCTATGAGCCAGAAGGAGATTCTAAAAAAACAAGAGATGCGCGCAAACTGCTCCAAGGTTTTCTTTCTTTTAAAGCCCCCACCGAGATAGATCTGACAGGGCTCATAAGTGATTTGCGTGCCTATCAAAAAATGGGCGTAGATTGGCTCTGGTTTCTGCACTCGTATGGACTTTCGGGTCTGCTTTGTGATGAGATGGGCCTTGGAAAAACACACCAAGCTATGGCACTTATGGCGGGTATCAAAAACAAACAAAATCATCGCAAAGCCAGATTTCTCGTCGTTTGCCCCACCTCTGTCATTTATCACTGGGAAAAGCTCATCAACACCTTTTTGCCGAGCGTGAAGCCCTATATTTTTCATGGAATTGGCAGAAAGTTTGAGGCCTTTAGTCACGATACATTTGATCTCTTACTCACCTCTTATGGCATTGTCCGAACTGAAAATGAAGCTCTTTCGGGCTATGATTTTGACTTGGCTATCTTTGACGAATTGCAAGTTGCCAAAAACGAAAAATCGCTCACGAATAAAGCACTTCGCAATATTTCAGCAACGATGAGGATTGGCCTTACGGGTACTCCGATTGAAAACCGTCTTTTAGAACTCAAAACTCTCTTTGATCTTGTGATTCCAGGCTATTTGCCCTCAGTGGGCGTTTTTCGTGAATTCTTCACCAATCCAATTGAAAAATACCAAGATAAAGAGAAGCGAGGACTCTTAAGCCGCTTGATTCGACCCTTTCTTTTGCGTCGCAAGAAAAGTGAAGTTCTCACCGAACTTCCTGAAAAAATTGAGGAGGCAGCCCTTTGCGATCTTTCAGAGGAGCAGCATAAACTCTATCACGAAATTGTGGCTGCCAGTCGAAATGCACTTCTTAAAAAGTTGAAAGATAATACAATGCCCCCACCTATGGCCCATATCTTTTCATTGCTCTCAAAGCTCAAGCAAGTTTGTAATCATCCTTGCCTGATTACCAAAAATATTCAAGATTACAAAAAACACCACTCCGGCAAATGGGAACTCTTTGTTGAGCTTCTGAATGAGACGCGTGACAGTGGGCAAAAGCTCGTCGTCTTCACCCAATACCTTGGCATGCTTGACATCATGGGAATGCATCTCAAAGAGCATAACATTGCCTTTGCAGAAATTCGCGGTTCTACTCGCAACCGAAAAGAAGAAGTAGAGCGTTTTTCAGAAGATCCCAATTGTGAAGTTTTTCTCGGTTCCCTGCAAGCGGCCGGCGTTGGGATCGACCTGATTGCCGCTTCAGTCGTGATCCACTATGACCGCTGGTGGAATCCTGCCAAAGAAAATCAAGCCACCGATCGGGTTCATCGAATGGGACAAAAACGAGGGGTTCAAGTCTTCAAACTCATCACCAAAAATACGATCGAAGAGCATATCGACCGCCTCATCGAGAAAAAAATCTCCTTAGCCAAAGGGGTTATTGGCTTCGATGAGCAAGATCAAATCAAAGGCCTTGAACGGCAAGAACTTGTTGAATTGCTTCAAATATTGGAGTAAAAGTGCCATTCATTAGCATTGCAAGTGTACCCATAACTGCCTGTTGTCCAGCTTTTTAAATTGCCTACTCCTAGGACAAAAATGCTGCAATATATCCCCGATTAGGGGATATATTGCAATATGGATGACCTAATTCGCGAAAAATAAATTCACAAATAGCAGATATCTTTTGCCTGCAATTCTTCGCTTTCGCTCTCAGCAACCTTTTCAAGTTGCCTTCGATCTCCAATCTTGAATTTCGACAAAATCTATTGTCCTATTAATGTCTTTATTTTTCGCGAATGGTATAATTACAATCTCTTATCTATCGGGAAAAAAATCTCGACAAGCTCTTCAGCTCATATTGGCAAAATTCCAATTCTTCAATTCTGATGTATATATTCACCTAAAAATCCAAAAAAAGAAAAGGACAAATTTCTAGTTTTTGCAATAGGAATTTTTTTTTGAAAACTTGGTTTTTTCATAAAAAAGTGCTATGATTTTCCTGTTATGGCAAAAAATCTTCCAAAACTAGCCATTGTCGGACGGCCCAATGTAGGCAAGTCTGCTCTATTCAATCGCTTGTGCAAGCAGCGGATCTCAATTGTCGATGAGGCAGAAGGGATCACACGTGATCGTTTGTATGCAAAAGCCGACTTTTTTGGACACCCCTATGAGGTGATCGACACGGGTGGGATCGATCCCAAGTCAAATATTCCTTTTAATGAAGCGATTCTTCGGCAAGCTGAAATTGCCATCGAAGAGGCGGATGCGCTTGTCCTAGTAGTTGATGGGAAGGTCGGGCTCACTGAGCTCGATGGGCTGGTCGCTCGCATCTTGCAGCGCAAAAATAAACCAGTGACATTGGCAATCAATAAAATTGACAACCTAGAACAGATGGATCGCATTCATGAGTTTCACTCTTTGGGGATTCCCGAGATGGAAGGGGTTTCTGCTGTGCATGGTCTTCGAGTAGCCGAACTTTTGGAAACGGCTTTTCGCGATACTAAGTGGGAAGAAGAGGTTGAGATCGACGATGGTGCGCTGAAGGTAGCGATTGTCGGACGGCCCAATGTAGGCAAATCAACACTTGTGAATCATCTTCTCGATGAGGAGAGGTGCCTAGTCAGTCCGATTGCTGGAACCACACGCGACAGTATCGACATCGATATCGAGATAGAAGGCAAAAAGTATCGTTTGATTGACACGGCTGGCATTCGCCGCAAAAAAGCAGAACACGAAGTGGTCGACAAGTTTGCTGCGATTCGGACACAGCGGGCGATTGAAAGAGCAAATCTCTGTCTTTTGCTCCTTGATGCAGAGGAAGGAATCACAACGCAAGAAAAGCGGATTGCAAAAGAAATTGAATCCCTTGGCAAGGGGTGTATCTTGCTTTTCAATAAGTGGGATTTGGTGAAG
>SDBS01001324.1_pt1 | contig 25109 bp, 27 predicted proteins | sample 2277091 | NCBI WGS metagenome assembly SDBS01 (sample SAMN10404972, study PRJNA504765) | marine sediment metagenome | isolation source: marine sediment core GS10_PC15, 163 cmbsf | place: Arctic Ocean: Southern Knipovich Ridge | collected 2010
TAACCGAATCACTCATCGCCTATAACCTCCTTTCATTGTCTCCCGCAAGCATCCTGCGCAGTCGCTTCAGGCCTTGGTAGACATGTGTCTTCGCTGTTCCCAGTGGTACGTTTAGGACTTCAGCTATCTGTGGATAGCTGCACTGTCCGACATAGTAGAGACCAACAGCCATACGATACTTCTCGGGCAGCTCCGCGACCGCTTGCAGGGCGTCGTCCCGCATAAGTTTGTCCAGTACTAATTCACCAGGATCGCCCGAATTTGTCGTACCATTAGAGATGTTATTAGGCTGACGTTCGCGCCTGCTGACCCTGCGAAGTTCCATCATACAGACGTTCTTAGCTACTCGGTAAACCCAAGTTTTAAATGAAGATTCTCCGCGAAACGACCATACAGATAGATATAATTGCACCAAAATCTCCACAACGACATCCTCAACCCAGTCCTGGTCTTGCCCTATACCACGCACTAAAGCGTACATGCGAGGTTTGTATCTCTCTAATAATGCATCACAAGCTCTCTTATCCCCGCCTTGGCAGCGAGCTACCAACACGTGCTCACTGTCATCTGCGCTGTGGTGATACCAATCGGCACGTAAGTTGATGTCCTGTCCTGCTAGTGCTGCCAATCCACTCTGGGCTGCAGTCTGGACGAGCGGTCGCAAGCGCTTCATTCGCTCATCTAGAGGCGACCTGACGATCTGTTGTAAGTCCTGTTCATACCAATGTAATCCAGGTAGGGCTCCTCGTTGGCGACAGAACTGACCTACTCTATCCACCACTCGTTGGGCCTCCGCGACATTAGGGAGAGCGGAGGATCCCACAAAGTCACTGATATCACGGGCCACGAAGTAGCAAAATGCCTGCTCAAGGTGGTGGGCGACGAAGCTCCTGGCGAGCTCGTTGAGCCGATATTCTTGAGCGTACGCAGCATACCGTGAATAAGCAGCCTCCCTGGTTAGTTCGTTCCCGGTGGCTTCCGGCTCCAGAGCGTGGATTACAGTCCGAGCGACAGCGTCGAGGGCTAGTGTCCCAAAATGAGATGCTACCCTGGCCGCAGCAATGTTATCGTTGGCTAAGTAACGAACTGCGCCAGCTATTTCTATGGCTGCAAGACCACTACCAAGGTCGGGCAACGGTAGGTTCTCAGGATCATCAGCAGTCGCGGCGCTGCTGCGCAGCACTGCATCCAAACATCGCACCACTGCGGCATCGCACAGTTGGCATCGTGTGGTTTCATCTAGGGCCTCAACTATTCGTCTGACAATCTCGTCAGGTGCCGGGTTTGGCTCTTCATATAGTTCCCGCACACGGTCCCATTCTGGAGTTATTGGAGAACGATGTGGCGTGCGTGGATCCATAGGATAATTCCTAATCGAGAGATCTTGGTTTAAATTGTACACTCCGACACTCTTTGGCACGTGACTCGCCCCGTGCCATTGGCTGGAGCAAGCTTATACTGACTACCTAGTTCTAAACTTCCCCGTCGCCCTTCCTTTCTCCTGCTCAGAATCTGTTCTGCGCGGCCTTCATACACGTCCACCGGACAAAGATTACCCAGCGCTTCGTGGTAGTACTCGCGGTTATATCGGTACTGGAATCGAGCCACAGCCCTATGCAGCTTGTCCTTCGCAGAGCCTCACCCCCAGGTATTTGGCTTCCTAACCAATGAGTTCATAGTATTGACTATTCGCGTTCCTGTGAGTAAAAGGCTGAGAGTCTCAGTTGCTTGAGTAGGACACTGATTATGGGATATTACACTGACAAGTATGGCCGCTGCCTGCTTTACAGTCATACACTCAAGCTCTGGCATCAAGCATCAAGCATTGTCCTTAGCTGCCCATATTACCACGGCTATTACTCCCCGGTAGCCGCAAACATAATTCCGCTCAACGGTACCGTACGGGCTAGCATTACCTTCGGTGCTATCAGACTAATAATGTGCCGGCGCCTACTAATGCCAGTTTACCGAGCCGGTGCTAATTCATGTGTGTTGGGTCCCACGGTCAGCCACCTTCCAAGTGTCGCCGTGGGACCCGTGGGGGAGGGCGCAAGCGCCCTCCACAATTTGCTATTCGCCAAGGCAGACGTTCCTGCCTCCTCCAGTCCCGCGCCGCTCGGCGTCAAGGTGCTCGGAAGCGGAAATTGCTTCCTACCATTTGCCGATATTTACCCCTACTGGGGAAATATAACCTCTTTCCCCCAGCCAAAACAGGCCGTCTACGGGGCTCCTGTGCGATTCTAGGGCTATTCTGTGGCGGCTAGGACTTTCGCCAAGGCCTCCCGCTGCTCTTGGGGCAGGGCGGCCAGGGCTTGGGCCAACTGCTGCACCTCGTCGGCTTCTGCCGGCGACTTTTTCTCTTCGCTGCCTGGCAGCTGACTAATCCCGTTGTCCACATCCTCCTGTACCAGGTGGCTGTATATCTCCGCTGTTGTTTGTATTCTGGCGTGGCGCAACGCCTTCCTGGTCAGCTCCAGGTTGCCCGTTGCCTGCAGGAACCGGGTGGCAAAGGTGTGGCGGAGGGTGTAAGGACTGATATTGCGCTCAATGCCTGCCTTCAGCGCCAGCCGCTTCACCAGTCCCCGAATGTAGCCGGTTGTACTGGCCTGCCCGGTGTTAGCTTCTGGGCATCATCCACAAAGGGACCGGTGGCCTCCCCTTGGCGAATGGTGCAGAATATGTAGTCACAGTGGATGCCCCGAGCAGTCCGTTCTTCTATCCAGGTTCTTATCTTTGCCGCCGCCCGCTGGGTCAACGCCACGGTGTACTGGTCCTGACTCTTATCCTACGCTACTACAAACCAGTCAGGGGTAGCCAGCATAAGCACTGAGATGTAGTTTTCCAGCGAGGAGTATGTGAAGTTGGTGACTATGAAGTGATCGCGGAACTGCTCCTCCACCTGGGAAATCCACTTGCTGCGCTGGCGCTCGCCGTCGTAAAACTCTTGGTACTGCTGCCATAGACCGTGCCGCTCGGTAGCCGCTGACTTAGCCCTCTCAACCTTCGCGTGTATGTCAGCCAGCGGGCCCTGCTTGGTGTCCTGTCCGCCCCACGGGTTCCACATCCGCATACTAATCACCAAACTTTAGCTTTGCGAGATGAGTCTTCTTCAAATGGTACGGGCCGTGTAAGCTGCTCTAAGGTGTACCCGATTTTGTCGCCGTTCTTTACCTTCGGCATCTCTCTTTTAGGCCGGTCCCCCGACTCCTGGAAGCCAAACTTTAGGGCCTGAGAGACCGCATGTGCCATGGCGTCTAATTCGTCCAGATATTGCCCTCCAGGGAAGGCATTTAACTCCGCCTCGTATTCACTGCCCCTAAACGCTGGTAGATGGTACATCATCCCCATCTTATACAGCGGCCGCAGCGCTTCCCTGATGAACGGTATTTTGCCCTGGGCGTGGCCTGTTACTGGCTCTATGGGCATATACTGGCGCTTTCGGCGCATCAGATTTTCAATTTGCAGGATCGTCCCGTACCCGCCCTGCCCATACCGCTCCACCGCTACTATTATAGGCGAGTACTTCGTGTGTGCCAAAAACACTGCCTCTATCAGTTCAGCTTCTGTTTCAAAGTCAGAGTCACTATGAAGGGCGTAGAAGTCGCCAGCTTCGGTAATACCGCATACCGCGATCGCTGGCCGGCTGGTCCCCTTGCCCGACGCTGAGTCTACCCCGATAAAGGTTGACATCAGCGGCAATTCCTCACCCTCAAAATACTGTATCCACTGGCTCTTTATGCCGATGCCCCGCTCCTGCTCGGTGCTCAGCATATACTGGCAGGCAAACACATACGGGTCCTTCACCTGGCGCCGGGTTCGCTCGTAGCGGTCATCGTCCCACTCGGCCGGGTGCGCGTACACCCCCGTATCATCTCCCACTATCCGCTTCCGGTGCTGGTCGGCAACAATCTTCGCCGTTCCCCGCACCGGCTGGACAAAGACATCTATGATCTCCGGCCACAATTCCTGTATGATATAGCCCCACAGGTCATAGCCAGCATACAGGGTCCCAATCATTACCAGGTCGTCAGTGTCCAGCGTCGGCCACATATACTTGAACTTGTCTTTTAATTCATCCTGCAGCATCCGCGACTGGTAATTCTGCTCGTTCACCAAGTCGTCCATAGTGATAGCGGCACGGTGACGACCCGCTAACGACTGCCCGGTGCTCCGTACCTCAAATGTCGGCCCCTCCTTTTGTAGCACCCGGCCCGCTAAACTCTTAGACGTCAGGCTCCACTGGCTCTTGTCCGGTTGTACCTCTGGATACAATGCCCGGAGTACCTTATTTTCCTCAGTGGGAGGGTATATGTGCCCCCCGATCACCTTCAGGTGCTGCTTCCCCAGCGGCAGGTCGTCTACAATGTGGATGTGATCGTAGCGCTTCGGGTCCTTGCAAGCCCCCCACAACGGGCGCGCTATCGCCGCTACCGTCGTCTTAAATGCCCCCCGCCAGTCCAGTTCCAACATAGGTTTCCCTATATGACTCAGCCGCCGGCACAGCCCTCCGTGGAAGCCGTCCGGCAGCGTCAACCGGTCATACCCTGCCACAAACACCGTGAAGAAATGTAGCGAATTGTCCGCTATGCTCCGGTAGACCTCCCGGTCGCCTTTACCCCACTTCTCCGGCGTCCGTATCCGCAGTATGTCCTCCACCGAGATCCCGGGCAATGCGTTCTGTAATGCCTTCTGGTAGTGCCTCGCGTGTGTCACCAGGTTTTCCGTCTCCGCCATCGCTCTTCACCCCCACTACCCCCAGAATTACCTTGATTACCTTCAGCTTCTCGTCCAGGTCCTCCGGCACCTTACCCTCCATCATCTGCCGCCGTATCCGCATCAGCCACGCTATCGTCGTTGCCCGTATGTCCTCCGTCTCCATGCTCATCAGTAGCTTCTGCGCCCGCCCACTCATCTCCCTCGCGTCCCGTATGTTCGCCAGCACCTGCCCCCGTCGCCTCGGATCGTGTACCTGGCAGTATTCGCTGTCCACCAACGCCTCCAGCTTGCACCGCTCCCCCGTCGTCTCAAGTATCTTCACGCACTGCCCACGCTTTACCCGGGCCATATCACCGCCTCCTTCCTACACAGTCTACCAGATACACAAACACCTCCGCAAATCAGCCTCCTCGCGCACGGGTCTCCTCGCGCGCGGGTCACAACCCGGTCACAGAACGTCTGGGGCTTTCGGTATTATTTTTTTATATTTACATTAAAGCCGAACTAACAGAGAATATATCAAGGGAAAGGTCAAAATGGAAGTCCCCCCTCCCGCCCACACGCGCACGGGCGCACACGCGCTCGCACATACGTTCGCAGGCGCAGGGGCGCGCACACGCCCGCATACACGCGCAAGGCCACTGTTCCGACTTCGTACAGAGTCGGTAGTCTATACGGCCCCCAGAGCACCCAGGCGACCCTTTCGGCCCTATTCGGAAAATAAACGCCCAGGACGCCGGCCAGGATCATCCGGCGACCATATCGGCCAGAAATGAGGACGGCCGAGCACCCGAAAATCACTCCAAACCTGCGAGCTTATTACTGAACGCTAATGTACCCCGCCGGCCACCACATCAGCCCCGGTATCACCCAGAAATGACCGCCAGAGGGCCGACCACGAAAAAACTTTACCGCTTAACCAAGGGCTTAATGACCTGTTCGCTCAAATACTTTGCGAAATAATGCCTAAAGGGGTTGACAAAGGGGTAAATTAAGAGTATAATGAACCCAATGAGCGCGAGAATTCACTATTGGGGACTGAGCACGATAGCCCCCGGAAAGGATCAAACCAATGCCAGGTCTCAGTATCAGCGACGAGCAACTTGACAGCTTGTTAGACATCTTCGAGGCGGAGAACATCCACGTGTCCTTTGCCATCTCCGTCGACTCCATGGCCGAGGTAGCATCGGCACTGCACGAGCTACGGGGCAGGCGACAATCGGAACGACGGGCCCAGCAAATTCGCGGGCAACACGCACACGAACGGGCGCGTACACGGGCACACACACCACAGACCGGCTAACAGCACAGAGTAACGACACAGAAGGCGCGCGGGCGCGCGAGGGCGCCCAGAAAGGATCAAACCAATGAGCGGACACATTGAAGACGTAAACACAGAAGAATTAGAGGCGGCGGAGATTATGTTTGACCAATTACAAGCGGGGACATTCTACAATGTCCAGGAAGAGGCTGTACGGGAGATGTATGGACCGGACGCAAGCGTACATTATATCGGGGAAGAGGTGAAATCGTGATGATAACAGCGCAGGAGGTCAATAAGCATAGGTTGCACCCTGGCGGTGGTATCAGCGGGCCGGACTACTACGGGTGCATCAATTCGGGCCGGCAGCCCGCACTGAGACGGTACACGGACGGCTTTGTGGCCGGGCCCTGGGTGGATGTGGAAGACTGGAAAGACAATAGCCGGAGGGCGGGCAAGTGCCTACGGCGCTACCAGGAGGCGCGGTTCTTTAAGACGAAGGGGCCAGCGGTTCGGCATTTCGTCAAGCTATGCGCAGAGGTCGCAGCGTACAACGCGCGGGCAGTGGCCGAGGTGAAGGCGGCGCGGCAGGTGATGGCGAAGCACGAAGACCCGAACAAGCGACTTCAAGCAGCGTTTGTACTGTCAGACCACGGCCAGGTCTAACGACCACGGCACGAACGGGCGCGCGTATGCGCGTAGGTAGTTAGCTACTATCCACGGCACTACTACCAGAGAGGAGGTAACGAGACGATGGCAACAGCAGAGCTACAGACGGCGCAGGCACAATGCCGCACTTGTCACGGGTCGGGCTATCTTGACGCTGAGGGGACGATACCCTGCCCACGCGATGCCCGCTACCGCAACGACGAGACCCTGCTACTCAGCTTGACAGTAGGAGACGTGCAGGAGGAGGCCGAGCACCTAATCGGCCGGCGGTTGACCGATGACCAGCTACGGCGGGTAGAGAAGGGGCTTAACTACTACGGCGGGGAGTTACTGGCCGAGACGCTGGCGGAAGCGATACAGCAGGCGACGGGGTAAGCGGCACGGCGGCTACTGGGCAGGGGCACCTGCTCAGTGGCGGCCGTACCAATCCGAGGAAGGAGACAGGACAATGCTAAGAGCCGGACAATCAGTTATCTTTGAGACTGGAGGGCCAGAGCATCGGGGGCTTATCACCAAGGTGGCCGGGGAGGAAATCAGCATTAAGACAGTGGAGGGCCTGGAGTTCGTGGTGCATCCGCGACGGATAAAGCAGGTCGTAGCTGAACCGACAGAGCTAACGTGCCCAGACTGTGGCAAGGAGGTAACGGTGGTAACCAACGAGACGGTGCTGTACCGCTACCAGGTGGAGGGCATCACCATAGACGGGACGGAGGGCGAGCCAGACTGGGATGAGCCCCAGTTGGAGGAGGGTCTGGCGGTAAACCAGACCTGGTGCGAGTGTGGGTGCGCGGAGTGCCCCTGGGAGTACGACCACGAGGCCGATGCGGTAACCAGGAAGCAGGGGCCGAAGGAGCTACTGGAGGGGATTTACGATGGTCTCAGCGATTGCAGCGAGTTAGCCACCGAGGTCTCAGGGATGATGTTTATGGCGCCGACGGAGACGTACAAGCAGATTTCCGATGATGTAGCGCAGGCTAAGGGTGCTTTGTTAGGGCTGCACACCCTACTGGTAATCAGAGAGGAGTGAGCGGCGATGAGCGCGAAAGATGTCTGGGATGAGGACTGGATGCAGTCAATGGTCGCCAGGAACCCACCGCAACCGAAACGGCGGGTGGCCCAGCTACGATTTGACGGCCCGCCGCGGCTGGTGCAGGAGGACGACCAGGTAGCCCTTGCCTTAGACCTGGGGAAGTACGAAGAGCGCCGGCAGTGGCGCATCCGGGCGATACACCGGGCGGAGATAATCTGCGGCCGCTGCGGGCGCCGATTAGTAACGACCGGGTTCCGCCGCGAGGTCATATCAGCGCTAACGCATAAGCCGGTGGGCCGGTACAGGTGGCTATGTGTTGGCTGCTTTCACAAACTCTACGACTGAGGAGGATCAACAGTGGGCAGGACAATACCGAAGACGCTGTCTAAAGACAAAGTGCAGGCGATACTGGCCTCACCTAATCCCGACTGTCCGACAGGGCTACGCAACCGAGTAATCCTGGAGGTGATGTATCGGGCGGGGCTAAGGGTGAGTGAGGTGACTAACCTGAGCCCTGGGGACATACGCTGGCAGAGCGGCGAGATAGAGATACGCAACGGGAAGGGGGGAGGGGAGCGGGTGGTGCCGATAGCGAGTGATACCGCAAGCTGGCTGGAGCGGTGGGACCGGGACCGACCGAAGAAGCCAGGGCGGGGAGGCTACTTCTTCTGTACGCTGAAAGGCGGTCAGTTGACGACCCGCTACCTGCGCGATATGGTGGACAGGTGCGCGGAGAGGGCGGGGATAGACCGGTACTCGGTCAGCCCCCACACCTTCCGGCACACCTACGCGACCGAGAAACTGGACGACGGCTTCACCGTGCGGGAGGTGCAGGAGCTACTGGGGCACAGCAACATCCACACCACGAGCATCTACCTGCACGTGAACCCGAAGGCATTACGGGAGAAGATACAGGGGAGGACAATGGAGCGGGCTGATGTCAAGCACGACGACAGCCTGGAGCATAGGATACAGGAACTTGAGAAGCAGATAGCTCAGCTACGGGAAATCGCATCCCAGTCGTAGGGGAACAGGTCCCAGTCATACGGGGTAACAGTAAAGCCACGATCGTAGCGCCCACATCGAGGACAAGTATCCCCCTCTTTGGTTGCCGGATAGAACTCCTCACAATCGGGGCAGTAGATCGCAGTGCGAATAGCCTGCTGACCGTCAGCGTAGGCCAGGACTACCCGCCGGGGAATATCCCACCTTGGATTGCGGAGGCCGGAGACCTTGCGAGCAGCAAGCCGGCCCGTTCTACAGTAGGAGGCAACAGTATCAGGGGCCAGGCCGAGGATCTTACCAGCTTCTTCAGTGGTCACGGGGAAAGAGTAGCTCCTTCAGGCCGCTGTATTTAGCAAACAGCTTGGGGAAGGCAGCCCGCTTCCCCGGGTGTAGTTGACACCAAAGCCGCTCGCCTTTCTCTATCCGCCGGCGTAGCTCCTCGCTATTGGTCACAACCCCCGTCCACCACCTCGCCCCGCCTCCTGGCAGTGCGCGGGCTACAGCCAAACCGGTAGGGCCATAGGGCGCAGGGTTCCATCGGCCGGCACTCCCGTATTTCCTGGCCGCGGCCCTCGCCGATACATTCGGAGCAAAAGGCCCGAATGACCCTGTAGGTGGACCTGCCCTCCCGAACCTTGGGATAGTCGCTGCGTGGAGCACGGACCATACCCGGGGCTTTGGGATCCATCGGTCGGCCCTGGGCCCGGGCCGTCGCCGGCCTGCTACGAAAGCGGTAGGGCCAGAGCACACAATAGCTACTAACACACTCCTCTACACCCCGACTATCGCCCTGACATTCAAGGCATTTGCGGCGGATTGCTGTCAGCGGGTTACTTCCTGTTGTAGATCGCCTGTCTCTCTTCTCTAAGAAGGCAGACCCGCTCGCGATTTCGTCTCCAGGAGCGTCCGTTAGAGGTAAGGTGGGGCTAAAGGTCATATCGGGTCTCCAATCGCTCTAAGATTTTCTTATGGGCTCCCAGCTATCGCAGGTGGCTAAGACGTCTTTTTAATCCTCTCCAGCGGATCCTTACCCTGGTATTCAGTGCGCTCCACACGGATAGTCTCGGTGGCGTTTTTACGGATTTCAACCGCCTTATCTTTGGTCGTTGTAGTGGTCAATGTGCTACCTCCCCTCTCACAACCTGGTGGGGGGGGTAAAGTACCCTCACTCATCCCCAAAGATGTCCTCGCCCTCGGCGCCCGGGCCGAAATCATCATCATCCCCCGCTGGCCGGGCGTCCGGAAGGTCACCGCAGGGCAGTAAGCCCTGGACCGTCACCAGCACTTCCGGCCAGACCTCCGGCCTCAGACACAGCCCTTTCTTTGTCGGGCGTTTCTCGCCGGTCGGATCTACACTCCACACCCGGCAATCAACCAGCTCAATGTCGTTGAACGCGGTCGGCTTGACAATGATAACTTCACTGGCGTTTTTTCGTATCTCGGTCACTTTGTCGGTCGTCGCTGTTTCCACAGTTGCACCTCCTGGGTGTAGCTAAAGTAGCTAAAATGCCCGCTTCTCTAAAAGCATCGGTTTTTCACAAGTTACCGAGGTTACCGACTTTTGACAGTATCTCTTCTATAATTCTCTTTTCCTTGCGTACCCGCAATAGTTATATAAAAAGGTGGTAACCTCAGTAACCACCCCGTGTGGTTGCAGGCCAAACCCGAAGTTTTTCCGGTAACCTTGCCGGTAACCCGGCCCCCAAAGGTGGTAACCTCAGCCTCGTGAGAGGGCGAGCGCCGGTAAGCTGTGGAGTCTGTGGTTACCGGTTTGAGGCGCTTCCGGTAACCGAGATTACTCAAAAAGGTCTGTTTTTGCCCCCTCAGGCCATTCATCATTTTCGTCCTTTTCGCTCTTCACACCTAGACCCTTCCAGGACTTGATCTGCCTCCCCTTAATGCGCGGGGTAGTCTCCTGGAGAAATGGTACTACCTGCTTTAACCGCTCGTTGAACTTCTGTTGGGAAAGGTGTTTGAACCCATTATCAACGCACCAGTTCTTATATTTGGTTTCCCACAGAAACTGCCTACCGACCTCTTCTTTAGCATCTACTTTGCAGAGATCCCTGACGAACGTAGCCACTGTGTCCGTGGCCTCGCGGAACATCGTCTTTGCTTGCTGGACACTGCCTGGCTCGCTGAGTCTGCCGGTCGCAGGTATTACTCGCGCGGCCTTCAGTGCGGCGACTAACAGACCTTCGAGCTCCTGCTTGGTGGTCAGTTTAGCCAGCAGATCGGGGTCTTCGGCAATGCCGAGAAATTGATTCTTGAATGGGATTATGCACCAGCGGACGTAGTAAGCATCGGAATAATCCCGAGTACCGGGCGGGCGGTTAGCGGAGAAGACGAGCTTTGTAGTCGGCTTGAAGTCAAACCGGCGGCGGTGTTTTTCCTGCGCACTAATCCGGTCGCCCCCCGTCAATGCTTTGAAGATACTACTCCTGCGGAGAGGCGTGGCGGGAATGTCCGCGAACGTGTTAATCATCTTGCCAAATAACTGTGCTGTCGCAAACGGATCTTCGGCAAAGTCCTGAAGCTCGATGTTGACTACATTGAGCAGGCCAACAACGGAGGTTAGTAGGCTGAGAAATGTGCTCTTCCCCGCGTGAGTCGGCCCCAGGAGTAGGATTGCGGTTCTGGGCTCGAGGTCACGGCGCAGGCAGTAGCCGACTATTTCGAAGGCGAGGCCTATGCAGTCGGGCGGGAAAACCTCCGAGAAGAACTTGGCAACCGCCGGGCATTGGGCGTCGCTGTGGAACTCCCCGGGAACCTGGGTGATGCTGGGGTATTGTAGGTCGTGGGGCTTTAGCTCCAGGGTATCAACATTGAGCAAGCCATTCGCCACATTGAGTATCTTCGCATCGGCATCAATGTCATCGGCACTGACAGAATACTTGTCCTGTAAATACGCCACAACCTCGTTCGCTCGGTGACCAGTAAACGCTTCGCTGAGGATGTTGCTCACATCCCGACGGATACTGGTCTCGCCATCTGGCCGATACACACCGCCTTGGTATCGGTAAAGCGTCCCGGCTAGGCTAAAGACAGGAGCTTGTGAGTGAAGGTGCTCGGCCAGGCGCGGGCAGATAATTTTTTTGCTCTCCCCGTCCTGGCATAACGCACGGATCGAAGCTTTGCTGCGAGAGGCCTTCGTCTGAGTGACCTCCTGGGCAACCCCCTCCGCCGCTTGCCCAGGAGCATACCGGCTGACGCTCTGAGCAATCGACTTTACCTCCGCAGGAGGGAGCGGCGGGTCACACTGCTCGGCGTTAGCGGCCAGCAAAGCCTGTATTATGGTAGCTTGTGGCAGCCCGCGCCGGCGGAGACTACCTGCTAAACTGGTTAGTGTGCTATTGCGCTGGCCCTTCGTGATGGTCTCAGGGATGGGGGGAGCAGGGCCTTCGCGCTTGCTCCCTTGCTCCAGGACGGCTTTGCGGATGTGGTCAGGAAGGTCGGCGATCTGCTCAGGCGGGATCAGCAACTCATACTGCTTACCCGAGGGATGTGTGGAGGGTGGGAGGACAATGTAGGAACCTTCGGCACGGAACTCAATATGACAATCCCTGCCCTCCAGGAGCATAGTAGTAGTGGCAAGCTTCTCCGCACAGCGGAAGAGGTAGTGAAGGCCGCCGCCACCAGTGCGCGTACAGGTCGTGGGCGGGGTCGTTAAACCATTATCTTTGGCAAGCTGCTCAGCCCCGTCACCGTCGAAGTCCAACGCGACCACACCGGAGACCTTGCCTAGTACTAGACCGATCCCAGCCTGCGGGTCCTTCGTCCACCATTTGCGAACTTGCTTCTCTGAAGCGCGTTGCGACTGGTACGGCTTCCAAGTGCGCTTTTCAGCCTCTTCGTGAGTGAGGTCGGGGAATAGCTCAGGGAATTCCGTCTTCTTAGGCAGAAGTTCGGGGTGTGGTTCTTTGCTTCCGGGCTTCAGGGGAATTATTGACCAGCCTAAGTGCTGATATCGGAGCGCGGCTTCAATATGGTTTCCCGTCGTCATTACCGTATCTGCCTCCGTTATTCATCACCATTACACCGGTCCGTATCATTGACTTCCTGAGCGGATTCATGCCACTCAGCCAGCGCTTGGAAGAAGCTCAGGACGTTAGCCACCATCTCGCGCGCATTCTCTCGCGAGACCGGCAGCCCCGTGCGCTCCTCCCAGAAGCGTTGGGTCTTCTCCAATATTTCGCTCGAAAGGCCATGCGCCAATTCCAAGGACCTCCCCTTGCAGTCTGTATCAGTGGGGAAGATTGTGGCCCACTACGCGCAAGTATAAGCAACTGGAGGAGAGTGTGCGTATGGTTTTCGTCTTGGTTTTGTCTAGTTTTCGTATGGGGAGAACTACGGGGACAACTGGATGAGCTTACCTGGCGATCAAGGCTTTATCTGGCATGACCATTCAATCTGCTCCGACCCCAGAGCTAACATGTAGGTACCTCCCCCGTCATATCTCCCTCTTCGATTCCTGATGAGTTCGTCGGGGGTGACCGAAGGGGTTAGGTGCGCCCGTCTGTCTGCCGCCACGAGAGCGGCTCGGATCTCACCAATAACGCGACGGACATACGCAAAGTCACTTGGGAAATCTGGCGACCATCCTGCCTCTCCAAGGTCGTAGTAATCTAGGGGCCGGTTCGGTCGTTCCGCGAGGGCAAGGAACACTTTTCGTTGAAGCGGCGTCAGCTCGACTTCTTGTCCGAAATACCTAACAACTTTCCCATGGTCTTGAATTCCCAGGACCTTTTCGCCCTGTGCTCCTGGCACTGTGAACGTCCTTGCGACGCGCTCATCATACTCTTGCTGGGCGATTCTTCCTTCATCTTGTAATCTATCCAACAGATCGAACGCATCATCCATTACCTGACGACGCTGTGTACCAATAGCAGACAAATACTGGCGTTGGGGAAGTCGAGGCCGATCAAGGGAATCCACTTTGACTAAATCGCCTAAATCGCTCCGTGTACGCCGGAAGGAACCAATACTAAGTTCTTCCTCAAAATACCAAATGACTCCGAGTAGGTTAGCGAGGCCACCAGGCTTTCCCACGGAGACATAAGGAACTGTCCTATCGCTCTTGCGTACCGCGTAGGCATGGTTGACATAGAATGTGTCCATGCCGCGACAGAATTCCACATCCGCAGGTTTTAGAGATTCACTCAGGAGCTGAAGACACTTTTTCGATGGTCTTTTTTCACCTTCATCCAATGCCGCCCAGAGGATATGCAGAACTCCCAGCTTGAATTCAATAAACTTGCTTCGCATATCCTCTATGCGAGCGGCATCCGCCGGGTTGATCCCGTGCATGAGATCCGCTTCGTCATACGTACAGTGACTGATGTTTCTGGCTCTATCCTTGAGCTGCGTGGGCTGCACTTCTGTCGCCCATGTGTAATTATAAGCATAGCCCCGGAAGACATGGTCTGAGGTGGTACGCTGTCTTTCAGTACCCGCCCCTGACATATCTATCCTTGTCTTTTCGACGTCCACTGGTAGCTTGACGTAGTAGACCCTGCCTAGGTTGCTCTCAAAGAAATAGGACTGCTCGAAGCTCGTCCGCAGGTGTCCAGTCTCAATCAGATGCTCCCGATTGTCTTCCAGGTAAGAAATGAACGATTCTGTCAGTCTCCTCAATTCATCGAGGGTATAAAACGGGATGAAGTCCAAGTTCAAGTACTCTATGGTTGTCAGCCTCTTCTGAATTTGGGGGAGTTCATCGCTTTCAAGTAGCGCCAAGGCGTCACACGGCTGAAAACATTTGAACAAAGCCGCCAAGTTTGGACGAAACATTGGGCCGTAGTTCTGGATGAACTCAAGTTGCTGACCTGGACCAAGCAAAGGGTGAAAACAGAACGCCCGCTCTAGTGCTGCTCGAACTCGCGCGTATTTCAACTCGTAATGCGCAGCGATTTTCTGTGCGATTTTGTCGAGCTTATCGGCTGCCGCGTCCAGTGCTTTGGCCAGCTGGATACGATAGGCTGGAAGGCCCAGCTGGTGAGCATGAGCCTGAAATCTGCCAATGCCAAATCGCTCCTTCAGTGTGGCATGCACTTGTGCTTCCTGGCGCTGGACCATCCGGTGGGCCACTTCCCGCCAGAAATCGTCAGAGCACATATGGCCGCTGCGGTCGTCGGGCGAGTCCTCATTGCGTGGATCATCGGCTGGCATCCATACCGCCTCCTTCCGCGTATCATTTTCGCCGTGACGCTTCTCAGACCTCTATAAAACGGCTTATCAAGTGGTTCAGCCCGCCGATCAGGTGACTGGAGAATGCCTACAAGTGCTACGCCAAAGAAGTCCTGTGGAGGAGAAAGGAGGTGAGCGTTGAATTATAGAACAGATACCTAAACATAATCTGGTCCTAGCAAGCAGCAGAGGGTGAGTCAGGCGGGACCGGGGCCAAAGTGTGCAAGAAGGCCCGAGGACGTAGAACTTAGGCCGGCTTGCAGACACTGGAGAGGGCAAAGAGACCGATTCAGAGGTAAGGTAAACTACAGATGGCACGAAAAGCTACCGACACGGGTCTTTCGCAACTGTATCTCGTCCAAGCTCTGGAGGGGGAGGTAGGTTCCTGGAGAGAGCAAGGCTGGCCTGGGACCACTGAGACAACGCGGCAACTCCTAAGCTACTGGTTCAGTCCTGAGCGTGACGCGGAGGCAGGAGACCGTTTCTATCGCTGTCAACAAGAGGCCATCGAGACGGTCGTCTATTGCCACGAGATACTGCGGGTGCCTACGCTACAGGGATTATATGAGCGAATCGCACAAGAGGCCCTCCTGCGGTATCAGGCCCTAAAGACGGAAGTAGAAAGCATCCGCTTCCCGAAGTACTGTGTGAAAATGGCCACCGGCTCAGGGAAGACCTGGGTCCTTTGGGCCTTACTCGTGTGGCAGTACTTCAACGCTCTGAACAAGGAAACCCCCGGGCGCTATTCCAGTCGGTTTCTGATCGTTACGCCAGGGCATGAGGTGCTGAATCGCTTGCTGGACTCCTTCCAGGGGAAAAGGGACCCAGAGACCGGGAACCGCGATCCTCAGACTGCCGACAAAGCCCGCGAGCTTTTTATGCCCTCCACGACGGCATGGAGGGACCGTTTCCACATAGACATATTGGAGCCTTCTGATGTGCGCGCAAATACCACGCCACCGGATGGGCCCTTCGTTTTTCTTACCAACTGGCAGCAGTTCCGTCTTTCTCCCGACGAAGGGTCTTATTGGGACCAGTTGACAGGAGGCGACGTGGAGGAGCAGCCACGTGGCGAGGTGATCGCCGACTTCCTCTCAGAGTTTCCTGATCTGGTGATAATGAATGACGAAGCCCACCATGTTCATGGTAATAGGCCCCGAACCACCCGACGAACCGGGCGACACGACTACCTGGTCTGGCGGCACTTTATGGATGTCCTTTACGAACGCATGGAGGAAAGACACGCCAAGAAGCGCGGGTTGTTCCTCCAGCTTGACTTCTCAGCAACCCCGTTCTATGGCAGCGCTGAGCGGAGGGAGTATTTCCCTCATATTGTCTACGACTACGACCTACTCCACGCTATGGATGACATGCTTGTCAAGCAACTGTTCTTGGAGGAGCGGGAGGCTATCGGCGGAGAAAAACTAACTGACTTGGATTTTCGCGCAGAGCGGGCCGAGCCAGAAGGCGGCCATCGTCGTGGCCAGGTGACACGTCTCTCTGCCGGGCAGAAGTTGTTGCTTGATATTGGCCGCAGGAAGCTTGAGCAACTGAGCGAAGAGTTCCGCGATAAAAAACTTACCCCCAAGCCGGTAATGATGGTTCTGGCAGAGGAGACCGGGGTCGCAGAGAAAGTGAAAGAACATTTTGGCATACTTACCGATGAACGCGGCAATCTCTATGATGACAGCCAGGTAATGGTCATCCACTCCGACTTACCTGACAAGCAACTGGAGGAAGCACGCTCGCGGCTTTACAGAATTGACGAAGATGAAGACCCTCTGCGGGTAGTAATTTCGGTGCTGATGCTGAGAGAAGGGTTCGACAAGAATAATATCTGCGTCACCGTGGTACTGCGGGCCACCGAGGCCGATCTGCTATTGGAGCAGATTGTGGGGCGGGGTCTACGCCTTATGTATCCCCCAGTGCGGTATCCTGCACTTCAGGAGGCCAAGAAAGAGGCTTTCGCGCAGGTTCGCCGTGGCCGCACGCCTTCTAACTCACTTGACTTCCTGTTTATCGTAGAGCATCCCCGCTTTCGGGCCTTTTATGACGAGCTGCGCAGGCAGGGCTATAGCATTGGCGTTGGAGATACAAGTCAGGTTGAAGCAGCCGGTGACATCATCCCTGTGGAAGCAATTCCCGAGCGCATTCCGACGTATGACATTGCCTGGCCGGTGCTTATCTACGAAGAGGGGAAACTGCCAGACTTACAGCAGATTGACGTAAAAGAACTACCTGCCTATCCCCAAGGCTTCGACACTCTGCAGCGCTACCTTAGCAAACTCAGGATCCAGGATGTTCATGTGCCAACGGGCAGAAAGTCCAGCACTTGGAAGCTGGACAACAAGTATTTCGACTACAACTTCTTCCTTAGACGGGCAGCCCAGGCTGTTGCCCAAGAGGGAAAGACCAAGATACTCACTGCGAAACTGGCCGAGATTGCGGCATTAGTTGATGAGTATGCTAGCCATCAATTGTTTGGCAAGGATATTGACTTCAGCCAGCCGGAGAACTACCAGGCGTTGAACTTCACTCTGGTCTTTGACCACGTAATCCAGCATGTCCGCCAGGCGATAATAGCTGCTACCGAGACAGCGCAATACGAGGTCCGCCGAGGCGTCTGGCGGCGGCTGTCGGATGTAGACAAGATTTACGTGCGGGAGTCACGCAGCGTAGAAACCGACAGGAGCATATACCCCCGACTTGCGTATGCAGTCAAGGCGGGCGGCTTTGAACGTGACTTTATGGAGGAAACTCTGAATACTTCCAGTGAGGTCCTATCCTACGCTAAGCTGGACCGGAAGCATAAGCTATTTATCCCTTACCGAGATCCTGACGCCATCTATCGGGAATACGAAATTGACTTCATTGTGAAGACTCCGGAGATGGTTTACCTGGTGGAGACCAAGGCAGACAAGGACATAGACTTACCGGTGGTAGCAATCAAAGCGCGGGCTGCCCAGGCCTGGTGCGAAAATGCCTCTGGCATTGAGCCGCCTGACGACCTGCCCCAGCCGACTGATTGGGAGTACTTGCTCATCTCCGAGAAGCTGTTCTACAGCAACCGGGGATTGGGCTTTGGGGCGCTGGTGCCTCAGTGCCAGGCTCTTCGCGACAAAGTCATTGCTCAACAACAGGGCAAGCTTTTTGACTAAATAAGCCTTTGGCTTATAAAGGTGGTCTTGGCTATGGCAAATACTGAACGGAAGCGCCAGCGGCGCAAGAAAGACTCGGCTCATTTGGTCTGGGATAGCAAGCCGCGGCGGGCGCCCAATCCTCGTGATATTGAGTTCCAGACCGCCGAGGTAGTCATACCCAACCCCGCCCGTGACAATGCCAGGCTTCCTCTGTCTTTCCGTGATGGGCTCTTCGGCGACGAGGACCTCGATAAGCAACGGATGAACCGCCTCATCTGGGGTGATAACCTGCTGGCCATGCAGGCACTCTTGGCCCAGGGCTACGAAGGCAAAATTAACCTCATCTACATTGATCCGCCGTTTGCCTCCGGGGATGACTACTCGCACAAGCTGACCATTGAAGAGAGCAAGGTCGTCAAAGAGCCCTCGGCGATACAACGGTTGGCCTACAAAGACACTTGGACCGGTGGGATAGACTCATATCTGGATATGCTCTATCCCCGGCTGCAACTGATGAAGCGATTCCTGGCTGACGACGGCAGCATCTACGTTCACTTGGATTGGCATCTAGGGCATTATGTGAAAGTGATAATGGACGAGGTCTTTGGAAAGGACAATCTTGTCAATGAGATAATCTGGAAATATCATGCTGGAACGACGCCACAAAAAGGCTTAGGCAAGAAGCATGATAATATTCTGTTTTATAGGAAGTCTGATAATGTCAGATTTAATTTGTGGAGAGAGCCGATACCTGAGGAGAGAATTAAGGACTACAGATATACTGATGAGAATGGGCGACGTTACAGACTCGGGGGGAGCAACGACGCCACAAGATACTACTTGGATGAAGGTAAAGCTGCTACGGATGTATGGACTGACATAAATATCATCAACAAGGCAGCTAACGAGAGAACAGGTTTCCAGACACAAAAGCCAGCAAGGCTATTAGAAAGGATTGTTGAGCAATCAACTAATAGCGGAGACTTAGTTGCGGATTTTTTTGCCGGTTCGGGAACAACCCTTGAGGTCGCCGAAAAACTAGGCCGACGCTGGATTGGCTGTGAGCTGGGGAAAGTAGGTATTCAGATAACCCGGACGCGGCTGGTAGAGGCAGACGCCAAGCCCTTTCTCATTGAAAACATCGGTAACTATCAGCGGGAGATGATTTATCTAGCAGGGGGACGCATCGGGGAGATGCAGCAGGTCATCCTCCGGCTCTACGGGGCAACCCCGCGTCCCGGCGGCAATGACCTGGGCACCCGCCGCACTCCCGATGATCAAACCCTGGAACTCGTCTACGTAGGCTATCCCGACCGTCCGGTGAGCGCCAAAAAAGCGGAAGAGTTAGCCCGCCAGGCGGAGACGCTGGACGGCACCGGCTACAAGCGCCTGGTAATCTTGGCCTGGGATTATGAGTACAATTACTCTACGGCCCTGGATAACCGCAGGAAAACGGCTGAGAACTGGCCAAAGGTGGAGATTGAGAGCCGGTCCATCCCGCCGGATATTTATGACTATTTGAAGAAGGCCAAATCTGAGGAAGATATCGAGCCGCTGCGCGATAAGGTAGTATTCCACGAGAAGCCCTACCTGCGGCTCGCCGACCCCCAGGTTGAGCAAAATGGCGATGGCACGGCCACGGTCACCATTGGCCTGGACAAGTACGTGATCTTCGATATCCCCGTGCGCAAGCAGAAGGACCGAGAAGACCTACAGGCCATTGCTAAAGACAACTTCGCAGTGCTCATAGACTACTGGGCGGTAGACTGGGACTATGACGGCTTCACCTTCAAGAGCCAGTGGCAGGCTCTGCGCGGCAACGGCCGCAAGGTCCGCGTTGTCCCCATAACCACTACCCATACGCTCCCTGCTGGCCAGGATCATACGATCGCAGTCCGAGTCGTAGACATCTTCGGCAACGACGCCGCCGGGACGATGGAGGTTGGACTGTAATCGGGTGTCTTGCGTACGGAAACCGAGACAGTTCATTTGCGAATCTGAATGAGGAGGACGGTCAAAGGAGGAGATACGCGGTGCGCATGCGAGTGCAATATCCCAATGGCGAATACGGCTTCTCGGCTGACAGCTACGACGTCAAAGTTGCTGGCCTCAGGCCAGATTCTGTCCGTATTACCGTTAGGCAATCCAGCCGAGCCTATCAAGAAGGTGACTTGGGCGGTCACGGTGGCTACTTGATACTGCCTGCGTCGGCGGCGCAAAGGCTTGCCATAGCTATCTTGGCTGCACAAACTGACCTCTCGGATGACCCTACCAACTTTGAGTATTGTGAACCCTGACCAAATCGTCTACACCCTCTACGACCTGAGCGAAGAGGAGATAGCGATAGTGGAGGAAAAGTGACAGGTGACCAGGTGACCATGCCCAACCAGAGGTGGGGGGATTGCTTGTGACCCGAACGGAAGTGTGAGACGACGATGCCGACTGATCGCGACCACGTAAATGCGTCATTCGTTGTTAAGGCCGTCCTGGCCGGAATTGGCACTGGGGCTACCTTCGCGACGGGTGGCGCTACTCTAGCGGCTACCGTTGCCACTGGCGGCATCGTCGTAGGACTTACGGTTTTGAATGAGTACCTGGAGCGGGTTCGGAACGCGCACACAAAGAAAGATCAAGAGGCAGCTATGAATGCCCTGCAGGGCCTTATCCTGCAGGGCTTCGAACTTCAAAGGCAGTACGAGTATGATCTTACGGTGTTCCTTCAAGGCACAATCAAAGACCTCTCTCAGCAGATGAACAGCCAACTTGCCAGCCTGGACACTGAAGTCGCGGACGCAGGTGAGGCGATTTGCGCAGTCCAAGCACAATCCGACCTTCTTGCGCAAGCGATTCGCAGACTGACAAATCTTGTTGAGGCCCACCAGAAGCTTGCTACGATGCGGCCTCTAGGCTTTCATAGACTAGACCGCCACTTGTTCATCGATGGCGGCGGCGAGGAATGCCTTGAAAGGCAGGAGCGCCTAACACCGACGTTGTTCAGATCTGATGGTCCGAACTGGACGGATTTCATGTTTGAGGTGCCCTTCCGGCGGCCTGAAGTTGACCAAGTGGTGGAGCATCTGGAAAACGACCAGCACGACAAGCGGGTGGTGGTGCTGCAGGGCGAAAGTGCGTCGGGAAAGACCGTCATCGCCCGCTATGTGGGCTATCTGCTAACGACACGCGGGCGGCCGGTTTACCATGCAGATTTCCATGAATTATGCCAGGGTAGTGGGTTGGACCCTAGCAATCTGTCGGCTTTCTTCGCACAGTTAGACGCAGGAATTCATAAGGCCCAGGAGGGCTGGCCCCCCGACAGCGCTGACGACGGCCACGCGGTTCCAACACTTCGACCGGTTTTCATCGTGGAAGACCTGCACCGCGAATCTCATGATACGGCAGTGCGCTTTCTGCAAATCCTGAACGAATCACTGCCTGCCGGCGCAGACTTCATCCTGGCTACACGCCCGGCCACCGAACCCAAGCCGGACGGCCAGGGTTACTGGTCCATCTGGGAACATGCCGCATCACGCGCGTACCATAGCAGGTCGTGGCTCGTGGGAGCGCCACAAGACTTCGGGAACGTAGTAAGCCAACTTAGCCCGCACATCTGGCGAAAGCGCTGGAAGCTGGTTGAGGCGGACCCGCCGTTCGAACTCGACAGTGCTCGCCTTAAGCAGCTTGCTAATGAAGCCAAGGAAAGTCTCTGGCTCTTGGCGTGGATCTTGGCAGGCCACGGCGGTGACCCGAAGCAGGTCTTCGACAACCAACTTGCCCTCGATGAAGCGGGCAAATACCTACGCATGACCGGCGCACGTAGCGGCCTGTGGGATTTGGAAATGCGGTTGCGAGGCAAGCCGATTATTCCCGCTCTGATCCTCGCGGTATCTGTCTTTTCGCGCTGGGAGGTACCTGTGGATCGCTTTTTCATCGCCGACATTCTGCTTGAGGGCGAGCCACGGGTCGCACAAGACGAACTAGACCGAGCATTCGCCGATTTGGTAGAGACGAGCGAGCTTCTCAGCGAAGGGAATGGTGCCGTCCGCTTGCCACACTCAGCGTTGGCGGATGTGTACTTGCAGGCAGAGGAAGATACCGATGTCGCGAATTACGCCCAAGGCTGCGTGGATGCATTCATCGAAACGCTTGGGGATGATGAGTGTGCAGTTGTGCATTCCATCGTAGGATCATGGCAAGAAATGGGGAGGCACGTCCACCCGGATGAACTGAATTCCCTGGAGACTCGTTTGCTTTCTGTGGCACTCATCAAGGATAACCCCGGTGGCTCGTTTGGGCTGTTCAATGATTGGCGCTTGGCTGCCGCGGCTGCCGAGGCAGTTGAAAACACAGGCCCTGCAGCTACCAGGGCTATTCTGAAAGGGTTTATTCGATGTGTCGCGCATGCACGACTGAACGCCTCGCGAAGTGCCCTCGACCAACTCAAGAAGCTCGTGCATGGTGGGAAGCTGGACAGCCGTCAGATCATTGGAGTCAGCGACGAGCTTTGCCGGGCCGCCAAGGGGCACCAAGTAGCTGATATAGTCGAGGCATTCTCTTGGTTCGCGCCGAACGACGAACAGACCGTAGAGTGGTTGAAGCAACAGTGGGAAGCAGGTAGGAGCGATGGGCAGGTTGATATCGAGACACAAGCTGCGTGTGCCCTTGCCAATCGGGGATACGCGGAGGAAAAGCACTGGGAAACCATTCACGCTCGCCTCTTGCGAGAGGATCCTCCTGGGCCTGTGCTGATGTTAGTGCGGCGGTTCCCGCAAGAATGCTGGATCGAACCGCTGAGGAGGCTACTTCATTCCACGGACGATGTTGGACTCCTGTGGTATATCACCGGTGCGTGGGCAGCGCACAGCACCGTGGCCGATCCGGATGAAATCATTGCAGAAATCGCTCTCGCGGCCGAGCGCCTGATCGGCATCCTGCTGATTGGAGGAGACGTCCTCCCGCGGATTGACTCCCCAGGGGTGGTTGACCTGCTCCTCGGGCAGACCGCACAGATCGCCAGTGCGCCAGCTGGGGGCAGGGCTTACGGTATCTTGCACCGTTTATGTGACCTCTGGCTTCCCAGAGCGGTTGAAGGTTTTGCCTCGGTGGCTGATCAGCTCGACAAGACGGCGAAGGAGGTATTGCAGGAGTTGGTTAGTACTGACACAGGCGAAAGTACCTATTATCAAACGGAGAAGAGCCTATTGAAGGAGGCCGCCTGTGAAGTGGCCGGTCGCCTCAATCTCGCCCAGCTACCTACATGGCTCTTGGAGACTCTAGGGGACACCAGCGACTTCGTCGCTGCAGATGCAGCTGCTATGTTGGGGTGGTGGGAGGTGCAGCAGGCCGTGGACGTCCTCGCCGATGTATTGACGAAAGTGGACACCGAACCGCCGAGTGTTGTGCCGGGCCTCGCCCCTGCCCGGGCGCTTAGCTGCATTGGAGGTGCGCGAGCGGTTGATGCGCTGCTGAACTGGCCAGTGAGGTTTGAAGATGGCGAAATGCTCTCGGTCATGTTGGAATTCCTCGCAGATGCAACCACGGATATTGATGCGGTGTCTGTGGCCATTTCCCGGTGTTCACAGCGAGGCGTAGCGGATGACCTGCTTGTAGCGGCAGCACAAGGTGTCAGCGGCTGGGCCTGGCGCGACTGGTACGCCTGGAAACATGACAAGTCGAGGCCGGCCCAAGCGGATGTAGATCAGATAAGAGATGAAGTCTGCGCCATTCTCTCAGGCCCTTCGGTGCGAGACGAGCGCGCATGGTGTTCTCTGATCAACGCGTTGGGTGCACTGGGGTCGTCGGAGCAATCCCGGCGTGTCCTGCAAACATATTTGGACACGGAATCGAGCGACCTGAAGGCCTCCGCCATTATGGCTGCGGCCTGGTCTGGCCAATGCCTCGGCGAGGATTTATTGGCGCTTGCCCGGGGAATTGATGCTGAGACTATGAGTTGGGTCAACAGAGATGTTCTGACCTCAGTGGTTCGTGTCCTGCTGAATCACGATGCAGAAATGCTTGACGCTTTGAGTCCCAAAGAAGTTGAATCGGTAACACTTGCCCTCATCAGCGATTATCGGTTTGACGATCTTGAGAAGTTCGCTACGCGACATCCTGAGCGTGTGCGCAAAGTGCTAGCCGCTCAAGTGGAGCAAAAGCCTCTTAGTTGGCAATCAGACAACGCGCTCAATGCTGCAGCCGTGCGCTTTGCTTCCGAAGCGTTGGCTGAGAGGTTCCAGACTGAGAATTGCACGGAATGGTCGGCACGCAACGTATGGTCCTTCGCGGTGGAGCTACGGCGGTACCGCGAGAGTGCGTGGAGTTCGCAACAGGATCTGAAGAAGGCAGCGGTAAAGTTTCTGTCCGAAGCCCTCATGTATCCGAATGTTCGAGTGCGTGACGCATCAGGCGCGGCACTATCTGAGCTTGACCAAGAGCCCTTTTCAAAGTGTATTCATAGGATGATGGATAGCGAAGAGTGGCGCGACCGTGCCGCAGCAACCGAGGCTTCTGGTCTCTTGGAGCAAAGTGAGTTCGCCGATATATTGGAGGACGCCGGGAAAGACGTGGACTCCCGTGTGCGAAGCCCAGTCTACTGGGCCAAGGAACGTACACGCGAACGGGAAGCCCAGGACGCGGCCCTGAATGCCATACAAGACTCCCCCGGCGTCCCCAGCGCCTTCAGGTGGAAACAGACTCTGATCCGTGCTGGCGATGATTGGGGCCTGCTTCGGGTAGACGAGATAATCTTGGATCCAGAGGCAACTCCTGCGAAGGTAAATTGGCTGAAAACAGTCCATGAGGACATGAAGCGAGAATGGGAAAAGCGTACGCGGGAACGTGACCGTAGTATCAAGTGGGAAGACTAGCCGCTAGTGCATCGGTGACGGCACGTATTCGCAGGACTATCGTGGCCTGCCGCTCAGATCATCTCCCGTGCTGCTGCGAAAACGGCCAGCAGATCGTTAGACGGTGCGGTCAGTTGAGTTCGAAATGAGTCCACTACGGGGAGCCATTTTCGGCGGAAATCCGAACTTCTGAACAGGGGTCCCGAAAATCTCCTGAAAGCGCATCGGTGCGCATCCTGAAAGTCGCTGGCGTCGAGAAA